>TARA_R110000787_G_scaffold12074_51_pt1 | contig 22740 bp, 19 predicted proteins | sample TARA_R110000787 | Tara Oceans TARA_R110000787 (sample SAMEA4397920) | marine metagenome | biome: Polar Biome; feature: [DCM] deep chlorophyll maximum layer (ENVO:01000326); material: water (ENVO:00002006), including particulate matter (ENVO:01000060) such as... | depth 35 m | reverse complement strand
CATGTGTTTGATCACGCAGGCGCTTCCAGAATGCCTCAGCCTCCTCGGCAGGCATCAGCTCGCCCGCAATGTGGTCCTGTGCAAGCTTTACCGCTGCTGCTGCGCCGGACAGGCGCAGGTAACATTTTCCTGCATGCCAGACGCTGGCCGTTATGGGCAGCGTTTTCGGCCGCAGCTCATCAAACATAGCCAAAGCCTGACGCTCATCGCACCTGAGCACGAGTGTGCTGCTGCTGACGGGGCGAGGCATGACCTTGAGGGATACCTGCAAGATGATGCCCAGGGTGCCCATCGACCCTGACATGAGTCTTGCAACGTCATAACCGGCGACGTTCTTCATCACTTGGCCGCCAAACTTGAGGATCTGGCCTTCGCCGTTCATGACCACGGCACCTAAGAGGCTGTCCTTCAACGCGCCGCCCGACATGCGACCGGGGCCGCTCAGTCCAGCGGCGACTGCGCCGCCAATGCTGGCCTGCTGATCAAAATCCGGCGGCTCGAATCCCAGTTGTTGATGTCGCTCTGCCAGCGCTTGATCAATTTCATTCAGGGGCGTGCCACAGGCCGCGGTGATGACTAACTCTGCCGGGTCGTAGTTGATGATGCCGGCGTAAGCGGCGACATCCAGGAACTCGAAATGACCAGCATTGCCATACCAGTGCTTGCTGCCGTTGCCCCGGATTCGAAGTTTCTGTCCCTTGCCTGCTGCGTGAAGCAATTGCTCACGGATGGCGGCCAATCTGTTGTCGTTGGCCATGTCAGAAGCGCGGAATTTCAGGAAAAGGAATGACGCCGCCGCGGATATGCATCTTGCCGTACTCTGCGCAGCGGGCCTTGGTCGGAATGCCCTTGTCCGGATTCAGCAGGCGGTCCGGGTCGAACGCAGCCTTCACCTCGTGAAACAGCGCGTTCTCAGCCGGCGAGAACTGCACGCACATCGAGTTGATCTTTTCCAGGCCCACGCCATGTTCACCGGTGATGCTGCCGCCCAGCTCAACGCAGGTTTCGATAATTTCGGAACCAAACCGTTCGGCGCGTTCCCATTCGTCTGGGTCGGCGCCGTTGAACAGGATTAGCGGGTGCATGTTGCCGTCGCCTGCGTGGAAGACATTGATGCATCGCAGGCCGTAGTGCTCGCTCATCCTGGAGATTCTGGAGAGCAAAGGCCCAACGCTGCGTCGGGGCACGGTTCCATCCATGCAGTAGTAGTCAGGCGAAACACGACCGGCTGCTGGGAATGCTGCTTTTCGTCCGCTCCAGAACAGCACGCGCTGCTGCTCGCTTTGGGAGACCTCGATTCCGGTTGCGCCAGCGCCGAGCAAGATCGCTTTCATGCGGCCAATCTCTTCTTCTACCTCGGCGGGCGCTCCGTCTGACTCACATAGCAGGATCGCCTCAGCGTTGAGGTCATAGCCCGCCTGCGCAAACTGTTCCACAGCGTGGATCGCCCCCTTGTCCATCATCTCCAGCCCGGCCGGAATGATGCCGTTTGAAATCAGGCTGGCCACCGCATCGCCACCTTTCACCACATCATCAAAGCTGGCCATGATGACGCGGGCGGTGGCGGGAATCGGGGTCAGCTTCACCGTGATCTCGGTGACCACGGCGAACATGCCCTCACTGCCTATCAGGACGGATAAGAGGTCCAGTCCCGGGGTGTCCGGCGCCAGACTGCCGAACTCGACGATCTCTCCCCGCAGGGTAATGGCCCGGACTTTCAGAACGTTGTGCAAGGTCAGCCCGTACTTGAGGCAATGCACCCCGCCGGAGTTCTCTGACACATTGCCACCGATGGTGCAGGCAATTTGCGAGGAAGGATCTGGTGCGTAGTAGAGGCCGTATGGCTTTGCGGCTTCTGATACCGAAATATTCCGCACGCCGCATTGGACCGTGGCAGTGCAGGCGTTTGGATTGATGTTGAGGATTTTGTCGAGCCGGGCCAGAGACAGGACCAGGCCGCCCGCAATGGGTAAGGCCCCGCCGGACAGGCCGGTGCCGGCGCCGCGCGGGACGACCGGCACACGGTGCTGATGACAGAGTTTCAGGATCGCTTGTACAGCGGTTTCGTTGTCCGGAATCACGACCGCACCGGGAACGCTTCGGTAGGCCGCCAGGCCATCGCATTCGTAAGGCCTGAGATGGTCTGTCCGCGTAATCAGGCGGCTGTTGGGCACGCGGTCCAATGCCCGTACAAACTCAGCAGACAAAGGCGGTGGTGATGCAGCAGCGGCGCTCGCGTTCATGATTCAGATCAGCTGGTCTATTCGGAACTGCGGCAACAAGACATGCCTCTGGTCGCAATTGAATGATGGCGCCGTTTCGCTACACCTTATTAATTTCGGCGCTTTTGATATCGACACGGCCGCTCTCCAGCCAATGAATCGTCGCCCTCCAATCGCATCTTGGCTTGAATTCGCCGACTTTGCAGTAGGAAGAACCCGTATAATTTTTCTTGGACGCCCCGCGCCAAGGGCAAAGCTACCTTTACCGCACTCGCTTCACAGCGCTCAGGTCGCCGGCATTGGTAGAATCCGCATTCCTTCTTCAAATCGGCTTGGCTATGTCGCAGGTTCCGCAAATCAAGATTCCCGCCACCTACATGCGCGGAGGTACCAGCAAGGGTACGTTCTTCAATGTTCAGGATTTGCCCGAGGCAGCCAGGGTGCCAGGCGCGGCGCGCGACAAGCTGCTGCTGCGCGTCATCGGAAGTCCCGATCCCTATGCCAAGCAGATTGATGGCATGGGCGGCGCGACTTCGTCCACCAGCAAAGCTGTGTTGTTGTCCAAGAGCACGCAGCCGGATCACGACGTCGACTACCTGTTCGGCCAGGTTTCCATCGACAAGGCATTTGTGGACTGGAGCGGCAACTGCGGCAATCTTTCATCAGCCGTCGGGCCCTTCGCCATTTCAAACGGACTTGTGGACCCGGCGCGCGTGCCCAAGGACGGGCTTTGCACGGTGCGTATCTGGCAGGCCAACATTGGCAAGACCATCATTGCTCATGTGCCCATGACCAACGGGCAGGTACAGGAAACGGGCGATTTCGAACTCGACGGCGTGACCTTTCCTGCCGCGGAAGTGCAGATTGAGTTCATGTATCCGGCCGATGATGGCGAAGATGGCGGAGCCATGTTCCCAACGGGCAACCTGGTTGATGACCTGGACGTGCCCGGTGTCGGCACCCTCAAGGCAACGCTAATCAACGCAGGTATTCCGACGGTTTTCGTCAACGCCGATGCCATCGGTTACACCGGCACCGAGTTGCAGGAAGCGATCAACGGCGATGCCAAGGCGCTCGCCATGTTCGAAACCATCCGTGCTTATGGCGCGGTGCGCATGGGTCTGATCAAGCACATCGATGAAGCTGCCAACCGGCAGCACACGCCCAAGGTTGCGTTCGTGGCCAAGCCCAAGGCCTACGCCTCATCCAGCGGCAAGGCTGTCGCGGAAGGTGACGTTGATCTGCTGGTGCGCGCGCTGTCCATGGGCAAGTTGCATCACGCCATGATGGGCACCGCAGCGGTGGCCATCGGTACTGCCGCCGCCATTCCGGGCACGCTGGTCAATCTGGCGGCGGGCGGCGGTGATCGCAAGGCGGTCGTGTTTGGCCATCCTTCGGGAACCTTGCGCGTGGGCGCGGAAGCGACCCAAGAAGGCGGTCAGTGGCAGGTGCGCAAAGCCATCATGTCGCGATCAGCTCGTGTGCTGATGGAAGGTTGGGTGCGGGTGCCGGGCGATACCTTCTAGCGTTTCAAAGTTTGTGTCGGCAAACGTCCTGATCCTGGGCGAGCCGGTATCAGGGGCGGGGAGATAGCCATGCGACGAGTCGTGACAGCGGCACTATTGTTTGCAGGCGGGATGATGAGTGCCTGCAGCTTGCTGCCGCAGAAGCCGGTTGATCTGGAGCAGACGCTGGGGGCGCAGGCGTCGGCAATGTTCAGTGCCGACAACGCTCAGGCCATTCTGGACAACGACAGCGCATTTGAAAGCAAGATTGCGCTGATCAACAGCGCGCGGCACAGCATTGAACTGGCCTATTTCATCTTCGGTGATGACTACAGTTCTTCGCATATGGCGATGGCGCTGCTGGATGCCGCAGAGCGCGGGGTCAAGGTGCGCATATTGGTTGATTACCATCAGGCCTACGCACAGTTGGACCGCTACGACATGCTGCGCCAGTTTGGTCGGGGCAACGTCGATGTGCGCTTCTACAGCCGACCAAGTCGCAACATCATCAAGGATGCGGCCTATCTGACTCTGGGGTGCGGGGAGAGCAAAAAGCAGGATGCGGATTGTTCTGCGCAGAAATTCGCCGACATCGAGCGACAGTTTGCCGCTGAGCAGTTTGGCGAACAGCCCGCGAGTGACTACAACTTTTCCAATCTCGATGTGGCAGCGTCCGGGCAGTTTCTGGCCGGGTTGTACGGGAAGAATGCGGACCTGATGGCGTTTGCGGTGCAGGAAGGGCAGGGTATCGATCCGAAGGCCTTGCGCGCGTCTTCAGCAGCGCCGGATCCCAAGCAAGCCGCGCAGCTCAAGCGCATTGGAAAGATCTGGTTCAGGGCACGATATGCCGGTGGCTTCGACGGCTTGAAAGCCAAGTTCGAAGCGGCGGCGGCCCAGGCATTCTTTGGTGAGCAGATTGATCCGCTGTATGCGGCGGTCACCGCGCACTTGCCTGCGGAGCGCGCGGATAATAGTGCAGCACGTCGCGATTGGGATTACTTCAGCGAGTTCCTTCATCACAAGATTCTGATGGTGGATGGGCGCCGCCTGCAGTTCGGTGGGCGCAACACTGAGGATGCCTATCACATGAATGCGAATGAGTTGTCCGACAAGTACGTGTTCAGTGACACGGATGTGGTCACCGATGTTGATGCGCAGGGAGCAACGCAGCTCAAGGCGGCTTTCAACAAGCTTTGGCAGTTTCGCAGCATGGTCGCCTCGCTTGATGAGGTGCGCATGCATGCCCCGAATGATCTGCTGGTGAATTTCGATGTTCACAAGGCCGCGGTCGCTGGTTGCGCTGAACGCGCAGGCGATGATGATTGCGTGGCACAGCACTACGCTGAAAATTTTGAGCCTCTGGCGCAGCGTATCCAGAAGCACCATCAGCAGATGCTTGCGCGTAGCGAGGTCTACCAGACCGACTATGTTCCGGTGCCGAAACCACAACGTGATGCGACGCTGGCAATTGATTCAGGCGCGCGCTTGTTCTATCTGGAAAACCTGCCGTTCAAGGCTGGCGTGCGTGGATATGGCAGCAGCGATCCTGAGCCTGGTCTTCATGGCAAACATATCCATCAGGTCTGGACCGATGCCATGCGCAGGACCTGTGAAAGTGCCAGCGCGGAACAGCCCGGGCGCATCATCTTCTACAACGCCTATTTCTTTCTTCCAGCCAACCTGCTGCATGCGCTGGGTTCAACACTCAACGGCAACTGGGATTGTCGTCATGTCACCGTCACGCTGATCACCAATTCATTCCAGACCACGGACCTGAATGTGGTGAACATTGTTGCGGGCTGGCAGCTTAAGGCGCTGACGGAATATCGCGACAAGCTGGGAGCGCAAGACAAGGCAGCTCACTTGGAATACCAGGAGATTCAATCACAGGGCGATGCCGACAAGCTCAGCCTGCACAGCAAGCTGATGGTTTTTGGCGATGCTGTCTTCATCGGCTCTGCAAATGCCGACGTGCGCAGCTTCATGCTCGACAGCAACAACGGCGCGATGATTCTGGATGCGCCGAAATTCATCGCCGATTGGCAGGCATGGTTGGCGGCGCGCCAGCAGCGTGGACTGATTCGGGACCAGTTGGCCGAGATCTCCATACCTCTGGCTCAGCTTGATCAGCAAAGTACGCAACTGCTGCGCGAGCTTCTTGAGAAGTACGACCGCAAAGGTCGGGTTACTCCGGAGAAGCGGGCAGAGCTGGAGGCGCGAACGCGCGAAGTACTGGGCAAGGTGCGCACGCTGAGCATGGGTATCCTGGAAGGGAAGGCGTCAGCACGTGAAGAGTTCAATCGCCTGTTCAAGGCGATATGAGGCCCCGCAAATCTGCGGGACAAGTGTTTTCGAGCGATCCATCGGCCAGGTCCTCCCGGCCGATGGTGAACATGCTCAGGCGATCTCGAAGCCCTCGTAGCCTTTCTCCTTGACCTCATCGCAAAGCTGTCGGTAGACACCCACGCCGCCGATATAGCCGAGCAGACGGTTCGTCTTGCCCTCAATATTGGCGCCGGTGTACCAGGATTTTGTCTTGGCTACCAAGGTCATGCTGGCCACTTCTTCATGATGGGCGATCCAGTTGGCTTCGGTTTCGGCGCTGGGTTCGATCTTCGTGGCCTGTTTGGCACGCACATGTTCGATGCAGTCGCTGATCCATTCCACTTGCTGCTGCAGGCAGGTCGGCGCATTGCAGAACGCAGCGGCCGGTGCCAGCGGTGCCATTGTCATGAACATGTTGGGGAAGCCGTGCACCTGCAGGCCCATGGTGCTGCGCAGGTCACGCTCCCACTCTTCTTTCAGAGAGATGTTGTCCCGGCCACGAATATCAATTCGGGTCAGCGCACCCGTTGCGGCGTCAAAGCCGGTGGCGAAGATCAGTACATCCAGATCGTACTCGCCGACAGAAGTGCGGATGCCTTTCTCGGTGATGGCTTCGATGGCTTCAGTGCGTAAATCGACCAGCGTCACATTGTCGCGGTTATAGGTTTCAAAATAGCCGTTCTCTAGAGGAACGCGCTTGGTACCGAAACCGTGATCGCTAGGCAACAGTTTCTCGGCCAGTGCCGGGTCCTTGATGCGTGGACGAATCTTGCTTTTGACGAAATCTGAAATTTCTTTATTGATGTCCGCGTCCATGAACACTTCCTTGAAGCCGGCCATCCAGAACTTCAAGGAGCCATCTGCCCACAATTCTTCCAGGCGGGCGAGCCGTTCGTCAGCAGGAACGTCGTGCCAGTCTCGCGGGTCAATGTCGGCATCAAAACCAACGAAGGTATTGCGAACCACTTCCCTGGTCGTTGGGTAGTTTTGCCGAATCTGTTCAAAGTCAGATTTGCTGTATTGGGGGTTGCGGATGGGAATCGCGTAATTGGGTGTGCGCTGAAAAACCGTGAGATGTGCTGCTTCAGGCGCAACACTCTGAATGACCTGTATGCCCGTGGCGCCGGTGCCGATGACGGCAAGCCGCTTGCCCTTGAGATCAACCCCTTCCCTGGGCCAGCGGGCGGTGTGCAGGGTCTTGCCCTTGAAAGCCTTGTTTCCAGCAAATGGCGGCGTGACAGGGGCCGATACCGTGCCGACGCAGGTCACCAGGAACTGTGCGCTGATTTTTTCGCCGGTGTCGGTCTGTATCAACCATCGCTGCGCGGCCTCATCCCACCGCGCGGACTCCACACGCGTACTGAGGGTGATGTCCTTGCGCAGGTCAAAGCGGTCAGCGACATGGTTCAGATACCGCTCCGCTTCCTGCTGCCCGGGATAGCGCTCTTGCCAGTCCCACTCGTCGAGGAGTTCGTCAGAGAACCAGAACTGATAGACGTGCGAGGGCGAGTCCGTGCGCGCGCCCGGATAGCAGTTCCAGTACCAGGTGCCGCCAACTTCAGGGGCGGCTTCAATGGCGCGGACCTTCATGCCCTGACCGCGCAGTTTGTGCAGTTGGTAGAGGCCGGAAAAACCAGCGCCGATGATGACGGCGTCGAGCAAAGTCGTTGCGCCGGTCGCGGAACGGGCGGCAGTCGCATTGGACGTGGACATGGGTGTTCTCCTCACTCCATTAGTTGAATCATCGCGGGAATCGGCAGTGCCTATGCATCCCATCTGAATTCATCATGCACCATGCAACAGAGCCGGAGTTGACTTTGCGCGCGTGATTGTTGTCATTATGCGCAAAAGCGAATCGGAGTCATGGGTGCCCGGAAACCTGATCAGAAGTGCCGTTCTCAGCGGTAGCGAGGCCTTGATTCAGTCGCATGGGAAGCGTGCGGCGGGAATCGCGCTGCGTGCCGGAATCCCCATGGAGGCCCTGCGTGATCCCGATATTCTGATTTCCGGAAGTGCTGCGATTCTGTTCTTCGAGATTGCTGCACAGACTTGTGAAAACCGGACCTGGGGCTTGCAGCTGTCGCGTAACGCAAGGTTGGCAGCGGTGCTGGGGCCCTTGTGGATTCTGCTCCACAACGCGCGCAATGTTCGTCAGATGCTGGAAGATTTTTCTGCCTACTTCGAGCTCTACAGTAGCGCCGCAGTCGTGACCTGGGAGAAGCGGCCGGGTGGCGGCGAGCTCAGTTGGTCGGCAGCAGCTGGAAAAGCAGTCAGCGACGTTCAGATGGCCGAGTTTTCGCTCAGCACCATCGGTCATGAAATTGCCTCGCATATGCCACACAACTGGACGCCCAAAGCAGTTGGATTCAGGCACGCAGCACCAAAGGATCTGCGGCTGCATCGCCAGCTGTTCTGTGAGGACGTCTTCTTTGATCAGGACCGCAATAGCCTGTTTCTGGATGACGCCACGCTCGATAGGCCGCTGCACAGTGCAGGTCATGCCCGCTCGCTGATACGAGGCGTCCTGCAGCACGAGAACGTGGTTGCACGGGCCTCACGTCTGCAAGTGGTGACCAACGTCGAGAGCATCGTGCGTGCGCTGTTGCCGTTCTCCGCCTGCACCTTGAAGGAAGTCAGTCAGGCCATGGGCTTGCCGACGCGCACTCTGCAGGAGCATCTGCAGCGAGCAGGCGGCAAGACTTTCAAGCAGATTAAAGACGGCGTTCGCGCGGATCTGGCCATGAAGTATCTGCAACATTCGCAGATGCCAGTGGGACAGATTGCCGACGTTCTGGGTTACGCGGATATCACGGCATTCAGTCGCTCATTCAGACGCTGGCATGGCCGTAGTGCGCGTGAAGTGCGCGCAACTTCGCTGCACTGACCCGTCCGTGCGAGTCAGCGCAGCGTTGCACTTTCTCTTATTCTTTTGGCGTGAGTTTGTCTTGCGTGCGCAGATCAAAGTCACTAGCGTCATGACGCTCATGTAACTGGTCTGAAAGCTCGCCAAAAGGCCGGTTGACCTTGCGTCCGCGTTGCGCAGCCGGCCGCTCTGATATCTGCGCGGTCCAGCGATTCACGTGCTTGTAGTCCTGCACGGACAAAAACTCACCCGCGTTGTAGAGCAGGCCGCGTGCAAGTGCGCCGTACCAGGGCCAAACGGCCATGTCCGCGATGGAATACTCCTTGCCGGCAAGATACTCGTGATGGGCAAGATGCTGGTCCAATACGTCAAGCTGTCGTTTGACTTCCATCGTGAAGCGATCTATCGGGTACTCCATCTTGCTTGGCGCATAGGCATAGAAGTGTCCGAATCCTCCGCCCAGATAGGGCGCGCTGCCCATCTGCCAGAACAGCCAGTTCAGGGCTTCGGTCCGACTCGCATGATCCTTTGGAAGGAACGCGCCAAACTTCTCTGCGAGGTAGAGCAGGATGGAGCCGGACTCAAAGACTCGGGTGGGCTCCGCGGTGCTGTGATCCACCATCACCGGAATCTTGGAGTTGGGGTTGATCTTCACGTAGCCGCTGGAGAACTGATCACCTTCATTGATGTTGATCAGCCAGGCGTCGTACTCCGCACCGCTGTGCCCGGCAGCGAGCAGTTCTTCGAACATTACGGTGACTTTCACGCCATTGGGCGTGCCCAGCGAATACAGCTGAAACGGATGTCTCCCAACCGGGAGCTCCTTGTCATGCGTCGCACCCGCGATGGGGCGATTGATGTTGGCGAACTGACCGCCGCTTTGCTTGTTCCAGGTCCAGACCTTGGGCGGGGTGTAGCTGTCGTCAGCGGACTTGTTCTCTGGCGTGCTCATGGTTCAGTCTCTCTGTTCAAGGATGAAGGAGTTAATTGCGGCGATTGTTATCGGCAGTCGCCAGCTCAAGTTTGCGTGCGGATAAACAACATCAGGCTCCTGCAAGCTTGAGTTGCTGGTCGACCAATGGCAGATAACCTTGGCCGAAGAGTCGCAAATGTACCAGTGCCGGCCAAAGCCGGTAGATGGCCAGGCGTTGTTCATGGCCAGGCTGTGCGCTGCCATAAGCGTCAAAGAACGCAGCGCCGGGAACATCAAACAGTTGCAGCATCGCGATGTCCACTTCCGCATCGCCGTAATAGCAGGCGGGGTCAATCAATGCCGCGAGCGATTGGCCCTGCATCAGAATGTTTCCACTCCATAGATCACCGTGTAGCAACGCAGACGAAGGCTTTGCAGGCAGGCGATTGGGCAGATCTTGCGCCAGGGCTTCAATGCGTCTTCCGATCTCAGGTGGCAGTGCTGGCAAATGCGGCCGCAAGCGACATTGCGCCCAGAAATTGGGCCAGTTGTCATGCCAGGTGTTGGTAATGCTGAGTCCGCCAAATGCGTAGTTCTGCTGCCATCCGTAGCGTGGTGCCGTGTTGGCATGCAGCCCTTGCAGCGCCAAGCCCAGACTGGCCCAGCCGCTTCTGAGTGATCCGCTGGTCTCAATCCAGGATAGTGCCAGCACTGTATCGTTTGCCCCAAGCACGGTGGGCGCAGGTGCGCCGCCTTCGCTGATGCAACCGAGCATCTGCGCTTCGATCATCGGCAGGGGCCCGTTCTTGAACACGACCCGGCTGCCATCGTCGAGTTCGGCGCAGATGATGTCGGAGAGATCTCCGCCGGCCAGCGGTGTTTCGCTGCGCACCGAGCGATGAAGCAGCGAAGCACCCTGCTGTGCCAGTGGGCTCACATCAGCTTCCCTTGAGTTTCCTGACCAGCGCCGCTGCACCCGCACTGACATCGCGCCAGGTTGTTTCAAAGCCGTCTGCATCGCCGTAGTAGGGGTCGGCCACATCGCCGCCCTGATTCTCGACATGGTCCAGCAACAGGCTCAGTTGTGCGGCTGAATCTGCGGGCTTCAGATCATGTAGGTCAGCAAGGTTCTGCCGGTCCATTGCAACGATATGGGAAAAGCGTGCGAAGTCGGCAGCGTTGACCTGTCGTGCGCGATAGCGGCTGATGTCCTGCCCATGCTTGCGGGCCACCGCCTGTGCGCGCGCATCAGGCGCATGCCCGATGTGCCAGTCGCCTGTACCTGCCGAATCAATCTCAATGCGCAGACCAGCATGTGCGGCTTCTGCGCGTAGCGCAGCTTCGGCCAGTGGTGAGCGACAGATGTTTCCCAGGCAAACCAGCAGGACGGATGTGGTTTCATTCGGCATGCGAATATTCTCGTGATTGATTCGGGTGGCAGCGAGCGTCTCTATTCTAGTTGCCATGACGTGATCGTTCTCACATCGGCGATGCCCAATGTGGAACTGCATGCCAATGAGTTCGCTAAAGTAAGGGCAGTTGCCGGACAGACTGACGCTTGGGGAGAGCCAATGCGCCGCAGAAGCAAACATCTTCAGAACACATGCGCCCTCATCGGCGCGTTTATGCTGCTTGGGCAGGGTACGGCGATATCGTCGGAGTCATCACAACGCCCGGTAGCGGAGCCTCAGTTGCGCATGAGTTCCGGACTCGCGCATCAGCCTGCTTCATTGCCACCACCCCCGGCGGTGGAAGACGTGCCGGGATTGGTTCGCTATTACCTGAAGGAACATCCGCGCCTCAAGCCGCCGCCCGAAGCGATAGAGGCCATGGCCCGTTACTACTGCAGTGAGCATCCGCAGCTGCCGATGCCTGCAGGTCTGATGCGGCGCATGTACCAGTACTACGCGGTTGAAAACCCCAATGCGCGTCCGCCGGAAGGATTGTGGGCCCGGATCGACGAGGATCGTCGTCGCGCTTCAAGTCATGGTGTTGCACCCGAGTGGAGTGACGGCAGGCATGTCTTTGATGGCCCGCGGCAGATGCCCGATGAGCGCGAGAAAGCCAAGCCCGCACCAGTGCTCATGCCGGCTCCAGACCCCGTTGCCGCGCCAGATGAGCCGGAGCCAGATTCATCGCCGGAACCAACCCCCGTCGCTGAGCCTGTGGCAGGGGATGGAGATGAGCAGGAACAGGTTCCCGCAACCGCGCCAGTACCTGCACCTGCACCAACTCCAGCACCAGAAGTCGTAACAGCGGGCGAGGCCGACAAAGTGCCGGTTCAAACCCCTGTCGCCGGCGGTGCGGCGTCTGCGGCGACAGACTGGACGCCCGTCGCGGTGACGCAGCTCAGTGAGGAGGAGCTCAAATCCTCCGACCCGATTCAATTGCGCGCTGTGGTGTCCCTGCAACGCAGTGTTTCGCAGCTCGAAGCTTTCCTGCGCGAAGAGTTCAGAAAGGATGACGCGGATGCAGTGCCGGGCGCCGCACGCCCGACCCAGTTGGCTGCTGAAAACTGGAACAATTTTGTCGAGATTGGCGCCTATGTCCGAAACTGCCCCGAATTCATGCAGTGCGACGCGCTCAATGAACGGCGAAGCTTCAACCCGGACCTGATGTCCTGGGTGTGGAATCTTTCTCTTAAGCCTGAGATCGAGGCCACGCAGGACTCCGGCATCCTGCACGTGGAGTTTCGGGGTTTTGACCAGGCCAGCACCACGCAGGGCGAGGGCGTTTTGATCGAGGCCATTCCGGTGGTGCGGCTGAAATTCCGCCTCGAATGCGACGGTCCCTGTGTGCAGGGCAAGTTGAAGGCGGTTGCGGAATCGCTGGAGGTGACCAAGGGCATCCTTGGCAGCCTGCAAGGTATCCTGATTTCCGTCGGGGCCATTGTTGCCCTGCTTGCAGGCTGGTTTGGCTTTCGCCGCAAGAAGACGACGGACGCGGCCTGAAGTCTCAGGCAGCTCAGAGCCCCTGGCTTAGTCCTTCGACGAAACGGTGCAGGCCGCGTTTCACGCGTTGATGAAATTTCTCATCAACGTAGGGCGCCAGTGTCATCGCTATCAGTTCGAGGCCATGTGCAATTGATGCCTGGTCCACACGCTCGTTGACGCGATAAAACTCTGCATGACGAGGCCATCCGTTCCACAGTACCCACATGTTCTCCGCAAGATTCACGCAATCCTTATCACTTGCGTGCACAGCGCCAGGGGCACGCGTAACTACTTTCTGAATGATTCGCCGCACCATGTCCATGCCCTCGATGCTGAACTCCCTATACTCCTTGGCCAGTTCCGGATCGCGTTGCGTCAGTTCGAGCGCTGACGACACCATGAATCGATAGCGCCACAGCACCATCGCGCCTTCAGAGTAATAAGTGACCAGCTGAGCTTCGTCGACCTCGCCGCTGGCGGGCAGCGAAAGTGTCTCGGAGAGTTCCTTGCGGAGCCGGCGAAGTACCTCGCGGACAATCTCTTCCCGGTTGGCGAAGTGGTAGTAGAGGTTGCCCGGACTGATCTTGAGATGTTCGGCAATCTGCGAGGTGCCGACACCGCCGCCTTGTTCGCCCATCAGTGCAATCGCGGTCTCAATAATGCGCTCGCGATTACTGACGCGTCTCTCCTTCATTCGTTTCCTGGGCTCCTGATTCATGCGTGGTCTGAGGGCGCGGTTGTCTCTTCCGCCTATTGACATTCTCCCAGAATGGAGTAAAAAGTCTAATTAGAGTGTTTACTCTAATAAAGAAATAGCGGCTCAGATGGCCCGCAGACAATTCGGAGCGAGATCAAAATATGGAAAAAATACTTGCAGGACGCAGGATTATTGTGACCGGCGCCGCTACTGGTATTGGTCAGGCCGCAGCGCGTGCCATCTCTGCGCAGGGCGCCGCCGTGGCGCTCTGGGATATCGACGGCGAAGCTGTCGCGGCTCTGGCCAAGGAACTGACAAGTGAGGCCGCTCCTTGCGTGGGGATCGGTGTGGATGTGGTCTCCAACGCGGCCGTATCGCAGGCGATGGCTCAAACTCTGCACGCCCTTGGTGGTGTTGATGGTGCGTTCAATAATGCCGGCATCGGTGCTAAATCCGTGCCCATCGACGAGATTGATGAGGCGGACTTCGATCGTATTGTCGGGGTCAATCTGAAAGGTGTCTGGCTGTGCATGAAGCATCAGATTGGGCAGATGAAAGCGGGTAACGGTGGCGCCATCGTCAACAACGCTTCGGTCGCCGGTCTGGTTGGCTTCCAGGGGCAGGCCGGTTACTCGGCCACCAAGCATGGCGTTATAGGGCTGAGCAAATCAGCCGCCGTGGAATGTGCCCCCGTCAAGATTCGCGTCAATGCCGTCTGTCCCGGCGCGGTTCGCACGCCCATCCTTCGACATCTCGAAGCCGCTGGTGTGACAGAGGCCATGCTTGAGTCGATGTCGCCTCAGGGGCGAATCGCGGAACCCTCTGAAATTGCGGAAGCCGTCGTTTGGCTTCTTTCTGAAAAATCCAGTTTTGTCACCGGCGCCGCAATGCCGATCGATGGCGGCTGGACCACCCAATAATTCCGCACAGGAGAGATACATGAGCGACGCACAAGAAATTCCGTCCGTCCCCGGTGGCGACTGGTGTGGGGCCGATCCTTTCGAGCCCAGCTTCCGTGACGATCCCTATCCCGCACTGAATGGTTTGCGAGAAAGGGATCCGGTCAATCTGACACCCGTGGGAACCTGGCGCATCAGTCGATACGACGATGTGATGAAGATTTTTCGTGAGGCCAAGACCAGCCAGACGCTGTCCAACGGCGAATCTCCCAACTTCGATCCGCTGGACAAGCGCGGCAGCTTTCTCGAGTTCATGCTCAACAAAGATGGCGACGAGCACATGCGCCTGCGCAGGCTGGCGACGCTGACCCTGAACCCCAAGACCGCTCGATTGATGGAGGATGAAGTCAAGCTGACGGTCAAGGATTCCATGGACGCCGCGCTTGAACGCGGCGGCATGGATGTGGTTCCTCACATGGCGCACAACGTGCCCTCGCGCATGGTCTGCAAGATCATGGGGATTCCGGAAAGTGATCGCGAAAAATTCAATGAATGGACCGCGGCGCGCACTAATGCATTCTTCGCCAAGTTCCTGCCGCCGGAAGTCCAGCAGCGCACGCGTGACGCCGGAAATGCCATGGCGGATTACTTTGAGGCGCTGCTGCCGGAGCGGCGCAAGAACCTGGGCGATGATCTGATCAGCACCATGATCAAGGCCAATGATGCTGCCGACAAACTCGACGATGATGCACTGATCATTCAGGCCATCGGCATCATCATCGCCGGCTATGAGACCACCATCGGCCTGATCGGCAATGGCATGCGCGCCCTGATGGATCACCCGGATCAGATGAACAAGCTGCGCGAAAAGCCGGAGCTGATCAACAACGCGGTCAACGAGATCCTGCGTTTCGATGCACCGATCCTGTTCAACTGGCGTGTGCTGGAAGAGCCCTACGAGGTCGGCGGCAAGACCTTGCCTGCAGACGCCGTCATCTGGCAGATGCTCGCCTGTGCCAATCATGATCCGGCTCGGTTCGAGAATCCGGATGTCTTTGATATCGAGCGCAAGGATGTGGCGCACCAATCCTTTGGTGGCGGTGTTCACCACTGCATAGGCAATACGCTCGCGCGCATGGAGGCGCGTCACGCTTTCACCGAATTTGTCCAGCGCACCAAAGGTCTGAAGATCGAGCAGGGCAAGCTCGAATGGTCGCACTCGTTTTTCCGCGTCATGGCATCACTGCCGATCACTTTCAAATAAATCTATTGAGGAGATATTTCATGAGCGAACCCAAACTCGAAACCCGCTGGCTGGCCTCCCTCGTCGGGTCCATTCCCGAGCCGGTCATGCCCAGCGCAAACATGATGGTCTTCAATGTGCTCGACGCAGAGCTCAAGAGCCCTCGGATCAATGCCAAGGCCATGGGCCCGAGCGGTGACTGGGTGCAGGTTCAGCCCAACGGAAACTGGATGCTCGACGTCAGGTTGATGATGAAAGCTGACGATGGCGAAGTGATCTACCTGTTCTACAACGGGGTCCTGAAAATGACGCCAGAGCTCGGCCAGAAAATGGCAAATGGCGAAGAAATTCCAGGCGATCAAATGTACTTCCGCAGCGCGCCGTACTTCCGCACCCAGTCCAAGAAATACGCCTGGCTCAATGACATCCTTGCGGTTGGAAAAATGACCAGCTTTGGCGGCGGCAACGTCGTGTACGATCTCTTCGAGGTTCTGTGAGCGGCGCGGCGCCCCAGCCGCGGATACTGATCGTCGGTGCCGGCATGTCCGGCATGCTGCTGGCGATCAAGCTGACCGAGGCGGGTCTGGATAATTACCAGATCTATGACAAGGCATCGGAGATCGGTGGCACCTGGCGCGAGAACACTTACCCAGGTGTCGCTTGTGACGTGGCCGCACACTACTACACCTACCAGGACGCTCCCAACGCAGAGTGGAACACGCGCCTCCCACAGGGGCCAGAAATCCAGCAGTACCTGCTGGGTGTCGTGGAGAAGCATCAACTACGCAAGCGCATCGCCTTCAACAAGGAAGTGGCTGATGCCCGCCACGACGGCGAACAGTGGACGGTGACCTTCAAGGATGGTCAGACGGAGCAGGCAGATTTCGTGATTGCCTGCTGCGGCCTCCTGCACCATCCCCGGTATCCGAATGTGCCGGGGCTGGAAGATTTTGCGGGAGCCAAGTTTCATTCAGCGCGTTGGGATCATTCCGTGCCGCTCGAAGGCAAGCGGGTTGGGGTTCTGGGGACGGGTTCAACCGGTGCACAGATCATCTCCAAGCTATCCCAGCGGGAGCTGGAGCTGAAAGTATTCCAGCGCACGCCACAATGGATTTTTCCCTTGCCGGATCGCCGCTATAACGCCGTTGACAAGGCCTTGATTCGTTACTTCCCGGGTGTTGCCAAGCTGATTCATCACACATACCGGGTGGCTTTCGAGAATCTGTTTGCCAAAGCGGTACTCAAGCCCAATTGGCAGCGTCGGTTAATGAGCTGGCTTTGCAAATGGAATCTGAACACGGTGAAGGATCCGGAGCTGCGTGCCAAACTCACGCCGGACTACCAGCCTTTATGCAAGCGTCTGGTGATGAGCATGGAGTTCTATCCTGCCATTCAGCGCAAGAATGTCGAGCTGATCGTTGAGGATATAGATCACATCGAGGCCCGGGGCATTGTGACCAAGGACGGCAAACTGCACGAGATCGATGTGCTGGCGATGGCGACCGGATTCGATGCGCATGCCTATTTCCGACCCCTGGAACTGCACAATGCTCAAGGCCAGCGTCTCAGCGAAGTCTGGAAAGACGGGCCGTTCGCGCTGCGTACAGTGGCTGTGCCCGGGTTTCCGAATTTTTTCTTTACGCTGGGGCCGCAAAGTCCGATTGGCAATTTCTCTGCCATCAGCATTTCCGAAACGCAGATTCACTACATCATGGAGTGCATCAAGCTGCATCGCGATGGAAAGGTCAAAACCCTCCATCCCAAGATGCAGGCAACGGACAAGTTCAACGCATTTGTTCGTGCTGCCATGCCGGACACGATCTGGGTGACGGGTTGCACCAATTGGTACATGAGCAAGAACGGCGTTCCCTCCGCCTGGCCCTACAGCGGTGCGCGCTTCCGCAAGGAGCTGCGTGCGCCGGACCTGTCGGAGTTTGAAGTCACGACCTGAGCTGGCGCTGGCCGCCGGATCTTTCTAACTGGAGTCAACATGAAAAACCAACGCGTGGTGTTGGCCAGTCGCCCTGTCGACGCGCCAACGCCAGAAAACTTTCGTCTTGAAGAAGTCCCGGTGCGCGAGCTCGAGGACGGAGAGGTATTGATCAAGACCTTGTATCTATCCCTTGATCCCTACATGCGCATGCGCATGAATGATGGTGACTCCTATGCCGATCCGGTCAAGATTGGCGAAGAAATGTTTGGCGGCATGGTGGGCAGAATCCTCAAGTCGCGCCGCAAAGGATTCTCCGAAGGAGACCTGGTCACTGGCTATACCGGCTGGCAAAGCCTGGCCATCACCAGCGATCCAACGCTCGCCAGGTTGCCCAGCGATATGGCACAGCCCTCTCTGGCGCTGAGCCTGCTCGGCATGCCCGGCTTTACCGCGCATTACGGGCTCTTGAAACTGGGCAAGCCCAAGGCCGGCGAAACCGTCGTCGTTGGTGCAGCCACCGGTGCAGTGGGAACCGTGGTCGGCCAGATCGCCAAGCTCAAGGGTTGCCGGGTTGTGGGTATTGCCGGAGGCAGCGAGAAGTGCGCATTTGCAGTCGACAGCCTTGGCTTTGACGCGTGCATCGATCACCGCTCCCCCGACTTCCGGAAAGACTTGAAAGCAGCCTGTCCGGACGGCGTTGATGTCTACTTCGAGAACGTCGGCGGTGATGTGCTGCGCGCCGTGCTCCCGCTGCTCAATGAGTTTGCACGTGTGCCTCTTTGCGGCGTGATCGCATGGTACGACGGCGAGAAGAGCGGCAAGCCGGTGCTCGCTGCTGAGGTGATGACCACAATGCTGGTCAAGCGTATTGAAATGACCGGATTCGTGATCCTTGATCAGTACGCTGATCATTACGCCGAATTCGCGCGTGACATGCAGGGCTGGGTCGCCAGCGGAAAAATGACGATTCGTGAAGATGTTGTCGAAGGCCTAGCCAATGCGCCCGAGGCGTTCATAGGTCTTCTGAAAGGAAAGAACTTTGGAAAGTTAGTCGTGCGCGTTGCAAGCGACGACGGCATCTGAAGCAGATCTAAGAGGCTGAATATGAGTACCTGTCAAATCACATTTATCGAGCACGATGGCGAGTCGCGTGTGGTCCAGGCACAGGAGGGACAAACCCTGATGCAGGCTGCAATTGATAACGGCGTGACTGGCATCGTCGCCGAATGCGGTGGTGCCCGCGTCTGCGGTACCTGCCACTGCTACCTTGACGAGCCCTGGCTCAGCGCATCTGGAGAGCAGGAGGAAGACGAGAAAATGCTGGTTGAATTTTCTGAAAACTATCGCCAGGAGAGCAGCCGCCTGAGCTGCCAGATCGAGGTCAGCAAGGCGCTCGATGGCATGGTCGTCAAACTGCCGGTGTCACAGCCATGAGCAATGATTCCCTGCTGTTATCACGACGCGACCTGGAATTCATGCTCTACGAATGGCTCGATGTAGAGTCGCTGACCCAAGCGGCCCGTTTCGAGGATCACTCAAGAGAAACGTTCGACACGGTGCTCGACACCTACGAGCGAATTGCTGTCGACCTGTTTGAGCCTCACTACCAGAAGTCCGATCGTGAGGAGCCGGCGTTCGTCGAAGGCAAGGCCAAACTGATTCCGGAGATTTCGACCGCGCTGAAAGCGGTAGCGGAGTCGGGCCTGATGGCGGCCGGGCACGACTATGATCGTGGTGGCATGCAGTTGCCTTCGATCATCGAACGCACCGGCATGGCTTATCTGCAGGCCGCCAACGTAGGCACCGCCGCGTACCCATTCCTCAGCATTGCAAATGCCAATTTGTTAGCCGCATTGGCCAGCGAAGCGCAGATCAAGCGCTTCGCAGAGCCGACGCTGAGAGGCGAGTTCTTCGGAACCATGTGTCTGTCCGAGCCACAGGCGGGTTCATCACTGTCAGACATCAAGACGCGCGCAGAATTTGAGTGTGAGTCCGAGTTAGGGCCGCAGTACCGCATCACCGGTAACAAGATGTGGATCTCTGCTGGTGAGCACGAGATTACGCGCAACATTGTGCATCTGGTGCTGGCCCGAGAGGTGGCTCAGGACGGCAGCTCCGTGCCTGGCGTCAAGGGTCTTTCCCTGTACATCGTGCCGAAATTCCTCGTCAATGAAAGCGGCAGCAACGGTGAACGCAATGACGTTGTGCTGGGCGGCCTGAATCACAAGATGGGTTATCGCGGCACCACCAATTGCCTGCTCAACTTCGGCGAAGGCCGCGAGCATCAGCCCGGCGGACGAGGTGGCGCGGTTGGCTATCGCATTGGTGAGGCCGGCAAGGGCATGGCCTACATGTTCCACATGATGAACGAGGCGCGTATTGGCGTGGGTCTTGGTGCTACGGCGCTGGGCTACACCGGCTACCTGCATTCGCTCAAATACGCGCGGGAACGGCCGCAGGGTAGAAGCGTCAAGGACCCGAGCACGCCGCAGCAGGCGATCTCGGAACATGCAGACGTCAAGCGCATGATCCTGGCACAGAAGGTCTACGCCGAAGGCTCGATGGCGCTGAACATGTACTGCTCTCTGCTGATCGATCAGATGACGGTATGCGACGATGAGGCGCAGAACCAGCAGATGCATCTGTTGCTTGAGATTCTGACCCCGATTGCCAAGAGCTGGCCCTCACAGTGGTGCGTGGTCGGCAACGACATGGCCATCCAGATTCACGGCGGCTACGGCTATACCCGTGAGTTCAAGGTTGAGCAGTTCTATCGCGATAATCGCCTCAATCCGATTCATGAAGGGACGCATGGCATTCAAGGCCTGGACCTGTTGGGTCGCAAGGTGGTGATGAGCAATGGCGCGGCCCTGAAGATTCTCAGTGAGCGAATACAGCAGACCATCGCGCGGGCCGCTCAGTCTTCACGCCACGAGCAGATGGCGCAGTCCGCCATCCTGTCCGAGAAACTGCAGCAGCTTGGCGAAGCCACCCAGACCCTGCTTGGATGCGCAGACATCTCCGCAAGGTTGGCCAATGCCACTGCCTACCTCGAGGCGTTCGGGCACATCGTGCTGGCCTGGATATGGCTCGAACAGGCGCTTGCCTGCGGTGAATCAGACGGTGATTTCCATGCTGCCAAGCGCAACGCCTGCAAGTTCTTCTTTACCTACGAACTGCCGCGCGTTGAACCTCAGCTGGCGCTGCTCAAGACCCTGGATCGAACCACGCTGGACACACCGGACAACTGGCTATGAATGCACAGACATTGGCTTCTCCGTTTGATCTGCGCGGACGAACCGCACTGGTAACGGGTGGCTCGCGAAATCTCGGCCTGCAGATGGCCAAGGCGCTCGGTTTGCAGGGTGCGCGCGTCATCATTACAGCGCGAAAGCAGGCCGAACTTGAATCAGCCACCGCAGAGCTCATCCACCTCGGCATCGAGGCCAGCTGGATTGCAGCAGATGTCTCCAAGGAGGATGAAATCAACCGTCTTTCCGAGCAGGCGCTGAAGCAAGCCGGTGAAGTGCACATCCTGGTCAATAACGCTGGAAACACCTGGGGTGCCCCAGCTGAAGATTATCCGGTGGAAGGTTGGGACCGAGTGTTCAACCTCAACGTTCGCGGTCAGTTCCCGCTGACGCGAAACCTCGCCAAGCAATCCATGATTCCTGGCCGTTACGGACGCATCATCAACATCGCGTCGGTGGGCGGACTGCAGGGCACGATGCCCGATGTCATGCAGGCCATTGCCTACAACAGCAGCAAGGGCGCGCTGATCAACTTCACACGTGCGCTGGCAGCCGAGTGGGGGCACTACGGCATTACCGTCAATGCCTTGGCGCCCGGATTCTTCCCGTCCAATCTCACCAATGGATTGATTGATGCGGTTGGCAATGAGCGCATGACAGCCAATGTTCCAATGGGCCGACTCGGCGGTGATGAAGATCTGATCGGACCTGTTCTGATGTTTGCATCCGAAGCGGGGCGCTATGTCACGGGACAGATTCTGGCAGTTGATGGCGGTGCATCTATCGTCTGAACGTTGATCAACAGCGGCGCGAAGAGCATCGCGTTCTGGTGCAGGAAAGGGGAAAGATTCATGGAAGCTTTTGCAACATCGGAAAGACGTGCAGATGAGCTGACGCATCGCGATGCCTCTGCGCGCTCACAAGTCGCCGCCGAGCCTGCCAAAGCCAGGACTTCGCAAGGCAAGGCGCGGCCCTGGCAGTATCGGCGCGACGAGTCACGAGGGCGCGAATCCGTTTCGAGTCTGGCCATGGCCTGTAAGCGCTCGGGCCATGAAGACGGCGCCATGGATGGTGTCTCCGACCCGGCTGCACCAGACGGAATGATGCATTCCGATCCTGCCAGGAACGATGGCCTTGCCGAGCCTCTGAGTCCGCGTGAACTGGAAGTGCTGGTGGCCATTTGCGAAGGTGAATCCAATCGCGAGATCGCGAGCAAGTTGGCTATCCGGGTTGGAACAGTGAAATACCACACTGCCCATATTTTCGGAAAGCTGGGTGTCTTGCGTCGCACTCAGGCGGTGGCTGTAGCGATCTATCTGGGACTGGTCCGGCCTGAATGGCCACGCCTGCGCCCGGTGGCATGCCGCCAGGATCATCTGGAGTGATGCGTCCCTGAATTGCTTGCGTGAAGAGAAAGCCGTATGACTGTCGTGCAACTTTCTGACAAGAAGTCTGAGCCAGAAATTGGCAGTCGCGCCGAGCTTGAGAAGCTTTCCGCGCCATCGCTCGCCTTGCAGCTCAGGGACGGACCGAGTGCAACCCTGTCGTGGTTGATATCGCAGACATCACTGAACTTCGCACCCGGTCTTTTTGACAAATGGCCACGCGGTGACGGGCATCCAGTGCTGGTCGTGCCAGGCTTTCTCGCCGGCCGTGCCTCCACGCAGGTGTTGCGACGTTTTCTTCGACGACAGGGCTATTTCGTTCATGACTGGCATGGTGGCCGCAATCTCGGCATTCGTCATGGGATGATCGACAGACTGGCGGGACGATTGCGCGAGATCCACGCGCAACACCAGCGCCGGATTTCCATCGTCGGGTGGAGTGCAGGGGGCATTTACGCACGCGAACTGGCGCGCCGACACCCCGAACTCGTGCGCTGCGTCATCACACTGGGCAGTCCGATTCGCGGCAATCCGAAGGCAGCATCAATCTGGTGGCTGTATTCAATGCTCA
>TARA_R110000787_G_scaffold14348_13_pt1 | contig 22872 bp, 21 predicted proteins | sample TARA_R110000787 | Tara Oceans TARA_R110000787 (sample SAMEA4397920) | marine metagenome | biome: Polar Biome; feature: [DCM] deep chlorophyll maximum layer (ENVO:01000326); material: water (ENVO:00002006), including particulate matter (ENVO:01000060) such as... | depth 35 m | reverse complement strand
GATGTGCTTCAAACGCGCCGGCGCGAGCGGCATCATCACGTACTTCGCGGAAGAGGCAGCGGAGAAGCTGGGGTGAAAGTGAGTAATAGTCAGACACCACCAAGGGGTTGGTCTATCTGAGTTGGTATGATTCAATCTCTCAGCTATAGAGGCGTCTATCTCCACGACCGAGCATAGAAACAATGTCGCAAAAGCCCGAGCAAATTATGCCGCTCCCGACGGATATGTGCCTGTGCGGAAGCAATGATCAATTTGGCAAATGCTGTTCAGGTATTCTACCCGGTACAAAAGAAATTGGCAGAGCGTTTGTTTCAAATTGGAAAGTTGGAAACTTTAACGCAGTACTCAAAGCGGCAAGAGCCGATGTGACCCAATATACGATTTGGCACAAGAGTCACACTGTGCCGATGGCCCATATTGGCAATCCAAAATTACTACGAATGTGGGACATAGACGTCGAAGCTCTATTTGACTACGTCGAACGCCTTCTCGACACATATAGAGAGCTCAACCGTTTAGAAGAATTCCCGGCAGTTCTGGAACGATTGCGCCAGAATATTCAATCACGCCGGTGGCAGCAAAAAATAGTCCACCTGAATGCATTGTGTGCACTCGGTAGAGATTGGAATGAGGAATTAGGCTATCGTGAAATCATCAAGCTTGGCCCGATAGAATCGATCACAGACTCAAGAATATTGCCCTTCTATTTAAACCTAGCTGGCGATCGCTTAGGGCTATCTCAGCGTCTCAAGCTGATTGATAAAGTAATTGACATCACACAGGACGAAAGCACACGCATACATCAAACTCTCATGAGGGGAGTGCTTCTACTAATGCACAATGACCTCAGAGGAGCGAAGCAATCGTTTGAGAATGTAATCCGGCTTTGTGAAGAAATTTCGGACCTGGACCAATTCCAAATGCTTAAATTGGCGCAAGCTCATTTTGTCATCGGCTCCATTGCTCTGGACTCAAAAGAAGACTCAAAAGTTTCTGAGCTTCACCTACTGCGCGCCTCCGAATTATTCAGCAAACTACTGGAAGATGATAATCTGACGGCTTCTGGCCGTTCAAGCCTTCATCGTGAACTGGCTGATACTCAACGTCTCCAAGGGCATTTGAGCGAAGCCATTGAAAGTCTAAGGTCCGGGTACAAATTATATGCTAATCCGATCTTGAAGGTGTTTGAAGCCGAGTGTCTTTGCGAACTCGAACAGCTGCCTGAAGGACTAAAAATCATAGATAGCCTCAGCATGGCTTCATTTTCCGACGATGACGAACGGGCGGACTACTGCTTGAAATTCAGCCTACTAGCAATCGCGTCAGGCGAGAGAAAAAGGCTCCTGAAAGCAAAACAATTGCTCGAAATGCCGCTAAAAAGGGAGCCGATATTTTATCAACAAGCGCTTCGCATGACGCAACTTGTTTTGGAGGCCATGCAGTCTGGAAAGTCCCGGTCTTTAACCTCACGCGCGCGCAAAGCGTTGCAATCGGGCATTTCCGGTTTCAACTCCTACGTAATATTGAAACCGAATTTCTTCGGCTTAGGAATCGATTTAAATAAAATCATTGATGACAGCACTGGCAAATATGAACTGCCGGATTTAAACGAACCGCGTGAGGAAAAAACCTAACGCAACCGTAATCTCCCCCACACATATCCCACCCCATTCCTGCCACGATCCGCGCCTATCCCTCGGCGGTCAAATCCAGGAGTCCTCCCATGATCCGCACGCTTTGCCTTGCGCTTGCTGCCACATGCCTCACCGCCGCCCCGGCCCTTGCCGAGGACCGCGCCGATGAGGTCGCCGCCTGCATGGTCGCCAATGCGACAGAGGCCGACATCGCCCAGATGAAACAGCTGATGCTGCTGGCCCTGCAGGAGAAGAAGCAGGAGGCCACCGGCGTGCTCGGCTCGCTGATGATGACAGCCGGCATGAGCGCCGCCGGCAATTGCGGCGTTGGTTTCAACGAGGTCGGCTCGCCCATGTTCGAATACGCCATGCGCGTCTACGGCGAACACCTCGGCACCGTCGTCATGGAGCGCTCGCTCGACTTCCTCGACCTGCCGATGGAATAGGCCGCCCACGGCCCACGGCCACAAAATTCCCCGAATTTCCCCTTCAGGGGTGGGCAGCCCGCCCCTCGCAGGCCAGACTGGCGCTGAGCCAGCAGAACGTGGCGCCGTATGGACTGGCGCCCGGTCTGGCAAACGGGGGGACACTCAACCATGGCGCACATCTTCCGCCTCTGGCGCGCCGGCATGCTCGCCGCACTCACCTGCGGCGCCGCCGCCGCGCAGGGCGCGCCCGAAATCGTGCCGCCCGGCTGGTCCATGCGCACCAGCACCAGCAGCGTCTACCTGACACGCCCCGACATGCCGAACATCCAGATCGCCATCGTCAATGATGTGCGGCCCGAACTCCCGGCAGAAGAGAAGTTCGAAGCCGCGAAAGCCTTCTTCGCCAAACGCGCGCAATGCCCCGCCCTGGCAACCGCCGAAACGCGGGGCTCCTTTGCCGGCCTCTACGCCACCGATGATCCCGACAGTCCGACGTGTCGCCTCATCGGCATGGGCCACTGGGTGGAAGACGGCCTGCAAATGGCCGTCATCGTCAACACACAGCCCGAGATGGGGCCGAACGCCGGCAGCTATTCCGACAGAGCGATGACAAAGCAAATCATCGAGCTCTTCATGCTCCGCCACATGATCTCCAAATCCGACGAGACACCGACTCCCACCGCGGAAGGCTATGCGGATTCCATCCCGTACGACCACCGGCCTGTCCGCATGATCAACATGATCCAGTCCCGGCGCACGGCGTCTGCATGGGCGCCCGTCGCGTCCCAGACGGTGCTGCTCTTCCCGAAGGACGACCATGGCGCGCAGTCCTGGGCATCCCGCTGCCTCGACTGGGACCCCGCAATGTTCGCGCCGGGCGATACCCTCCCCTATGACACGTCCGGCCAATGCCAGCCCTTCCTCTGGCGCTGGAAGGATGGCCGCAAGAATGGCGAGGTCGAAGCCCGCAGCGCAGACCAGCAGGAATGGAAACCGCTCGCCGCCTTCGAAGCCAATGTCCATCAATTCGATGACGACTCGCGCATGGATATGGCCGGCACCTACCGTCGGTTCACCAAGGGCGCGCCCCTCGATGTCGCATTCGGCGCTGATGACGATATCCTGCAAAAAGTCGCCTCAGGCGCCCTGCCCGCCTCCGCGCTCGGCCCCTATGACATCATTCTGCTCCCGGACGGACGGTTCATCGCCGGAACAATCCGCTCCGCCACGCTGCCCGGCGGCAAGGCAGAGGGCGGCGTCAAGGGATCCTATTATTTCAATGGCCATGCCGCCACGCTCCTGCTGGAGGGTGGACACGCGGTGGAAGGCTTCGCCGGATGGCTGGACAAGGGGCCCGAGGGCGTCGCAATCAGCAACGCGTCCAGCCTCAATATCAATGGCTGGACATATTACAGCCGGTAAGCCTCCATGCGGCGACGCTCAGGATCAAAAGAAGCCTGATCATGCGAGCCCTAGGCCGACAGGCTCTGCAAATAGGCCAGCAACATTTGCAGCGTCAGTTCGCGCGCCCGCTCCGGCGGCTTGCCGATCAGCGTGCTGAGTGATGGCCCGAACAGGCCGACGCCCACCGCCAGCGTCACGCTCAGCAGGATCAGCTCCTCGGCCATCTCCGTCGGCACGCCCGTATTGGCAATCTTCTTCTGCGCCACTTCCTGCACCGCCTCGCGCACCAGCGTCAGGCGGCTTGTCTCGTCGGTCAGCTCCAGCCACGCCGCCAGCCGCGCCGCGCCGCGCGTCTCGAACGCATCGAACAGCGTCTTCAGCCCCGCTGCCCGCGCCGCCGCCGGGGCATCGGCGGGCACTTCAATGGCCATGATCGCATCCACCAGGTCGCCGATCATTCGCTCCATCAGCGCCTTCTGCACCGCATCGATCGAGCCGAAATGGTGCAGCACGGTGGCATTGGCCACGCCTGCGGCCTTGGCCACATCGGCCAGCCGCAATGATTGCGGGCCCTGTTCCACCAACAGCGATTCCGCTGCCGACAGGATATTGCTGCGCGACTCCTCGGGAGAGCGGCGCACGCGTGGGGACGGTTTATTCTTTATTGACATTTTTGTCAGTAGTATCCATCTTGCCGATATGTTCAGTAACAGGCCCGCTCTAAAAAGGCACTAATAACGATGACGAACAAGCGCACCCCCGAAGATGTGACGATTCTGCCCCGCGATCTTCATTTCAGCATGGACGGCGCCGATAACGGCCCCTGGCTGGACGGCGATCCCGTTGCCACGGCCGTTTTCAACGCCATGTCGCTCACCTTCCCGGATGGCGAGCGCCTGTTCATCGATGCGGTAAAGGCCTATCGCGGCCGGGTCAGTGGCAAGCTCGCGCAGGACGTCAAGGACTTCATCTCCCAGGAAGCGATCCATTCGCGCGAGCACCACCTCCTCAACAACAAGATCGACCGCGTCAAATATCCCGTCGACGAGATCGAGGCCGAAATCCGTGAGCGCATTGCCTTTGGCCGCTCCGGAGGACCGATCCGCATGCTGATGGCCACGATCTGCCTTGAGCATTTCACGTCGATGATGGCCGACCTGATGACAGGCCTCGAAGTCGACGGCGCGCCCCTGTTCAGCAAGACGGATCCCGGGCTGGAGCGCCTCTGGCGCTGGCACGCCATGGAAGAGACCGAGCACAAGGCCGTCGCCTATGACGTCTTCCTCGAAGTCACGAAAGACTGGCCGCCCTTGCGGCGCTATTTCCGCCGCTGCCTGTCAATGCTCATCATCACGCGCCACTTCACCAGCCATGTGGCCGATCATGCCGCCCGGCTGCTGGTCGCCGACGGCTACAGTTATGAAACAGCACTGCGCGAGGTGAAGGCCTTCCTCTGGAAGAAACCCGCCCTGTTCGGTAAGGGCTGGAAAGTCTGGCTGTCCTGGTTCAAGCCCGGCTTCCATCCATGGGACCACGACAACCGCGATGTCATGGCGCAATGGAAAGAAGAGTTCACGCTGGTCGCCGCCGAATAGGCGTCACGCTGGGGCCCCTCGCCTAGCCTGCCAAAGCTTGCCGCGCCTGTTGCAGCACCGGCGGGATCACGCCCTGGCCTTCGCACGCTTCGGCCCATGGTACAGGCCGTCCGACCAGATAGCCCTGCACTTTTGAAATGCCCACCTCGCGCAGCGCGTTCAACTCCTGCTCTGTCTCGATCCCCTCGGCCAGCACTTCGCTGCCAATCGAGCGTGCAAAGGCCGTGAAGGCCTTGGCCAGCGCGAACCGGCCCGGGTCGCTGTCCACGTTCCGTGTAATGCTCATGTCCAGCTTGATCACATCCGGTTTCAGGTCCAGCACGTGGCGAAAACTGGAATGGCCCGCGCCGGCATCGTCCACCGCCAGCCACAGCCCCTTCTTGCGGAAGGGCGCCAGCGCTTCGATCAGCTCACTGTAGTTCTCAACCGCCTCGTGCTCAGTCACTTCAATGGCCAGCCGGTTGAGCCTCAGGCCTTCCATGTGCTCGGCAAATTCCGGCGACAGGATCGACGAGGGCGACAGGTTTATCGACAGGCCGAGATAGGAGCGGAACTCAGACATGGCGGACGCCGCCTTGCGCAGCGCCGCAAATTCCAGCTCCTTGCCAAGGCCCACTTTCGCAGCATCGTCGAACCATTCATTGGGCGGGCGTTTCGGCTCACCCGCGAAACGGCTGAGCGCTTCCCAACCGGCAAGCCGGTTATCGTGCAGCCGGTAGACCGGCTGGTACACAATCGTGAGCGCATCATCGGATATCACGCGGTTTATGCGTTCACGCACAACCGACAAATCCCGCCTTCTTTGCAGTTTCGGCTCGATGATCGAGCTTGCCACATCGGCAAAGGTCTTCAGCAGGCTAAGGTCTTTTTCTTGGATTTCCGTGTCCACATCGTGGCTAAAGCAGCAGAACGTCCCGAAAACCTCACCCGTAGACAGGGTGATCGGCACGCCCATATAGGACGCGATGCACAGATCACCCGTCACGGGCATCTCGCGCGTCTGCTCAATCAGGGACGTATCGGGAATGAATTCCGGCAGGCGCCCATCGGCAATCCGCGCGCAATAGGAATCTTCCATCAGATCCGCATCGCCGGGCTTTATCGAAGACGCGTCGCTTCGCGTATCGACGTTCAGGAAAACGCGCTCGCCGTCCAGAAAATGGGAGACAAACGCCACATCCATGTTCAGATGCTTGCGTACAATCTCCAGCAATCCTTGCAAGGTCATCTCGGAGCTGCCGCCAATCGACAAGCTGCTCGCCCGCTTCAATATATCGGGTATCACGGTCTATAGTCTTCCTGAGTTTGTTTAATATCCTAAGCTGTATACGTAATTATTTCTAATTGGTTCTAATTGCGCCGATAAATTCTCATAATCGCGTTAAACGGCCCGTTAGCCATAGGCCCTTTGAACCCCTCAGGGCAGCGCGCGTGCAGGCCCGCACCCCTGCCCGGATTTCGCGCGCAGTGCGCTTTCGGTCACTGCCGCGCGCGGCAATGATTGCGCCTGTCACACGGATTGCCTACCAATACCTCCATCATACGAACGGAGAGCCCCATGACGATTCGCCATACCCGCCTCACCCTTGCTGCCCTCGCCGGCCTCGCCTTGCTCGGCGCCTGCGGCTCCGGCGATGCCCCGGCTGCGCCTGAGGCTTCCGAAACCGCAACCGTTCTCGAAAACGGCATGACCGTCAGCGAAGTCGTCGACGCCCGACAGACCCACCTCAAAGCCGTCGGCAAGGCCTTCAAGACCATCAGCGACAATCTCAAGGCCAGCGAGCCGGACATGGCCGCCATCCAGGCCGCCGCCGCCAGCATCCCAACCGAGACCGCCGACATGGGCGACTGGTTCCCCGAAGGCTCCGGCCCGGCGTCCGGCGTGAAGACAGATGCCCTGCCCAAGATCTGGGAAAACAAGTCAGACTTCGATTCCAAGATCGATGATTTCCAGGCCGCATCCGCCACGCTCGCCTCCACCGCCGAGGCTGGCGACATCGCTGCCATCAGCGAGGCCTTCAAGGCCACCGGCGCCACCTGCAAATCCTGCCACGAAACCTATCGCGCAGACGACTAGCGCCTGATGACCGCACCCCGAAAGCACGTCCTTGTCTGGGACTGGACGATCCGTCTGTTCCACTGGCTCATCGTGCTCGGCGTCGCCACCATGTGGTGGACGGCCGAACAGGGCATGATGGACTGGCACAGGCGGGTCGGCCTCGTCCTGCTCGGCCTCCTCGCTTATCGCCTTGTCTGGGGCCTGATTGGTCCGGGAACGGCCCGGCTTTACCGCCTCGTGCCCTCCCCGCGGTCCCTCATGACCTATGTGCGTGACCTGCTCGCCCGGCGTCACACCCCGCATGCGGGGCACAATCCCGTCGGCTCGCTCAGCGTCATCGCCATGCTGCTGGCGCTCGTCACACAAGTCAGCACCGGCCTCTTTTCCGTCGATGTAGACGGTATGGAATCCGGCCCCCTCGCCAGCAAGGTCTCGTTCGAAACAGGCCGCTTCTTCGCCGAAATCCACGAGACCAGCTTCAACGTGCTGCTGGCCCTGATCGCCCTCCACGTCGCGGCGATTGCGGCCTATTACCTTGTCTTCCGGGACAATCTCGTCCGACCCATGCTCACCGGCAGGCGTAGCGAGGCAGACTTCGCGCCCCACATGCCCACCGATTCCCGCGCGCCTTGGCTCCGCGTTCTCATCTCTGCCGCGCTCGCGTTCGGGGCCGTCTGCGCCGTCTGGTTCGCCAGCAACTGAAACGCGGGCAACGCGGGACTCCCACGCGCTCTTTCCAACGGGCGAGCAGCCGCCTTCTGCAATGGCCACAGGCCTTGCCTGAAAACATGTCCGCCCCCCACCGCGCCCGGCCTAGAATGTCCGCATGGATCTTCCCGCTCGCGCCCAACTCTATGCCTTCGTGCATCCGCTCTGCTGGCCATGGCTCTGGTTCCAGCTCTGGCGCCTTGGCACGTGGATTCAGTCCAGCAAGCGCGACGTGCTCTTCCGCGTTGATCGCTACGGCAATCTCCGTATCGACTTCATCAGCGGCGCCCCGCGCGATCCCTCACGCTATACTTACAAGGCCCCGGCCGTGCCCGCATGGGCCGAGCCCCGCCTCGCATCCGATATGCCTGAAACCATCGCGGCTGCAGTTTGGCCTGCGCGTCCCGCGCCGGTCCTGCCCCTGTGCGAAGCGCATTCAACCCCAGCCGGCCAGACGCCCGACACGTCCTGACGCCTGCTTGCCTGCCACACAACATGCTCACGCGACCGGATGGCCCCGCCATGCCGGCCGCAAGTGCTGGTGATTTCGTCAATTGGTAAAGCGATCGAAGCGAGCTGACCGCCGCGAATGATCGCAGCGGTCACCGTGACGCGGGCTATCGGTCCCGATCCACAGCGGTGCGTCCCCTTAACCGGCTCATTTCGTTCGGCGCTTGGTCACGCCTCCTGCGGCCTATCCCCAGACCGGCAGAAGCAAGGAATCCCCCTTGCGAAACACCTTCCCGGTCCGGCCTTGACGGGCACCGGAACCGGAAGGGCGTAATGCGTATTATCTCGGCATATAAGAATGCGGGATTGTATAAATTCGCCATCCTGTTCAACTTGCATCACAACAACGCCGGGCAGCAGGCCTGCAAAGGGGAGCGAAATCCATGATGCAGTTCGAATATCTCCTGCCCCGCGCTGATATCCGCGCCCTGGTCGGCAGCTATTATGACACCACGATCCCCGTCGGTTTTGACGATGTCATGCGCGCCGAGATCGCCAATGTGCGCTTCGTCATCCGGGGCGCCGTGCGCTCCGACATGAACGGCAAGGAGGAAACCTGGACCTCCGGCACTGCCGTTCTGTGCGGCCCGACCTACAAATGGAGCCATGTCGGCTTTGATACGGACACGCTCATCTTCGGCGCGGCGATCACCCCACTCGGCTGGGCGCGCATGCTGGGCATACCCGCCGACAGCCTGTCAGACCGCACCGTAAAACTCGCCGATCATGTGCCACCGGAATGCCTGCAGCATATCCAGCTCATCTACGACGCCCCTGATGCCGCCAGCCGCGCGGCCGCCGCTGATACGCTCTTCGCCGCGCTCGACGATCCTGCCCGCCGCGTCAATGACGACTTTCTCGCCCTCGCAACGCGCTGGATCACCGATCCCGAGCCTAACGAGCTGGACGACCTGCTCGCCGCCACCGACATCTCGCCTCGCCAGGTCGAGCGCCTCTGCAAGCTCTATTTCGGCAGCGCGCCCAAGCGCCTGCACCGCAAGTTCCGCGCCCTCCATTCCGCCAACCGCCTGACCTGGCAGGAGCTGACAGACTGGCGCGACATCGCCACAACCGCCTATTTCGACCAATCGCATTTCATCCGCGAGTTCAAGCATTTCAACGGACGCACGCCCAGCGAGTTCATCAAGGGCGCCCACCTGCTCGTCCGCCAGACCCTGAAGGAACGCCTGCAGATCGCCCACGAATCCCCGTTCAGCCTCGTCGGTTGAGAGAGGCAGGCCGCGTCGTGCAAACCGAATACGATTATATCATCGTCGGCGCCGGGTCCGCCGGCTGCGTCGTCGCCAATCGCCTCTCGGCGTCAGGCAAGCACAGCGTCCTCCTGCTCGAGGCAGGCGGCGCCGACAACTGGATCTGGTTCCACATTCCCGTCGGCTACCTCTTCGCCATCGGCAATCCGCGCGCCGACTGGATGTTCGAGACCGTGGCCGAACCCGGCCTCAATGGGCGCGCGCTCGCCTATCCGCGTGGCAAGGTGCTCGGCGGGTCGTCCGCCATCAATGCCATGATCTCAATGCGCGGACAGGCTGCTGACTATGACCACTGGGCCAGCCTCGGCCTGCCCGGCTGGAGCTGGTCCGATGTCCTGCCCGTCTTCCGCCGCATCGAGGATCACTTCCTGGGCGACAGCGATCATCACGCCACCGGCGGCGAATGGCGCGTCGAGGCGCCCCGCGTCACCTGGCCCATCCTCGACGCCGTGCGCAGCGCCGCCAGCGACATGGGCGTGCCCCAAGTGCCTGACTTCAACACAGGCGACAATGAAGGCTCCTCCTATTTCCATGTGAACCAGAAGCGGGGCCTGCGCTGGTCCGCCGCGCGCGGCTTCCTCCGACCAGCCCGCAAGCGTCCGAACCTCCATGTCGAAACAGGCTGCCTCGCCGACCGCCTCGTCATGGACGGCAACCGCGCCGTCGGCATCGACTATATCCGGAACGGCACCCGCCACACCGCCCGCTGCCGCGCGGAAGTCATCCTCTCCTCCGGCGCCATCGGTTCGGTCCAGATCCTCCAGCGCTCCGGCATCGGCCCCGGCGCCGCGCTCCTGTCCGCCGGCATCGAGACCCGCATCGACCGCCCCGGCATTGGCCGCAACCTGCAGGACCATCTCCAGCAGCGCGCCATCTACGGCATCACCGGCGCCCGCACCCTGAACGAGACCTATCACTCGCTGCCCCGCCGCGCCCTGATGGGGCTCGACTATGCCCTGCGCCAGCGCGGCCCCCTCACGATGGCCCCCTCCCAGCTCGGCATCTTCACACGGTCCGATCCCTCACAGTCCCGCGCCAATCTCGAATTCCACGTCCAGCCCCTCTCGCTCGACAAGTTCGGTTCGCCGCTCCACCGCACACCCGCCATCACGGTCAGCGCCTGCAACCTGCGCCCCAGTTCGCGCGGCGAGGTCCGCGTCCCCTCCGCTGACCCTCACGCCAGGCCCGTCATCGCCCCGAACTATCTCGCGACCGAAGACGACCGGCTTGTCGCCGCCGACGCCATTCGCGTCACCCGCCGCCTCATGGCCCAGCCCTCGCTCGCGCCCTATGGCCCGGCCGAAATCCTGCCCGGCCCCAGTGTCGGCGCTGACGACGACGCCCTCGCCCGCGCCGCAGGCGACATCGGTACGACCATCTTCCACCCCGTCGGCACCGCCCGCATGGGCCGCCCTGACGACCCGCTCGCCGTCACCGACAGCGACCTGCGCGTCATCGGCACCACCGGCCTGCGCGTCATCGACGCCTCGGTCATGCCCACCATTACATCCGGCAACACGAACACGCCCACCATCATGATCGCCGACAAGGTCTCCCGGCAGATGGCAGGCTGATTGTCCTAACGGCAGGGTGGCGAGCCGGCCCCGATATGCCTAAACAGACACAATAAAATAAGGGAGTTTTGAGATGGAATTCGATGACGTGATCATGGGCCGGCGCAGCATTCGCGGCTACCAGAAGAAGCCCGTTCCCAAGGCCCTCATCCGCGAGATCCTGCAGCTCGCCATGCGCGCGCCCACTTCGCTGAACACCCAGCCCTGGAACTTCTACGTCGTCGCCGGAGACGTCCTCGACAAGATCCGCCAAGGCAATGTCGAACGCAACCTCGCCGGTGTGCCGCACAGCCGCGAATTCCGCCTCGGCCCCGACTATGCCGGCGCCCACCGCGAGCGCCAGATCGGCATCGCCATCCAGCTCTTCGAAGCCATGGGCATCGAGCGTCACGACAAGGAAGCCCGGCAGGACTGGATCCTGCGCGGCTTCCGCCAGTTCGACGCACCGGTCTCCATCGTCATCACCTATGACAAGTCCATCCAGGGCAGCGACATCGCCCCCTTCGATTGCGGCGGCGTGGTCAACTGCCTCGTCAACGCGGCATGGTCCAGGGGCCTCGGCTGCGTCATCAACAGCCAAGGCATCATGCAGAGCCCCGTCGTGCGCGAACATGCCGGCATCCCGGACGATCAGGTCATCCAGACCTGCGTCGCCATGGGCTGGCCCGATGACAGCTTCCCCGCCAACGCCGTTGTCTCCACCCGCAAGTCGGTGGACGAAGCCGCCGTGTTCAGAGGCTTTGACGACTGACGAACGCCTAGTTGCAGGATTGGCCCGAACCGCACATATAGCTGCCTGTTTTGCCGCTATTGTAGGCGTCGCGGGAGCTTTGGCGGGCCGCCTCCATAATGTCATACTGGCTGGTATCTGCCGAAGCCGCAGAGCCGCCAGACGACCCGGTATAGGCGGGGCCATACTGCACGGTCCGGTTAGGTGCGGGTTTCAGCGTCCATATCCGATTGCCGCAATAGGACTGCTGCCAGATATCCGCCCAGGCCATGCAGGATTCGGCCATGTCGAGGGTGACCATGTCCCCATACCCGGCCTTCATGACCGTCACGATGGCTTCGGGCAGGAAGCGCGTGTCGCCGCTATAGGCGAGGTCCAGCGCGCCGTAATAGTCACCCACTGCGAGTTTCCTTCTTACTTGATCATGCTTGGCTTCAAGGGCCTGTTCTTCCGCTTCCCGGCGCGCCACGATCGCCGCCTGTTCAGCTTCTTTCTTCCGGAGTTCCGAAGCTGCCTTTCGGGCCTCATTGTCAGCAATGAGTTTGTTGAGGTGGGCATGGATCGCCCGGCGCCCCTCAACCGTTATGGCTTCCGTCACGAATTCGCGCGCGGCGTCCATGTCCGCCAGCCGTTCCGGATTGGCGCGAAAGTACCAGCCCTCATTGTAACCAACCTGTGTGACGTTCACATCGACTGTTCCATCAGGGAAAACGCAGTAAATGCCATTGTACACGGCAGTTTCTGGATTGGGATCATTACGGACGTCTTCCGGTATGTAGACCGGATAGATTTCGGTGAAGGCGGCCGCCGCTTTCGATCCCACCGCATGATGCGGCATCAGGTAATTGAAATAGTAATTCGATCTGTCCGGGTAATACGTAATGCCCCAGGTATCGATCGAATACATATAGCTTTTCCAGTCAGGCTTAATCGGCGCAAGGCGCAGGCCATTCGACGTGTTCCACACGGCGACCATGAAGCCATCGGGGTAAGCTTCCAGCGGGTGTTCCTTGAGGCCTGTCGTGACTCCGCGACCAACGGGTCGCACGCCGAGAAAGCCAGGATCTTCGCCCTGGACGCCGCCCATTGATCTGGCGGACCAGTTGTCTTCAACCGGAACATAGAGCTGCTTTTCGGCATCCAGTACATACATCGCCTGCTTGAACGGGTAGGTCACTTCCAGCGTGGAGACGGTACCCGGTTGGGGCGTAGACTTTACAGCTGGATCCTTCTCAACCACGAGATCATAGACCGAGCCGTCCGCCTTGTAGCGGCGCACAAAGAAATCCTGTTTGAGCGTCACCTTGACCGGAGACTCTCCAAGAGTCGCGGCCGGCACGACATTGTCGATTGCGGGGCGCAGCGAGTATTCCTGCGCGAACGAATTCCAGCTGAGCAGGTGGATTGTCTGGCGCGTGCCGTCATCGGCGGTGATGATATAATAGAGTTCATCTCCATAGAGATTGACGAGGTCTGTCGTCTCCTCATCAATGATATGGGTCATGCCGATCTGCCCGTCGCCGAGCTTCTTGAGCTTGCCGTTCGACAGGCGCAGGACATACCAGGTCTCAGTCCCCGGTGCGCGCACCAGCATCTGGTCGGTATTGATTGGGAAAAGCCCAGACCATTCCGGTTTGACGACCCAGTCGCCATCCTTTTTCGACGCGCCGTTCGCACTCTTGTAATAGATGCCGTAGAGATCGGTGCCGGCTGTGGCCGTGCCCTTCTTGACCCTGGTGTCGGCGCTCATCGTGTAGCGCGCATAGTGGAAGGGCACCGCGTCGCCGCGCTCCAGTCCCCACTTCTTCTTCGCTTCCCACCCGACCAGCATTTTGGGGATTGGTGTGAGCGCCGTCAGTGTACCATTCTTGGGGGCTTTCAGGGCAACACCGGGATTAAGTGGCGCGGCCACTTCCGCTGGCGCCGCCGGTTCCTGGGCCATGGCTGCTCCCATCATGCCTATGGCGAGCGCCACCCACATTGCCCCAAACATCCGGATCATGCGTCTCTCCATTGTCAGAAATTCCCCCGATAGTATTTCATGGCCGTGTCACGTGACATGCAGGTGCGATAGGTCGAGTTGCCCTCGCCATAGACCGTGCCGCAGACCTCGCCGCCTTCGGCTTCCTTGCGTTCTTCCTGGCGCTTGTAATACTGGTCCCACGCGCTCTGCACCGTCTGGCGGTCCATGTTGTCGCGCGACTGGATGTTCTGACGGTTCATTTCCTGAATGGCCGCAATCTGCGCATCCGTCCGCGCCTTGTTCTGGGCCACCACGGCGGCAGCAAATTCATTGGCCCCCTCCGCACCCAGATACTGCGCCCGACCGATGGCAAACTCATAGCTGTCACTGCCCTCGTGGTCGTTTTCATAATACTTGATCACGGCGACCTTCATGGCGGCATCAGGCACACCCTTCTTCGCCGCCGCATCAAACAGCTCGTAGATCATCTCCTCCTTGTTCGACACCGTGTAAGGCAGGTTGCGAACCTTTCCGGGCTCCCCTCGCGGGGCAACGTCCAACCCGCTTTCATAGGCATAGGCGAGGTAAAGCTGGGCATGCGTGTGGCCCATGAAGGCCAGCCATTGCATCGTCTCCCGGCCGCGCTGGGTCTCGCCGCTCTCGATGTCGAACCGGGCCAGCAGGAAACGCTCGTCATCGCTCAGCATCGGGTCGATATAGCTGCCCGTCACGCCGCCGGTTTCCGCGACTACGGCATCGCGCCGTGCACAGGCCTCCGCGTCCCCTTTCTCGCAGGCCGTTTCGAGAATGCCCACGGCCAGGTTGACCGATTTCATCGTGAAGGTCTGGTCGCTGAGATGCATGTCGGCCGCATCGATACAGGCGACATTGAATTCCCGGCACGCCGTCATGAAGGCCCGCAGCGACTTGTCGCTTGCTGGCTCGCCCTTGAGCGGATTGTCAGGGTATCTCCAGTTCCTGAACGCCCTGCCTGAGATTGTGCAGTCCTCGACCGAGGGCTTTTGCAGGCAGCGACCGTACATGCCTTGCGCCGTCACGTCGTCATAGTTCCAGGCGTATGTCTGTCCCGCCACGACCATGAATTCACACGCCGGAAGGTCGCCGAGCAGGCACCCGCGATAAAGGCTCTGTATGCCGCTAAGATTGTCTGGCGAATGCGGTTCGCTCATGTCCGTGTCGCTCAGCACGAGCAGCCCACGCAGCGTACATCCCTGCGCATAGACAGCCCGCGCGCAGCCTTTGCCCCAATATATCCGGGCCTGCTTTTCATCCTCAGGCATGTCATATTCGCCAAAGAAGGACGCGTTGCCCAATTCGATGCATGCAGGCCCATCAAGGCCCGTATTGGCGCAGCGGCCCTTTAGCGTTTCAATGGAATCCTCAGAGTAGGGTATCTCCTTCAGATACTGCAAAAGCACGAGATAGGCCTGATACTGGCAGCCGTCCGTTCCCCCCATCGCGCAGGCCTTCAGATAGTAGCGCGTAGCCTCGGTCTCATCTTTCTCCACGCCCTTGCCCTGCTGGTGGGCCAGGCCGACGCGGGCACAGCCAAGGCCGTTCCCGAGTTCACAGGCCTGCGTGTTGTACTGCAGCGCCAGCACCAGGTCTTCGGCGCGTCCCTTCGCGCCATTCTTGTGCGACACGCCGATTTCGGTGCACAGCCAGCCATTGCCTGCTGCGCACCCTGTATCCGAGAGCGCGACCATCTCGGCGAGGTAACCCGCCGCCTTCTTGCCTTTCGCATTGTCCAGCCGCGCTGCGTAATAATCATACGCCTGTTCGCAGGCCTTGTTATCGTTCGCCTGCTTGCACGCCGCCATGTCCGCCTTGACCGTCGCTTCGGTTGATTCCGCCAGCCCGGAGGGCGCCAACGCCATCAACGCGACAGCCGCCCCCAGCGTTTGAAGAATCGATTTCCAGGCCTGTGGCATTGCCCGTTTCCTCCGCATGGTTTTGTTGAGAATATACTGCCTGCCGCCGCCACAGGCGGATTGTACATTCTCGCCATTGGGCGGATTGCCTATCCCGCGCATTTCGTTTTATGACGCGGGCATGGCGCAACTCCTCATCGTCTGGCACTCCCGCACCGGTGGCACCCTGCAGATGGCAGAGGCAGCCGCCGAAGCCGCGCGCGCTGAAACGGAGACCGTCCTCAAGCGCGCCGAGGACACGACCCCGTTCGACATGTTCGCCGCCAGCGGCTTCCTTTTCGCGGCGCCGGAAAACCTTGCCGGCCTGTCCGGCGAAATGAAGGAATTCTTCGACCGTTGCTATTATCCGATGCTGGGCCAGGTCGAAGGGCGCCCCTATGCCCAGATGGTCTGCGCCGGTAGCGACGGCGAGAATGCCGCGCGCCAGATCCGCCGCATCGCCATGGGCTGGCGCCTGAAGGAAGCCCAGCCGCCAATCATCATCTGCACGAATGCGCAGACGCAGGAAGACATCCTCGCGCCAAAGACCATTCCGGAAGCCGCCCTCACACGCTGCGCCAATCTCGGCCAGGCCCTCGGCGCCGGCCTCGCCATGGGCGCGTTCTAAAGCGCCTTGCGCATGTGGATAATGGTGTTCGGCTTGCCATTTGCGGCTGTCATGTCTTCGCGTTTGAACTCCACATAACCGCGCGCGAGGTAAAGCGGATAGCCCGGCACGGTGGAGCCCAGCTCGATCGTCTTGAACCCTGCTTCCCGCGCAGCGCCTTCGCCAAGGTCCAGCAGCAGCGAGCCGATGCCACGCCGCGTCCAGTCAGGATGCGTATACATCGCCCTTATGCGCGCCGCATGAATTGCCGGGTCTGCCAGCGAGTCGTCGCGCCCCGCCGTCTGGTCGCCGCCATAGAGCGTGCGCCGTTTGCCCCAGCCGCCACATGCCGCCATCACGGTCTCGCCGTCCACGTCGGTCTCGATCACGAAATAGGTGCCGTCATTGATCAGCGAGCGGTCGAGCCCCATTGATTCCTGCGCCGCGACAATCTCTTCGGCTGAAAGGAACGCCTTCATGTTCTCGGCAATCGAGGCCTTCATCACGTTCATTATGGCCGGGATGTCTGCCTCCGTTGCAACGCGGTGACGGAACGCAAAAGGCTCGCTCATGTTTCGCTGGTTCCACTGGCTGGCACAACCTGTCTTCCCTCATCAGACGCGCTGCGTCCATGCCCCGCGCGCAAACCAACGCGCGGCATGATGACATGCTGAATTGGCAGGCAGATGCCCGCCTCGTATCAGCTTTCGCTTGTCGTGAAATTCTTCTCGGTCGACGCCATGCCGAGGCGTACGAGTTCTTCCAGCGCAGCCAGGTTCACATCCTTCAGCGCCTTGATGAAGATGCAGGACTTGCCCTTCTCATGCTTGCCGAGAATTTCCAGCGGCGCCGTGAAGTCTTCGAAGTCCGGCGACAGGTAGACGATCATGTGCTTCTTGGCGGGTTCGAACCCGGCAATCATGAACTCGCTGCTGCGTCCGCCATCGAGCGTATAGGCATAGCGGCCATAGCCGACCTTGTGTGTGCCCCAGATCATGGCTGGCAGGTCCGTCACCCGGCCAAACAGGGCCAATAGGGCTTCAGATTCCGCCTTGCGCTGCGGGTCGTCGAGATTGGAAATATAGCGTTCAACACGGGATTTAGAGGCAGCGGCAACAGGTTCTACAAACGTCATGGGTGTGCGACACAGTCCTTTGAAGTGAAAGTTAGTGTCACCTTACAGCCACAGGCCCAAAAAGTCCAAAATATCCTGCACTTAGCCGATTTCGACCTTGGCCCCGAGGTCAAGCAGCACGATCAGCGTCGCCGCGACGATCAGGAAAAAGGCCGAAAGCCCGGCATTCAGCCACACCGCCCAGGTCGCGTTCTTTTGCTCGATCCACTTGCGCGGTCGTATCTTGCGCAACCGGAACACGATCAGCGCCGACAGGATCAGGCTCGCCACGTTCAGCGCCAGCAGCAAGGCCGCGCGCAGGGCGAGGTCATATTCCCCGCCGCCCGCAAACAGGCCCAGCGCCGCGCCCGGCGGCAACAGGGCCGCCGCAACCATCACGCCCACCAGCGCCTCGGCCTGCCCGCGTGTCAGCGACAAAGCCGCCGCGCCGCCTGCCGCCATGGCCAGCGCCAGCCCGTCCACGCGCACTTCGGCGCGCGACATCAACTCATGGCTTTGCAGGTTCAGCGGCAACAGGAACGAGATCGCGAAAGAGACGGCCAGCGCCGTGGCGATACCCACGCCCAGCGTCGTACCGCCCCGCTTCAACAGATCGAAATCGCCAAGGGCCGCGCCCATGGAAAACCCGAGGATCGGGCCCAGCAGCGGCGCAATCACCATCGCGCCGATCACCGCCGCGATCCCATCGGAGTTCAGGCCGATCGCCGCCACGATGGTCGACAGGATGACCATGATGATGAAATTACGGTCCAGCCGCGCGCCGTCTGAAATGTCCGAGAACAATTCCTCGCGCGTCGCCTGGTCGGCATTCTTCGCCTTCTCGCCCTTGATCTCTTCCAGCTTGGGCGCGGTCGCCTCGATCGGCAGCACGGCCACGCGCCAGTCATCGCGGCCCTCCAGCGCCATCTGGATATTGTCCATCAGCGTCTGGTTGGTGCCATCGCGCATGAAGACGGAAATCAGGCATCGATCCGTCTGCTCGGTCTCGATGACGACATAATCAATCGGGTCCGCCGCCTTGATGGCGCTGATCACCGTGTCGCAGGCTTCATCCTTCGAGAGGTGGATATCCAGGCGCCGCACGCGGTTACGTCTCCCGCGTCAGGCGGGCGATCAGGCTGCTCGTATCCCAGCGCGCGCCGCCCATGGCCTGCACGTCGGCATAATACTGGTCCACGGTCGCCGTGAGCGGCAGGCTGGCGCCATTCTCGCGCGCCGCTTCCAGCGTGATCCGCAAGTCCTTGCGCATCCAGTCGACCGCAAAGCCATGGTCGAAATGCCCTTCGACCATCGTCTTCCAGCGGTTCTCCATCTGCCAGCTCTGGGCCGCGCCGCCGCTGATCGCCTCAATCACCTTGGCCGCATCCAGCCCCGCCTTCTCGGCAAAGTGCAGCCCCTCGGCGAGGCCCTGCACGATGCCCGCAATGCATATCTGGTTGACCGACTTGGCGAGTTGCCCCGCGCCGCTGTCGCCGATCAGCGTCATCTTCTTGCCGAACGCCGCCATGACCGGCTCTGCTGCCGCAAAGGCGCTTTCCTCACCGCCGCACATGATGGTCAGCTTGCCATTGATCGAGCCCGCCTCGCCGCCCGAAATAGGCGCGTCGATGAAATGCGCGCCCTTGGCCTTGCATCGCTCATGGAGTTCACGGGCCAGGCCCGCCGAGGCGGTCGTATGGTCCACCACGATCATGCCGGCGCCGAGGCTCGGCTCCAGCGCGTCGAACACGGTGCGCACATCCGGGTCGTCGCCGAGGCAGAGGAACACGAATTCCGCGCCGAAGGCCGCCGTCGCCGGGTCTTTCGCCACTTCGCCCTTATGGTCTTTCTTCCACTTGGCGGCCTTGGCGCCTGTCCGGTTCCACACGCTGACCTGATGGCCCGCACGGGCAAGATGGCCCGCCATGTGAAAGCCCATCACGCCCAGTCCAAGAAATGCCGTCCGCGCCATACATGAGTCTCCTGTGTCTTTGCCATCAGTGACGCCTTAGCCGAATGACTTCAAGGCGTTCTGCGTGGACAAGCTGCCCAGCGCGCAAGCCTGCCCTCCAATCCACCCCTGAATTCGTTGAAATTTCATCGAAATCCGCCGTTCCACTTAGACCTGACCTTCACCAAGCCCTGCTATGACTGTGAGTGTTGATCAGAAGGATCGGTTTCGAGCGCATGGCGACTGCCACTCACTCTCGGCGATATGCGGGCAGAATGCCCGTCGCGCCCGCCCGTAAAACGGGCACATGGAAGATGGCCTATGCCGACTTCCTGACCGCGCTCATGGCCTTCTTCCTGATCATGTGGCTGATCAGCGGCGTGTCCGCTGATGACCGCGCAGAGATCGCCGCCACATTCCACCACAAGGCTGCCCCCACCGTCACGATGACGGCCGTTTTGCCGAATTCGACCGCCAGCCAGCTGATATCCACCCTCAAAGCCAAATCCGGCCTCGCGGATGCCGGTGACAGCGTCATCCTGACCCGTGAAGCCGATGGCGTGCGTATCGATCTTGTCGACAGCGCCCGCCGCCCCCTGTTTGATTCGGGCAGCGGCGCCTTCACGCAAGACGGTCTCGCCCTTGCGACGGCCGCCGGCCAGGCGCTTTCCCACTTTTCCCAAGGGGTATCCATTGAGGGACATACCGACGCTTTCAGCGCCGCTGGCAGCGCCTATTCCAACTGGGAACTCTCGGCAGACCGGGCAAATGAGGCCCGCCGCGCCCTGATTACGGCCGGTCTGGCCCCCTCGCGCATCCGCGCCGTGACGGGTCTCGCCGATACGCATCCCCTTGATGCCGGTCAGCCGCACTTGTCAGCGAACCGCCGGGTCAGCATATTGGTTCACACAAACGACTGATAACCTGTAGAGGGATCAGGACGGACGGATGAACCGGAGCCTTGATGATCGCTGATTTCCTGGCCCACTGGCCCATGTGGGCAAGCCTCGCGGTTATTGTTGCTGCAATTGGTTTCTACATGTCGGATCGCTGGCCGATGGAGCTTGTCTCTGTCGGCGTCATTGCGGCCTTGCTTCTGCTGTTCACCATTCCCGGTGCCTACGGCGCCGATGGCACACCCGTCAGCGCGGCCGAGCTGCTCTCGGGCTTTGGCAATCCGGCGCTGATCACCATCATGGCGCTGCTGGTTGTGGGTCAGGGCCTGTTCCAGACCGGCGCCCTTGATGGGCCGACCAAGGCGCTTGTCGGCGGCTATGAGAAACGCCCCGTCACCACGCTGGTCCTCGCCTTCCTCGCGGTCTTCGTCACCAGCGCCTTCGTCAACAATACGCCTATTGTCATCATGTTCCTGCCGGTGATGAGTGCCATCGCCAAGCGCATGAACGCCTCCCAGTCCAAGCTGATGATGCCGCTCAGCTTCGCGTCCATCTTCGCCGGGATGACCACGCTGATCGGCACCTCGACCAACCTGCTTGCCGCCGAGGCCTTCCAGCGCATTGACGGGCGCACGCTCGGCTTCTTCGATCAGACGCCCATGGGCCTGATCCTGGCCGGCACCGGCCTCCTCTACATCGCCATCTTCTCGAAATTCCTGCTGCCCAACCGGCGCGGCCTCAGCGACGAGCTGGCCCAGCCCTCTGGCAAGCAGTTCGTCGCCCAGATCGAGGTCACGTTCGGCCACTTCCTGAAGGGCAAGAAGCCCGTCGCAGGCATGTTTGCCGACCTGCCCGACATGACCGTCCGCATGATCCAGCGCGGCGAACGCGCCTTCCTGCCGCCCTATGAAGACATCACACTCCAGCCGGGCGACCTCGTCATCGTCGCTGCCACCCGCGCCGCCCTGCAGAACGTGCTCGCCCGCCAGCCGGACTTCCTCCAGCAGGTCTGGGAGTCCGCCGGCGGCGACCTTGAAGAGAACAGCCGTTCCGGCGCGCTCGGCCTCACCGAAGCCGTCATCGCCCCCGGCTCGCGCATGGTCGGCCGCACGGTCGAGATGCTCGGCTTCCGCCGCCTCACCCGCGCCGTGACCCTCGGTATCCAGCGTCGCAGCCGGATGATTCGCACCAAGCTCGGCGAAATCCGCCTCGAATCCGGTGACACGCTGCTGCTCTGTGGCCCGGTCGATGCCTTTGTTGATCTGCGCGCCAGCCGCGACATCATCCTGCTCGAATGGTCGCAGACCGAAATCCCGCTCACCACGCGCGCTGTCGCCGCCCGCGTCATCGCGCTGGCCATGGTCGGCCTCGCCGCGACCGGCCTCGTCTCCATTCTGCACGCCTCGGTGCTTGCCGCCGTGGCCATGCTTGTCGTCGGCTGCGTCAACACCCGACAGGCCAGCCGCTCGCTCGATCTGCGCATTTTCCTCGTCATCGGCGCCGCCCTCGCCATGGGCATGGCGCTGGAGAAAACCGGTGCAGCTGCTGCGATTGCGCACGCTGTGGTCAACTATGCGGCGCCCTATGGCACGCTCGCGGTACTATCGGCCCTGTTCCTCAGCGTCGCCATCCTGACCAACCTGCTGACCAATGCCGCCACGGCCATCCTGTTCTCGCCAATCGCCCTCTCGGCGGCCACGGAACTGGGCGTGCACGACCCGCTGCCTTTCCTTCTGGCGGTTATCTACGGGGCCAATTGCAGCTTCGCGACCCCCTTCGCCTACCAGACAAACATGCTCGTCATGGGCCCCGGACACTACAAGTTCGGCGATTTCATGAAATTTGGCGTGCCGCTCGTTTTATTGCTTTGGTGTGTCTTTACGCTGTTCGCCCCTTGGCGGTTCGATCTGTAAGTGTATCGTCGCCAGTCATGAAGTTTATGGACTCCCAGATACTGCCTGCAGGGCTCGAAAGGTCGCTCCGTTTCTACGTGACGAACCCTGCGCCGTGCCCCTATCTTCCGGGAATGCGCGAGCGCAAGGCGTTCACCAATCTCTCGGTGCCCGAGTCCGATTCCATCCACAATTCGCTCAGCCAGGCCGGTTTCCGCCGCAGCCAGACGATCGCCTACCGGCCCGCCTGCCCGCGCTGCAATGCCTGCCGCAGCGTGCGCGTACCGACGCGCGAGTTCGTCCAGTCGCGCAATGATCGCCGCGCCATTGCCCGCAATGCCGGCCTCATCCGAACCCCGGTCAAGGCCGAGGCGACCCGCGAACAGTTCCGCCTGCTCAAGACCTATGTCCAGACCCGCCACTACAAGGGCGGCATGTCCGAAATGACCTATCGCGACTATGCCACCATGGTCGGCGGCAGCCCGGTGCAGAGCCTGATCTTCGAATACCGTGACGGCCCGGACGAAGACTCGCCCCTCGTGGCGGTCTCGATCACCGACGTGCTGCGCGACGGGTTCTCGATGGTCTACACCTTCTTCGATCCC
>TARA_R110000787_G_scaffold137458_28_pt1 | contig 22889 bp, 21 predicted proteins | sample TARA_R110000787 | Tara Oceans TARA_R110000787 (sample SAMEA4397920) | marine metagenome | biome: Polar Biome; feature: [DCM] deep chlorophyll maximum layer (ENVO:01000326); material: water (ENVO:00002006), including particulate matter (ENVO:01000060) such as... | depth 35 m | reverse complement strand
GGCTTCTGGCGGTTTCCCGATGCCCTGCCGCAGGCTTCCAGTCTCCGGCAATGGAACCGGGCCGGGCCGGGTATCCTGCAGGCTCTTGGCGTAACCTTTACGGTTGGTTTTCTGGCGACGGCCATTTCCGTTGTTCTGGTGATGGCCTCACTGGAGAACGAGGTCAGGCGGGCACGACCCAGTGGTCAGGCGGCGATGCGCATTCTCTATCTGCCGCTGATCGTGCCGCAGATCGCTTTCCTGTTTGGTATCGTGACGGGGGCTGAAGCAATCGGTTTTCGTCCGGGGCTGGCACTGGTGGTTGCCGGGCATGTGATCTTCGTGCTGCCTTATGTCTATCTTTCACTGTCCGAATCCTACCGTCAGCTTGATCCGCGCTGGGTCATGGTTGCCCGCACGCTGGGGGCTGGTCCGAACGGTGCTTTCTGGCGGGTGCGTCTGCCGATGCTGCTGGCTCCCTGTCTGACAGCTGTTGCCATCGGACTGGCGGTCAGTGTCGGACAGTATCTGCCGACGCAACTGATGGGCGCCGGACGGGTGCCGACAGTGACCACCGAAGCGGTGGCCCTTGCCGCCGGGGGCAGTCGCCGGATCATTGGTGTCTGGGCGCTGGTTCAGGCACTGGTGCCTGCTGTCGGTTTTGCCCTGGCCCTGATGCTGCCACGATTACTCTACCGAAACCGACGTGACCTGAGAGACGCCGCCTTATGAGCCACCACCTGACCCTGCAGAATATCGAGATACGGAAAGAAGGTCAGTTGTTGCTGGCGGCAGATACCCGGATTGGTCCGGGCGAGGTCTTCACGGTCATGGGACCGTCTGGCGTCGGAAAATCAACCCTGCTGGCAATGGTCGCGGGCTTCATCGACCCGGTGTTTATGACGCAGGGTGCCATTCTGATGGACGGCCGGGACATCACGGATCTGCCCATTGAACAACGCCATATCGGCCTGCTGTTTCAGGATCCGCTGCTGTTTCCCCATCTTTCCGTCGCGGGTAATCTGCGGTTCGGTCTGCCGGCATCAGTCCGTGACCGGAAATCACGGGTACTGATGGCCCTGCAGGATATTGGACTGGGTGGTTTTGAAAACCGGGATCCGGCCACCCTGTCAGGCGGGGAACGGTCCCGTATCGCGCTGATGCGTCTGTTGCTGTCGGATCCCCATGCGGTGCTGCTGGACGAACCTTTCTCGAAACTTGATGCCGGGCTGCGCAGTGAAATGCGCGATCTGGTCTTCGGCCGGCTGAAAGCGGCGGGTCTGCCAGCCATTCTGGTGACCCACGATACAGAAGATGCAGAAGCCGCAGGCGGTGAAGTTCTGGACCTTGGTGCGGGAGGGGGATCAGCTATAGTTTTAAATTCTATTTAAAACTATAGCTGATCAGGAAATGCTGAAAGCTCTAGAGTTATTCTTTTTTCTTCATTGAGATGGGCTGGAAGCTAGATTCTTTCTCTGATGTGCCCTTCGGATCTAAGCATATCAAAGTCAACTGAATAGCTGAATCTTCGCAATCGTAAAATCCCAGCCTATATCCCTTCCCAGTTTCTGATTCATCAATCTCTTGAAAACGATTGTCTAGATCATCCCAAACCCTGTTTGTAAGGCGGGTAGCCCCGTACCAGCGATAAATTTTTCGCCACTCAACTTTCGCAAAACCGAGTTCATATACGTCGTAAAGTGTATTGATGATTTCCGTTTCGTAGCTGATTTGCATTTTTCTAACTCCGTATGGTTAATTACGGGAGTTAATTTACATATAATTAAAAAAAATAACAATCTATTAAAAATATTTATAAATTTTTAAACTCCATATGGTTGTGATCATATCAGGCTTGTGTTGCGATGTTTTTCAACGCTAGCCCGTTCGATGCTGACGGACTTGATGACGGCAAACACCTGGTCGCCGGGTTCCAGTGACAGTCGTTCGCGGGACATGCGGGTGATGCGGGCCAGCAGGAAGCTGTCACCACAGGCCAGCCGGACATCAAGATAAGGGCCGGGTTCTTCGCGGAATTCGGTGATCGTGGCGGCCAGAATATTATTGGCACTGATGGCATCCGGTTCAGTTCTGGCCAGCATGACATCACGGGCGCGGATACGCAGCCGTAGGGACTGACCGATGTTGGCGGCCAGTCCCGGTATCCAGATCGACCCGCCGGAAAACCGGGCCTCTGTCATCTGGGTTTGCCTGTCCTGTGTCGCGACCGTGGCGCGCAGTGCGGCACCCGCTTCGAACCGGCCGGTCAGCGGAAACAGGTCGAGCCGTGACAGCACGTCTTCTACGGGCCCGGCGGCAGCAACCCCGCCGTCATTCAGCAGCACGATATCGTCCGCCAGCCGTGCGACCTCGTCAATGGCATGGCTGACATAGATGATCGGTATCCGCCGCTCATCCCGCAGGGTTTCCAGATAGGGCAGGATTTCCGCCTTGCGGCCCTGATCCAGTGCCGCCAGTGGTTCATCCAGCAGCAGCACCCTTGGTGAGGTCAGCAGGGCCCGGCCCAGGGCAACACGTTGCTTTTCACCACCGGACAGCAAACGGGGGTGGCGGTCCAGCAGATGCCCGAGACCCAGCATATCAATGATGGCGGCGCGTTCGCGGCTTTCTGGTCGTGGTCTTGCGCGCCGAGCAGCATAGTCGAGATTGCCATTGACCGAGAGGTGAGGAAACAGGCGGGCATCCTGAAACACATAGCCAACCCGGCGTCGTGAGGCGGCAAGATTATAGCCCCGACTGGTATCGAGCAGAACCTCGTCATCAACCGAGACAAAGCCCTCCGCAGGTGACAGCAGTCCGGCAATCACGTTGATACAGCTGGTCTTGCCGGATCCGGAGGGGCCAAACAGTGCGGTGACACCGTTTGAACCGGCCTCAAAGGCCGCGTTCAGGGAAAAGCCGGGGAATTCATGGCGAAAGCGGACGGTGATGCTCATCGCCCGACAATCGCCCGTAATTTCCGTGCGGCGACTTCCGACAGGAACAGCCCGGCAAAGGCCAGAAGGATGGCCATGATTGCCAGCCGGGCGGCGGCTTCCTCTCCGCCCGGTGTCTGGATCGCGGTATAGATGGCCAGCGGCAGGGTTCGTGTTTCACCGGGGATGTTCGAGACGAAGGTGATGATTGCCCCGAATTCACCAAGGCTGGCCGCAAAGGCAGTGATGGCACCAGCGAGAATACCCGGAGCCGCCAGCGGCAGGATGATGCTGATAAACCGGTCCCAGGCGTTGGCGCCGAGGGTCTCCGCCGCCTGTGTCAGTCCGGGGTCAATCGCCTCCATCGCCAGCCGGATGGCGCGGACCTGAAACGGAAAGGTGACGATCGCAGCAGCCAGTGCGGCCCCGGTCCAGCTGAACACCAGCCGTATATCGAAGGTCTCCAGCAACCACCGGCCCAGCGGTGCCCGGGCACCAAAGGTGATCAGCAGCAGGTAACCCATGACAACCGGCGGCAGAACAAGGGGCATATGCACGATGGCGTCCAGTACGGACCGGCCGGGGAACCGGTGGCGGGATAACAGCCAGGCCACGGCAATGGCAAAGGGCAGGGCAACGAGGACAGCGATCAGCGAAATCCTGAGGCTCAGGAGGACCGCCTCGATTTCCGCATCTGACAGGGTGAAGCTCACTGTCCGCCTGCTTCCCGGAAACCGTGTTTTTGCAGAATTGCGGCACCTTCCGGTCCGGTCAGGAAAGACAGAAACTCTTTTGCCCGGTCTGATATGCCACCGGTGACGAGGGCGACAGGATAAAGGATCGGCTCATGCGAACTATGGGGCAGCATGGTCAGGACACGTACCTGTTCTGCAAGAGCTACATCGGTTGCGTAGACAATCCCAACCGGCGTTTCACCCCGTGCAACCAGTGTCAGGGCGCCGCGTACATTGTCGGTCAGTGCCAGCCGGTTGCTGACATCTTTCCACAATCCCAGTCTCTCCAGCGCCTGACGGGCATAAATGCCGGCGGGAACATGGGCGGGATCGCCAATCGCCATCCGACCCCGGTCACCAAGCAGCGCCGCAAAGGGCTGTGGTCTCTCCAGGTTTATCTGTTCTGCACTCTCACTTGCCGCACCGATGACAGCCAGCCGGTTGGTGGCCAGTGTCTGGCGTGTGGCGGGGTCGATCAGCTTGCGATCCTGAAGATAATCCATCCATTTTGAATTGGCGGAGATAAAGACCGAGGCGGGTGCACCCGCTTCTATCTGCCGGGCCAGTGTCGAGGAAGCGGCAAAAGAACTGCGTATCCCGCCTGATGAGCTGTCCGGAAACCGGCTGATGACCTCTTCGACCACATTGGTCATGCTGGCGGCAGCAAACACAGTCACCGTCTCCGCGGCAGGACAAACCGTTGCGGTGAGGGTCAGACCCAGAACCAGGGGTAAAATCCGGTTGTATCTCATGGCGCTAGATATAACCGAAGGCCGGTAGAATCCAAATGTTCAGTTTGCTGCCATCCTGCCGGATGCCGGTAGCTGGTCACGCTGGCTGAGATAGTCCTGCAGCCGGGTATGGTCAGCTTCATCGGTTATCAGGCCAAGCTTTGTCCGGCGCCACAGAATGTCTTCTGCGGTTCTCGCCCACTCACGGGCCGTCAGATAGTCGACTTCTGCCTGATAAAGATCAGCCCCGAAATGCTGGCCGAGATCACTTGCTGACCGGGCTTTACCGATGATTGTCCGGGCATTTGTTCCATATTGCCGCAGCAGACGGCGGGCGTGGTCCGGTTCCAGAAACGGGAAGGAGGTCATGAAATCCCGGTGCAGTGCCTCAAACCCGGTTGCCGGAAAATCGCCGCCGGGCAGGGTGCTTGTTGCTGTCCAGGCGGGCTGGCGCTGTCCCAGTGCCTGCTCGATTTTTTCCAGAACAGATTCAGCCAGTCGGCGATAGGTGGTGATCTTGCCGCCGAAGATATTGATCAGCATGCACTCGCTGGCAGTGCCTTCTTCCCGCAGCACATAGTCACGGGTGGCTTCCTGCGCTTTTGAGGCACCGTCATCAAACAGCGGCCGGACACCGGAATAGGTCCAGACGATATCATCGGAGGTAATGGCCTGCCGGAAGTAATCGCTGGCGGCCCGGCAAAGATAGTCGGTCTCCTCTGCCGTGATGGCGGCTTTGGCAGGCTCGCCGGTGAAATCATGGTCAGTGGTTCCCAGCAACGTGAAGTCCTGCTGGTACGGAATGGCAAAAATTATCCGCCCGTCAGCATTCTGAAAGATGTAGCAGCGGTCATGGTCGAACATTTTGCGCACGACAATATGACTGCCCTGTACCAGACGCACATTCTGCGCCTTGTCCCAGCCGGCAGCGCCGGACAGCACCTGATCAACCCAGGGGCCGGACGCATTGACCAGCAGTCGTGCGGTGGTGACGGTTTCAGTCCCGGTGGTGCAGTCCAGTGTGCGGATATTCCAGATGCCGTTTTCCCGGCGGGCGGAAGTGACTTTCGTCCGGGTTCGTATCTGTGCTCCCCGGTCTGCCGCGTCCTGCGCGTTCAGGGCGACCAGCCGGGCATCATCGACCCAGCAATCTGAATATTCGAAACCTCTGGAGAAGAGCGGTTTCAGAGGCTGTGCGGTAACATCCCGGGTCATGTTGAGGGTGCGGGTCGCTGGCAGCAGCTTGCGACCGCCCAGATGGTCATAAATGAACAGGCCAAGCCGCAGCAGCCAGGCCGGGCGAAGATCCTTGTGATGGGGCAGGACAAACCGCAGCGGCCAGATAATGTGCGGTGCCATTTTCCAGAGCACTTCACGCTCTTTCAGGGCTTCGCGTACCAGCCGGAATTCGTAATGTTCAAGATAGCGCAGTCCGCCATGCACCAGCTTGGTCGACCAGCTTGATGTGCCGCTGGCCAGATCATTCATTTCGGCGACAGCCACCCGGAAGCCGCGCCCTGCGGCGTCGCGGGCAATGCCGCAACCGTTGATGCCGCCACCGATGATGAAAATATCGACGTCAGTCTGTGTGTCAGGCATCGGGCATGCGTCCTGTGTTTGTGACACTGATGGTCACATCATGATTGTCGCAAATCTCCTGCACGGCGGCAGGCGGGGGCTGGTCGGTCACGAAGGTCGAGATGTCGGACATCTGTGCGATACGTACCGGTGCGGTTCGTTCGAACTTCATGTGGTCTGCAACCAGAATGGTTTTGCGGGCACTTTTGATAATCTGTTGCGAGACCACGACTTCGCGATAGTCGTAATCCAGAATCGCCCCGTCTTCATCGATGGCCGATGCGCCGATAATTGCAAAATCGACGCGAAACTGGCGGATGAAGTCAACGGTTGCTTCACCCACGATGCCCCCATCGGCAGGGCGCACGATACCGCCGGCTATGATGACCTCTGACGAAGGAGAGCCCCGGAGGATGTTCGCGACATTGATGTTGTTGGTGACGACCATCAGCCCCTGATGCCGGCAGAGGGCAGCGGCGACCTGTTCCGTTGTTGTCCCGATATTGAGCAGGACGGAGCTGTTGTCCGGAATCAGCTTCGCACAGCGTTCACCGATATCGCGTTTGGCCTCTGCAGCCAGTATCCGCCGTGAATCATAGGCATAGTTGGTAACGCCACCGGATGGATAGACAGCTCCACCATGAATGCGCTGCAATAGCCCGCTTTCACAGAGGTCATTGAGATCTTTCCTGATTGTCTGGGGTGAGACCCCAAGGTTTGTCGCGAGCGACTCAACCTCGACGTGGCCCTCAAGCCGGGCCAGCTGGATGATCTCAGATTGCCGGGGTGAAACTGTCATGCGCGCGAACTTTCAGTTTTCTTCATATAATTCATATATAGGCGCGTTTATTTTCCTTTCGAGTCAAAATGACAATTCAATTTTGAAATATGGTTCGTTTTCTTTCAGTGTGGATATCTGTTTGTGGGCCTTCAGGTTAGTGACCTGCCGGATCAATCGAGATGTCGATATTGGTTTTCTGTGGGAACTGTGCGTTATTGTTTTATCATTAAGACATTTCGGCGATGGAATTCTCGAAAATGACTTAATTTAAGAACATTTGATTTGGCCGCGTCTCCAAATAGCTTTAGCCTGTCTTCCGGTTACGGCCTGTGGGCCGTATGACGGAATGGTTCAGGAAGGGGTCATCATGAAATTCAGGACATTGGGCGTTGCCGCGGCAACGGCGCTGGCATTGCTTGTTACAGCGCCGGCACAGGCACAGAGCATTTTGAACGTTGGTGCATTTGGCGCAGACGCGAACAAACTTGATCCGCATCTTTCCGGTGGCGGTCAGGACCGGGCGCTGTTCGGCTATGTATTTAACAGTTTGATGCGGTTCAAACCGGGCAGCATGGACCCGAAAGATATTGAGCTGGATTTGGCGGAATCTGTCGAAGGTTCGCCGGATGGTCTGGTCTGGACCGTCACCCTGCAGAAGGGTGTTCAGTTCCACCATGGTTATGGCGAGATGACGGCGGATGACGTGATCTATTCGCTCAACAAGGCACGTGACCCGAAAACATCAGGTTTCTCAAAAACCTTCGGGGTGATTTCAGGGATCGAGAAGATCGACAGTCATGCACTGAAAATCACGTTGTCAGACCGCGTCCCGACCTTTGAAGGTATTCTGGCTGACCCGTCAGGGGGGCTGATTATCAGCAAGAAGGCAGCTGAGGAACTTGGCAGTGACGTCAAGGCGGTGATGATCGGCACGGGTCCGTTCCAGTTCGAAAGCTACACACCGAAGAATCAGACCGTGCTGTCGGCCCATGCGGGTTATTTCCGCGGCAAGCCGAAGATCGACCAGATCAACTACCGCTACATTCCTTCAGATAATGCCCGCGAACTGGCTTTTGCCTCTGGCGAAATTGACCTGTTCTATGGCCGTCGCGAGCAGGACTGGGTAGACCGGATGCGCGGTCAGTATGGGGACAGCATTGAAATTGATATCTTTGCGCCGAGCCAGTCGCGGATGCTGCATCTGAACCAGAGCGTCAAACCGCTGGATGATATCCGGGTTCGCAAGGCCATCGAACATGCGATCAACCGGGACGAATTCCAGGCGCTGATCGGCAAGGACATCACCCGCCAGCTTCGCAGCCCGGTGCCAAGTGGCTTCCTTGGTCAGACCACGGATGTCCCGATGTATGACTTCGATCAGGACAAGGCAAAGGCCCTGCTGGCGGAAGCCGGTTATCCGGATGGCCTGACCATCAAGGTTCCGACCACGAAGATCGGCAGCCTGAAAGTGCCGTTTGAACTGATCATGGAACAGCTTCGCCGGGTGGGTATCACGCTGGAGGTGGACTTCATCGATCACCGCGCCTGGCATGCCCTGATCCGCAAGAATGAAAGCCCGCTGGTGATTTACGGCGCGGCACCGTTCCCGCAGGCAGATGCCATCCTGACACCGTTCTTCCATTCCGGCTCGATCGTCGGCACGAAGACGGCTCAGACCAACTTCTCGCATTGCAATGTTGCCGATGCAGAACTGGACGCAGCCCGCTCTGCGGCTGATCCGAAGGCACAGGCTGCCAGCTGGGCGGCAGCTCAGGTCAAGATCATGGAAGCGGCCTGTGTTGTGCCGATCTTTGAACTGCAGCAGGTCTGGGGTCGCCGTGCGACGCTGGATTACGGCTATGATCTGACGGGTACGCTCAATCTGGGCCCCCCGATCACCGAAAAGACCACGATCACCCGCTGATTGTGTCATCAGAAGCTGAAGGTCGGGGCTGACGATATATGACTTTGAGACAACTGGCGGCGCGCAACCCGACGACATTCTTCATTGCGCGCCGTCTTCTGCTTTCCATTCCGACGATACTTGCGGTGCTGACGGTGATTTTCTTCGCCATGCGCACCCTGCCGGGTGATCCGGCCTATGCCATCCTCGGTGATATTGCGACGGCAGAGGCGATCGAGGCCCTGCGGGAGCGGCTGGGTCTGAACCTGCCGGTCAGTCAGCAATATTTCGATTTCCTGCTGGGTATCTTTCAGGGTGATTTTGGCACGTCACTGGTATTCGGACGCCCTGTTCTGGGTGAAATTCTCCGGGTGCTGCCGTTCACGCTCGAACTCACCTTCGCGTCGATCATCATCGGCAGCGCGGTCGGCATCCCGCTTGGCGTGCTTTCGGCGCTCTATCGCAACCGGCTGCTGGATTATATCACCCGGGTTGTTTCGCTGATCGGTTTCTCCATACCGGTTTTCTTTACGGCCATTCTGCTGATCCTGGCCTTTGCTGTTCATTTCCGCTGGTTCCCGGTCATCAGTTCCGGCAACTCGGCCGGATTTTCAGGGCGGATCAACGAGCTGGTCCTGCCGGCGCTTACCGGCGCGCTGTCGCTGATGGCGATGATGACCCGGGCAACCCGTTCCTCCATGCTGGAAGTGCTGGGGGAAGACTATGTGCGGACCGCCCGTGCCAAGGGGGCGCCGCCGTCAATCATCGTCATTCGTCACGCGCTCCGGAATGCGCTGATCCCGGTGGTGACTATCATCGGTCTGTATTTTGCGCTGATCATCGGTAATTCGGTGTTGATCGAGACCGTATTTACCCGCCCCGGTCTGGGCTCGCTCATCATCGGGTCACTGGATAACCGGGACTATCCGATGGTGCAGGGGCTGCTGGTGATTTATGCGCTGATTATTGTGGTTGTGAACCTCGCCACAGACTTGTCTTACAGTGTTATCGACCCGCGGGTGAAACGATCATGAGCCAGCCCGTCGCAGATGAGCCACTGGCCCCGGTCAGCGGATCCCCGGTGTTTCGTGCGCTGGTCGGTGCCTTCAATCACAACAAGCTGTCATGGGTTGGTCTGGGCCTGTTCATGGTTCTGGCAATTCTGGCTCTCGGTGCACCGGTTCTCGCGCCCTTCGATCCGATTGACCAGAGCATCATGAGCCGGATGAAGCCGCCCTCTGCCGAGCATCTGTTCGGTACCGATCAGTATGGCCGTGATCTGTTCTCGCGTGCGCTTTACGGGGCACGGGTGTCGCTGCTGGTGGGGGTGATATCGGTTCTGCTCGGTCTGGTGATCGGCGGATCCCTGGGGGTGATTGCCGGTTATTTCGGGCGGATGACAGACACTGTCATCATGCGGGTAATGGATGTCATGCTGTCCTTCCCGACACTGATCATGGGCATCATCATCGTGGCCCTGCTCGGGCCCAGCCTGCCGAATGTCATCATCGCGATTACTGCGACGCTGGTGCCGAAATTCGCCCGTATTGCCCGGGCGCCGACCATCGCCATCAAGGAACGCGCCTATATCGAAGCCTGTCACGCGATGGGCTATTCCGATCTGCGCATCATGTTGCTGCATATCGTGCCGAACATTCTGGCTGAAATTCTGGTGATGGCATCGCTCTGGACCGCCAATGCGATCATGATCGAGGCCGGGTTCAGCTTTCTGGGCCTCGGGGTGCGCCCGCCGACACCAACATGGGGCGGCATGATCCGGGAAGGTTTTGAACATATCTTTCAGGCCCCCTGGATGAGCCTGTTTCCGGGTATCTGTATTCTGCTGGCGGTGATGTCGCTGAACCTGCTGGGTGACGGTCTGCGCGATGCAGTCGATCCACGTCTCAAACGCTCGAAGGAGGGCTGAACGTGGCTGATCCGGATATCGCACAACCCCCGCTGCTTCGTGTCGAGGGACTGACAACCGAATTCCGGCTGGGCGGCCAGTGGCATTCCGCCATCCGCAACCTGTCCTTTTCTGTCGATCGTAATGAGACACTGGCGATTGTCGGCGAATCCGGTTGTGGCAAAAGCATCACCGTGATGTCGCTGATGCGCCTGCTGCCGGAGACCGGCTGTCGACTGACAGCGGATCAGGTGACGCTGAACGGTCAGGACCTGATGGGCCTGTCGGAAGAGGAAATGCGGTCACTGCGCGGCAACCGCATGGCGATGATTTTTCAGGAACCGATGACCGCCCTGAACCCGGTATTGCCGATTGGTCTCCAGATCGCCGAGCCGATGATGTTCCATCGCGGACTTTCCCTGGCTGAGGCGCGGCCAGCGGTGATCGAGCTGCTGGATCAGGTTGGCATTCCGTCTGCGGACAAGCGGGTCGACGACTATCCGCATGAATTCTCCGGCGGTATGCGCCAGCGTGTGGTGATTGCCATGGCACTGGCCTGCGATCCGGACCTGCTGTTGGCGGACGAGCCGACGACGGCGCTGGATGTCACCATTCAGGCGCAGGTTCTGGCCCTGCTGGCCGACCTGAAAGCCGCCAAGGGCATGGGCATGATCCTGATTACCCACAGTCTGGGCGTGGTCGCCGCCGTCGCGGATCGGGTCGCCGTGATGTATGCCGGCGACATGGTCGAGACCGCGGGCGTTGAGGAACTGTTTGCCAACCCCGTCCATCCTTATACCGAGGCGCTGATCCGCTCTATCCCCCGGCCTGACCGGGATATTGAGGCGGTGGTGCCGATTACCGGCACGGTGCCGTCGATTGACCGGATGCCTGTGGGCTGCCGGTTCGCCGCACGCTGCGCCTATGCCGAGCCACGCTGCACCGAATCCGCCCCGCCGCTGATGCCGGTGGGTGAGGGGGGCAGCCATGTTGCCGCCTGCTGGGTCCGGGCCGGGGGGCAGACAGCATGACTGCCCTGCTTGAGATTCATGACCTCCGCAAGTTCTTCGAGACCCGCCGTGGTCCGTTCGGGGCTGAAATCAGCGTTGTCCGTGCTGTTGACGGTGTCTCCTTCACGGTAGAGCGGGGCGAGGCCTTTGGGCTGGTTGGTGAATCCGGCTGCGGGAAATCAACGGTCGGGCGACTGGCCTTGCGGCTGATCGACCCGGATGAGGGCAGCATCACCTTTGAGGGTGAGGAAATCGCAGACCAGTCGCGTCGCAGCCTCCGGCATCTGCGCCGTCGCATGCAGATGATTTTTCAGGATCCCTATTCCTCCCTGAACCCGAAGATGACTGTCGGTCGCATTCTGGGGGAACCGCTGAAAGTACATGGCATTACGCCGTCCGGGGACATTCCGGCACGGGTGAGCGAACTGCTGGCGGAGGTCGGTCTGCCGGCAGATGCGGCCAGCCGTTATCCGCATGAATTTTCCGGCGGTCAGCGTCAGCGAATTGCGATTGCCCGTGCCCTTTCCGTCGATCCGGAATTTATCGTGGCGGATGAGCCGGTCTCGGCACTGGATGTCTCCATTCAGGCGCAGGTGCTGGACCTGATGCGCAACCTGCTGGAAAAGCGGGGTCTGGGTTTCCTGTTCATTTCGCATGATCTGGGTGTTGTCCGCTATTTCTGTCAGCGTCTTGCGGTGATGTATCTCGGTCGCATTGTCGAGGTTGGTGCGGTGCCCGGTATCTTTGACGAACCGCTGCATCCCTATACCAAGGCCCTGCGCGCTGCCTCACCGGTGCCCGATCCGACCGTTGGCCGCACCCTTGCCCGGCTGGAAGGTGAGGTGCCCTCTGCCTCCAACCCGCCATCCGGCTGTCACTTCCATCCCCGCTGTCCCCATGCCACTGATCTCTGCCGCCGTACCTATCCGGCCTGGACCGAGATGGGGGATGGCCGGGCGGTTGCCTGTCACCTCTATGACCCGGCGTCTGCCGGGGAAATGTCCACTCCATCTGAGAAGGCCTGAATCATGACCAAGAAGACCGTCATCTATTTCCATTCCCTTTCCTCGCCCTGGGCCTATCTGGGCGGCCCGCGCTTTCACAAGCTGGTGGAAAAGTATGACCTTGATGTCATTCTGCGCCCGACGACCATCGTGCAGGAAAATGGCGGTATCCCGCTGCTGACCCGCCCGGACCCACGCCGTAGCTATCATGAGCTGGAGCTGGATCGCTGGCGCAAGCGGCTGGATATGCCGCTGGTGCTGCGTCCGAAATATTACCCCTCCGACCCGCAGTTTTCTGCCCGCATGGTGATGGCCGCCGACCAGCTTGGCCTCGACGCACTCACCCTCAGCCATGCCTTGCTGCACGCTCTCTGGTCAGAAGAAAAGGATGTCCGTCTGCCGGAAGTCCGTCAGGCGGTTGCCGACAGCCTCGGCATGGATGGTGCCATGCTGGTCGCCAAGGGTGAATCCGACCAGATCAAGGCCGACTGGACCGCCAGCCATCAGGAAGCCATCACCCACGGCGTCTTCGGCACGCCTACCTATATCTATAACGGCGAACGCTTCTGGGGCCAGGACCGTCTCGACTTCCTCGACGAACGGCTGGCCGGTGACTGAAGAGTCCGGGCACAGCCACGACCTGTCTCCCTCATCCTGAACTCGTTTCAGGACCGTTCGCGACTCCCTCCTGCCTCTGTCATGAAGGCGGAGAGCGCGGAGAGAGATCCTGAAACGGGTTCAGGATGAGGTGCCTTTGGTGATCTGTGGAGGGATTAAGTAGGTCGGGGCGGGCTATGAACCTCAGCCCTCGAGGTCGGTCGAACCCGAGTCCTCATCCTGAGGAGGGCTGCAAGCCCGTCTCGAAGGATGGCGCCCGGCTTCTGAAACTGCGTCTTCCTTCGATTCGTCGAGACATATCCTGCATCTGCATCTCAGATTGAGTTTGTGCGGTTATTCCGGCTGTTTTCAGTGCGAATGCCTCAGCCCTATTTCCGTCCTGACGATATACGGAAACGTATAGCGAGTTCCACACAGTTACCTAGGGTTTTCTTTCTAAGTTCCTGCAAGAGATCGATTAAACTGAACACTTAAGAAATTGAGTGTAAAATGAATATTTGATTGACTGAGTGTGCTGGATGAAATTTTGATTTCAATCAATAATTCCCCTATTACTGGAATCAATCATCATAAAATATAGGTTTAATATGATTGACTTACATTATGTAAATGAACTGATTGCTGTCAGGCAAGAGCAACATGGTGGTAGAAGAGGAGCGCCTAAGTTGGAGGGGAGACATCGAGTCGGGGCTTCTCTTAATCGAAGCTGTATCGTGATGCTAAGTGCATTACTTCAGGCTCATGTAGAGGATGTGTTTAAATGTGCAGCGAAATCAAAATTCTTGGAACTAGATCAAAATGTTGAATATTTTGAATTATACTGGAAACAAATGAAGAATTGGGGGAATCCCAGTGATATTAATATAAAAAATTTATTTATTAAAATTGGTATTCCAAATGTTTTAGATAATCTTTCGTGGCAGCGTACAAATACTGCAGATATAAAAAATAGATTGGATGAATTAAACCAAATTAGAAATAAGATTTCTCATGGTAGTAAAAAAATTACAGTAAATGGAAATAGTTTTGATTTAAATCTTAGCAAAGTTATTGTTTTGAGAAATTTTACAGAGAATTTTGGGAAGAGATTTTCAGACCATGTTCAATGGCAGATGAATAAGTCAATTTAGTAAAATGTGTCATTTTATTTTTGATAGGAACAATAGTAATTCCTCAATGCGAATGCCGTAGCCCGGTTTTCGTCCTCACGATATCCAGAAAAGCCGTCGCCGGTTCCAGACAACCGCCGGTGTTCAACTGGCCGACCATGCCCCGGTAAATCTGTTGCCAGGGGGTCTGGTCTTCGGGATAGGTTGCGACCCAGTCGGCACGCCGTTTCTCCAGTTCTGATTCATCGACCAGCATGTCGGCCCGTCGGGCCGGGATGTCGATGCGGATGCGGTCGCCGGTTTGAAGGAGGGCGAGGCCACCGCCGACGGCGGATTCCGGGGAGGCGTTGAGGATTGAGGGGCTGCCGGAAGTGCCGCTCTGGCGGCCGTCGCCGATGCAGGGCAGTTCCAGGATGCCACGGCGGATCAGCGCATCCGGTGGTTGCATGTTGACGACTTCGGCAGAGCCGGGATAGCCGACAGGGCCGCAGTTGCGGATGACGAGGATCGAGTCTTCACCGATATTCAGGGCGGGATCGTTGATGCGGGCGTGATAATCCTCTGGCCCCTCGAACACGGCGGCACGGCCTTCCAGAACACCTTCAGAGCCGGGGGTGGAGAGGTAGCGTGCTTCAAAATCAGCACTGATGACGGAGGTTTTCAGCACGGCCTCGTCGAACAGATTACCGGTCAGCACGATATAGCCCGCATGTTCCCGGATCGGGCGGGCAACGGTATGGATGACATCGCCGTCCGGCGCGGGTGCATCGCGCAGGTTATGGGCGACGGTCTGGCCGCTTACGGTCAGCGCACCCCCGTCGACATGGCCGGCGCGCATCAGTTCCGCCATGACGGAGGGCACCCCTCCGGCGCGGTGAAAGCCTTCACCCAGATATTTGCCGGAGGGCATGCAATTGACGATCAGGGGCAGGTCTGCCCCGTCGCGCTGCCAGTCCTCCAGGCCGTGTGTGACCCCGGCATGGCGGGCGATGGCGGTCAGGTGTGGCGGACAGTTGCTCGATGCTCCGATGGCCGTCGCAACTGCAACCGCATTGCGGAAGGCAGCTGGCGTCAGAATATCGGTCGGGCGGATGTCCTCCTGCACCAGATCGACGATGCGCTGGCCGGTGTGGTAGGCCATCTGGCCACGTTCACGATAAGGGGCCGGAATGGAGGCACAGCCGGGCAGCGACATGCCCAGCGCTTCGGCCAGGCTGTTCATCGACAGGGCGGTCCCCATTGAATTGCAGTGGCCGATGGAGGGGGCGGAGGCCGCCGCCATTTCGATGAAGGTATCATAATCGATCTCGCCCTTGGCCAGCAGGGAGCGGGCTTCCCAGATCACCGTGCCGGAACCAACCATGCGACCCTGCCACCAGCCATCGAGCATCGGCCCGCCGGACAGCACGATGGCCGGGATATTGACCGTCGCTGCTGCCATCAGACAGGCGGGTGTCGTCTTGTCGCAGCCGGTGGTCAGCACCACACCGTCGAGCGGATAGCCATAGAGCACCTCGACCAGACCGATATAGGCGAGATTGCGGTCCAGCGCCGCGGTGGGGCGTTTGCCGGTTTCCTGAATAGGGTGGACCGGAAATTCAAAGGGAATGCCGCCCGCATCGCGAATACCGGCGCGGGTACGTTCCGCCAGATCAATATGGTGGCGGTTACAGGGCGCCAGATCGCTGCCGGTCTGGGCAATGCCGATGATCGGTTTGCCGGAGCGCAGTTCTTCTGATGTCAGGCCGTAATTGAGATAGCGTTCGAGATAGAGCGCGGTCATGCCGGGATCAGCGCTGTTATCCCACCAGTCCTGACTGCGGAGACGGCGGCGGTTGTCTGGCGGGCTCGTGGTCATTATCCGGTCATCATGGTTGCGGTGAACAGCACTCAGCCTACCCCCGTTTTCCGATCCCGCACAATCATTCCGGCAGAGGGCTAACCATTGATCTCCGACAGGAAAGTATCGGCCAGATCGCGCAGTTTCGCCTCGCCGACACCGTGGACAGCGGCAAATTCGCTGCGGTTGGCAGGCTGGCGAATGGCCATATCGACCAGCGACCGGTCTGCAAAGATCAGATAAGGCGGGACATTCTTGGCGGATGCCAGCTGACGGCGGAGATCCTTGAGCCGGGCCAGCATGGCGTCCTGTTCCGGGGTCAGATCCTGACTGATGGCGGCTGCCCGTGATTTGGCGGCACTGCTTTTGCCCTTCGGAATGGAAATGTCGGGCCTGTAGCGGAACGAGCCTTCGCCCTTCAGCAGCGGCTGGGCAGAGGCCGTGAGTTTCAGGCCGCCATAGCCCTGAATATCGATGTTCATATACCCGGCGGAGACAAGCTGGCGGACAATGGAGCGCCAGACCTCCTTGCTGTGATGGTGGCCCTTGCCGAAGGTTACCAGCTGGTCATGGCCGAAAGAGGCCATTTTCTCAGTCTTTGCGCCGCGCAGGATATCGATGATCTGTGCCGCCCCAAATCTTTGTCCGGTCAGGGCGACCGTTGACAGTGCCATCCGGGCTTCTGCTGTGCCGTCCGCAAGCTCGACCGGGTTCTGGCAGACATCGCAATTGCCGCAGGCCCCGGTCTGGTCGCCGAAATAGGCAAGCAGGGCGCGACGGCGACATTCCGGCGCTTCACAATAGGCGATCAGCGCATCAAGGCGCTTGTGCTCGCGGTTGCGCCGGTCGTCATCGCTGTCTTCATCTTCAATGAACATCCGGCGCATGCGGATATCATCAAGGCCGTAGAGCATGCAGACTTCCGACGGTTCGCCATCGCGGCCGGCGCGGCCGATTTCCTGATAGTAGGCTTCGACACTGCCGGGGATATCCGTATGGAAGACGAAGCGCACATCCGGTTTGTCGATGCCCATGCCGAAAGCGATGGTGGCAACCACGACAACCGCCGGGTCATTGATGAACCGTTCATGGCTGGCTGCACGGTCCTGTTTGTCCATGCCGGCATGATAGGCAACAGCGGGGATGCCACGGTCGTTCAGATAGGCGGCGGTCTCGTCTGTCTTGCGGCGGGACAGGCAGTAGACGATGCCGCTTTCCCCCTCATGACGGCTGAGGAAGTCGAGCAACTGCCGTTTCCAGTCGCGCTTCAGTTCAACCGTCAGATGGATGTTCGGCCGGTCAAACCCGGTCACCACACTGTCGCCTGTATTGCCGAACAGTTTGCGGGAGATGTCGTCTCGGGTGGCGCTGTCGGCGGTCGCGGTCATGGCGGCGATAGGGGTTTCCGGGAAGACTTCGCGCAGCTGCGACAGGGCTTCATATTCCGGGCGGAAGGCCGGGCCCCATTGTGAAATGCAGTGGGCTTCGTCAATCGCAATCAGCCGGACATCAAGACGGGACAGGGCGGACATCATCCGTTCCGTCATCAGCCGTTCGGGGGCCAGATAAAGAATGGGAACTTCACCGGCGGCAACCCGTCGCCAGATCGCGACGTTAACAGAACGGTCCTGGCCGGAATGAATGGCTTCTGCCGGGACGCCGGCCAGTTGCAGGGCAGCGACCTGATCCTGCATCAGGGCGACCAGTGGCGATACCACAATAGCCAGCCCGCCGCGCACCAGTGCAGGCACCTGATAGCACAGCGATTTACCGGCACCGGTCGGCATGACGGCGAGCATGTTGCGCCCGGCGATCAGTGCATCCACGACCTCTTCCTGACCGGGCCGAAACCGGTCATAGCCGAAGACTTCCTTCAGCACCCCGTATTTGTCGTGCGACGACTCCATGCGGTGTTTATCGGTCAGCCGGACAGGGGGAGCAATGAGAGCAGCCACAAAAACAGTGGATAACTCTGTCCGGACCTGAGTCGTTCAGGGTTTTCGATGGAAAAGGATAAAAATCAGGTGGGGGAGGTTCCCGGACAACCGGTCTGCGGCTGTCCGGGGTTTCGGATCAGGCGACTTCGTATTTGTCGCGTTTGACCTTGGACATATCCATGCCTTCGATGCGGATCAGGCGGGTTTCCGTATCGCGGCGGGGGGAGTGAAGATCGCCCTCGTTATACAGATAGGCATCGCCGGGGTTGAGGTTGTAGACCTTGCCGGCACGGACCTTGCCGGGTTTGTCGTCTGCAGGTGCAGAGATCTTTTCCCAGTCCGTCATTTCCGTCTGGCCAACCGCCTGGCCGTAGATTGCCCAGCTTGGGCCATGATCGTGCGGATGGCTGTTCTTCGGCCCGCGATAGACATGGGCACAGATGCAGAAACCGAGATCCGGATCTTCGTACAGAACCTCGCGTTCTTCCTGATCCGGGCGGCCAAGCCATTTTTCGACAAAGGTACTGTCGGTCAACACCGGCTGGAGGGCCTCAACCACTTTCTCGCGCCCCTTCGGACCGGGGTCGGCGGTAAGAGCGGCTTTGCAGGTGGCGGCGAAATCTTCGAGTGTGTGTGACATGTTCCTGTTTCCTCCGGAGTGTCTATTTCACATAGTATCTTTGTTATTGCCGGATTTGGCGAGTGTCAATTGGTCCGTACATATGAAGCGGTTGGCAGTAACGTCCTGCATGCTACGATCCTGATCCATGGCTACACCCAAATCAATTTCCCGATCTGACGGGGCTTATGAGACGCCGCTGTTTCGCAGTGCGGGCGACTGCGCACTGATTGTTGAATTCGGTGATGCGCTGGATCCGGTTATCAACAATGCTGCGATTGCCTTCAATGCCCGGTTGCGTGACGCAGCCATTGAACATGTGTCGGAAACGGCGGCAACAAATCGCTCGGTTCTGATCAACTATGATCCTCTTGAACTCTCTCCGGCTGACCTTCGCAAGCGGCTGGAAGACCTGCTCGGCGAACAGGACTGGCTGGCAGCACCGCCTCCGCCGGGCCGCAGACGCTGGCGCCTGCCGGTAATTTATGGCGGTGAGTATGGCCCGGATCTGGCGGGCATTGCCGATGCGGCGGGTTGCGGTGAACAGGAAATCATCGCGGGGCATGGGGCGACGGACCAGCGGGTCTTCATGGTGGGGTTTGCGCCGGGGCATCTCTATACCGGGCTGCTGCCGGATATGTTTGCCCTGCCACGGTTGCAGGAGATCAAACCGTCGGTGCCGCCGGGATCGGTTTCCGTCGCAATCCGCCAATCGGTGGTCTGCTCAACGACGATTCCGACCGGCTGGCGGACAATCGGGCGCACACCCTTTCGTACCTTTGACCTGAAACGCGATCCGGCTTTTCTGATCGAGGCAGGTGATGAACTGCGATTCGAGCCGGTCGATGAGGTCGCTTACCGGAAGTTTGACGAGGTGGTTGCAGAAGGTGGCCTGCCCTTCGAGCCGGAGGTGATGTCGTGACGGCCCGCCGGCTGGATATCATTTCCTGTGGCCCATCGCTTACCCTTCAGGACCGGGGGCGTCCCGGCTATCTGGCCTGCGGGGTTTCAGCGGGCGGGGCCATGGACCGTCGCGCGCTGGCTGAAGGACAGGGCCTGCTCGGGAACTCTTCAGACTGTGCGGCGATCGAGATGGTCGGAACCGGTGGCAGATTCACCGCTTCCGGCGGTCCGGTATGGATCGCGCTGACCGGGGCACCTTTCCGGGTATCGGTTGATGCCACGCCGGTAAAATGGCGAACGGTGTTTTGTCTTCAGGAAGGGCAGGTGCTTGATATCGGCCCCTGTCTTGAAGGCAATTACGGTTATCTGTCCGTTGGCGGTGGTTTTGATGTCCCGCCTGTTCTGGGGTCCCGTGCCACACAGCCGCGCGCCGGAATCGGCGGGGTCGAGGGACGGCCTCTGAAGGCCGGTGACAGACTGCCGGTCGGGGATAGTGACCATCTGCCGGACAACCCGATGATCCTGCCACCCGCAGACTACTTCAATGCGACGGTGATCCGCGTTCTCTGGGGGGCGCAGGCCCATCTGTTCCCGGCTGAGGAACGGTCACGTTTCACGGAAACCCGGTTCCGGATATCTGCCTCCATGGATCGTATGGGGGTCCGGCTGGAAACCGGTGCCGACCCCATCCGTACCGACAGCGGGCTGGTCGCGATTTCTGATTCTGTGGTGCTTGGTGATCTTCAGGTGCCGGGTAACGGCCGGCCGATTGCCCTGATGGCGGATCGTCAGCCAACCGGGGGATACCCCCGAATTGCGACGATCATCAGCGCGGATATTCCCGCCTTCGCCCAGCTTCGTCCCGGCACGGAAGTTCTGTTCAGGGCAGTTGAGGAGGACGAGGCGCTGGAAGCGTTGCGACAGATGACAACAATGCTGGGACGGGTTCGATCATCCGCCAGACCATTGATCCGTGATCCCCGCGATATCCCGGATCTGCTATCCTATAATCTAATCGACGGCGTGGTTGCAGAGCGCGACACGCAAAAGCCGGAGGACATCTGATGACTGCGATGATCGACCTGAATTCCGACCTTGGTGAGAGTTATGGTGCCTGGCGGATGGGGGATGATGCGGCGATGCTGGATATCGTCACCAGTGCCAATGTGGCCTGCGGGTTTCATGGCGGTGATCCGCTGGAAATGCGGCGGACCGTGGAAATGGCGGTCGCAAAGAATGTCGCCATCGGCGCGCATCCCGGTTTTCAGGATCTGCAGGGCTTTGGCCGCCGCCGTATTCTCGGCATTCCTTCGGACGAGTTGCAGGCCATGATGCTGTATCAGGTGGGCGCGTTGCAGGCGATTGCCCGTGCCGCAGGTGGTGACGTTACCCATGTGAAGATCCACGGGGCGCTGGGCAATATGACCAGCGAGGATGATGCGATGGCGGAAACCTGCATCAGGGCGGTTCAGGCGCTGGACCCGAAGCTGATGTTTGTCGCAATTGCCGCGACGGCACTCGAGCGGGCGGCACGCAAGGTGGGACAGCCCTGTGTCAGCGAAATCTATGCCGACCGGGCCTATAATGATGACGCGACGCTGGTCACGCGCGGTAAACCGGGGGCGGTGATTCATGACCCGGACAAGGCAGCGGATAACGTTCTGGCGGTGATCGACAGCGGCTGCATCACCTCGATCAATGGCGTGAAGGTGCCGGTTTCGGTGGAGACGGTCTGTGTCCACGGTGATTCGCCAGATGCCGTTCGCATGGCAGAGGTTGTGCGTACACGTCTGGACAAGGCAGGGGTTAAGGTTGCCCGGTTTGCCGGGTGAACGGATAACAGACAGCAAGGGGCGGGATGATGAGCAATGAGATGATCGACATGGTCATAACCGGGCGTCGCCGGGATCTCGGCGGGTTTGAAGTCCAGCGGATACTGCCTTATGCGAAGCGGCGGCTGGTCGGCCCCTTTATCTTTTTCGATGAAATGGGACCGGCTGAATTTCCAGCGGGTGAGGCGATCAATGTCCGCCCGCATCCGCATATCGGCCTGGCGACGGTAACCTACCTGTTTGAAGGCGAGATTTTACATCGTGACAGTCTGGGGTCTGAACAGCCGATCCGGCCGGGTGCCGTGAACTGGATGACGGCGGGCCGGGGAATTGTCCATTCTGAACGGGTGACAGATGACGTCCTGAACAGCGTCAACCGGATGCATGGTATTCAGACCTGGATTGCCCTGCCGCTGGAAAAGGAAGAGATGGAGCCGTCGTTCCGGCATCACCCGGCAGAGACCATCCCGAAGATCAGCCGCGAGGGTGTCGAGATGCGGCTGATTGCCGGGGCGGCCTTTGGCGAGGAATCACCGGTGAAGGGTGAGTCCCCGATGTTCTATCTGCATCTGGAAATGACGGCAGGCGCACGGATTGACGTGCCGGTTGAACATGCTGAGCGGGCAGCCTTTGTCGTTGAAGGCTCGGTCGAGATCGACGGCCAGCCTTTCGGCAGCGGCAATATGATCGTCTTCAGGGAGGCAGTGCCGGTCGAGTTTTCTGCAAAGGCCGACAGTCGCGTGATGTTGCTGGGCGGTGCGACCCTGCAGGGCAAGCGGCATATCTGGTGGAATTTCGTGTCGAGTTCCGAAGAACGTCTGGAGCAGGCGAAATCAGACTGGAAGGCCGGGCGTTTCCCGAAGGTGCCGGGTGACGCGGAAGAATTCATCCCATTGCCGGAAAACTGATCTGGTCAGTTGATCTCAATCCGCCTCCCCTCGGCACTGGACTGATAGACCGCCTCGACCAGTCTGAGATTTGTCAGATAGTCGCGGGCGGTGTTGGCTGGGCGTGTTCCGCCAGCCAGAGCGTCAATCACATGGCGTTGCAGTTTATAAACGCAGTCTCCGGCAAACCCGCTGTCCTGCCAGTCATAGTCTATGGTGGCGGGGCTGTTGCTGTCATGCGGCCGCAGGCTGAGACCGCCATCTCCATCAAGCTGCAAAACGGCCTCTGATCCGTCCAGCCACATTTCACCCATGGTCCGGCGGCGGTTTTCGGCGGCGTGACTGGACAGCCGGTTGCCGTCAAACAGGCCACGGGCGTCGGAGGCGAAGTCGAACAGGATGAAGCCTGCATCTTCGCCGGCGATTGCCGGGTTAAGGCGGGTGAGCTGTGCGGTGACGGCGGTTACTGGCCCCAGCAGAAAGCGGAAAACATCAATAATATGGACCGCCGTCTCATGTATCAGAAAGCGTTCCATCTGCTGAAAATAGGGCTGGCGGTCAAGATAGGCATCGGGGCCACGG
>TARA_R110000787_G_scaffold28182_1_pt1 | contig 22906 bp, 22 predicted proteins | sample TARA_R110000787 | Tara Oceans TARA_R110000787 (sample SAMEA4397920) | marine metagenome | biome: Polar Biome; feature: [DCM] deep chlorophyll maximum layer (ENVO:01000326); material: water (ENVO:00002006), including particulate matter (ENVO:01000060) such as... | depth 35 m | reverse complement strand
CGGCGTCAGCTCGACCGGGACGATCGGCCATGTGCGCATGGAGGGAAACCGCGTCTTCAAGCATGCGGTGACGAACATTTCCTCGGCCATCCAGGCTGTGCTGGACGAGACCGGGCTGACGGCAGACGACATTGACTGGTTCGTGCCGCATCAGGCCAACAAGCGCATTCTGGACGGCGTGGCCCGCAAGATCGGCATTCCGGAAGAGAAGGTTGTGATTACGGTGGACCAGCACGCCAACACGTCGGCGGCGTCCATTCCGCTGGCCCTGAACCATGCTGTGCGCTCCGGCCGGGCAAAGAAGGGCGACCTGATCCTTTCCGAGGCGATGGGCGGCGGATTCTCGTGGGGCGCCAGCCTGTTCCGGCTATGATCCGGGGCCACCGATTTTATCCACAAATTTCGGGTCTAATCGGGCAATCCGAAACTTCTCAATGATTTAAGCTGACGGGTTTGCTAGGAATCCGTTAAGATTCATTGGCTATCCATTAACGAAAGGCGAAAGACCGTCATGAGTAACCAGACCCTGACCCGTGCTGAAGTGACCGACGCCATCGTCCGCGAAGTGGGCGTGACGCGTCAGGAATCCTCCGACCTGCTGGATCGTACGCTCGACATGATTGGCAGTGCGCTTGAGCACGAAGACGAAGTGAAGCTCTCCCGCTTTGGCAATTTCGTGGTGCGGTCGAAGGCTGCGCGCGAAGGCCGTAACCCCAAAACCGGCGAAGAAGCCGTGATTGCGCCGCGCCGCGTGGTCACGTTCCGACCCTCTCCCATGCTGAAGGCCCGCGTCGACAAGGGCTGAACCAAAACAAGGATAGCGATATGACTGCTGCACGGAACCGAGTTGAAAAATCCGCCAACGCTTTCCGCTCGATTGGAGAGGCCGCTGCCGAACTTGGGCTCGAAACGCACGTCCTTCGCTATTGGGAAAGCAAGTTTCCGCGTGATGTGAAACCGGTGAAGCGGGCCGATGGCCGCCGCCTGTTCCGCCCGCAGGACCTTGAAGCCCTGCGCGCCATCCAGATTCTCGTACATGAGCGTGGCATGACGCTGAAAGGCGCCAAGTCCATTCTGGCCGAGCAGGGCCTTGCGGCCGTTCTGTCCGGTGCGGCCAAGCTGGGCACGGCTGCCAGCCCCGCCCGTGAGCTGCAGAAGAAGGTTGCCAAGGCGTTCGATGCCGAACTGTCGGATGCTTCCGCGCCGAAGCGGCAGGAGCGTCTTGAGGGCGCGCTGGTCGAGCTGACCGACCTGAAAGCCCGCCTTGATGCGATGCGCAGCCGCCGCGCTGCCTAAACCCATATAAGCGATTGCGGAACCGGGGCGGCTTGGCTACAAGCCGCCAGAGTCGGAGCGTGGCGCAGCCCGGTAGCGCACTCGCCTGGGGGGCGAGGGGTCGTAGGTTCGAATCCTATCGCTCCGACCATTTTTAGATGGTTCCGTATCGGCCCTTCGGGCCTCACATGAACCGGGCTCAGGGCTGTTTCCGCCAGGTGCAGACATTCATCATGGCCCGATTTCCAAAAGGAACGGCAAGATGTCCAGGTTTGTTGTGGCCGCTGTTCAGGCCGCGTCAAAACTCTTCGATACGGAGGCAACCCTTTGCCTGTTTGCCGACAAGCTGACCGAAGCGGCGAAGACGGGCGCGGACCTGGTGGTGTTTCCGGAAGCCTTCATCGGCGGCTATCCCAAGGGCATTGATTTCGGCGTGCGTGTCGGCATGCGTTCGCCGGCGGGCCGCGAGCAGTTCCGGCAGTATTTTGACGGGGCGATTGAGCGCGACTCGCCTCAGATGAGCGAGATCAGGGCGCTGGTCAAAGACGCGCAGGTGAACGTGGTGCTGGGCATCATCGAGCGCGAGGGCGGGACACTTTATTGCTCCAGCGCGACGATTGGCCGGGATGGCGACCTCCTCGCCTGGCACCGCAAACTGATGCCCACGGCCATGGAAAAGGTGATCTGGGGGCAGGGCGACGGCTCTACTATCGAGGTCGCCAAATCGGACATGGGCGTGATCTCCATGGCGATCTGCTGGGAGAATTACATGCCGCTCCTGCGCTCGCATCTCTACAGCCAGGGGACGCAGGTGCATTGTGTGCCGACGGTGGATGACCGGGATGTCTGGTTGCCGACACTGCAGATGATTGCCCTTGAAGGGCGGTGCTTTGTGGTCAGCGCCTGCCAGTTCATGACGGTGGGCGATGTCTCTGCCGACTGGTTCGAGCCGATACAGGGCACCAAGCCCGACACCGTGCTGATACGCGGCGGCAGCTGTATCATTTCACCGATGGGAGACCTTCTGGCAGCCCCTGTGTTCAACAAGGAAACCATCGTGTCTGCCGGGATCGACATGGACGAGATCAAGCGGGCGAAGTTTGATCTGGACGTGAGCGGCCATTACAGCCGCCCGGATGTGTTCAAACTATCCGTTGACACCAAGCCGCAAAGATAAGGCGCCGGCACCCGTCAGTCGATGCGATAGGCCGCCAGTCTTTCGGTAATATAGGTTGGTTCCATATAGCCGCGCGCGGTCAATTCTCTTGTGATTACTTCGCGCTCGGCATCGTCGCGGATGATCACCCAATCCAATTGACCCGCGTCTAGCGCCGCTGCCAATGCCCTTGCGTGTTGTCCAGCATCGAGAATCTGGGAGTTGGACAGGGTCAATTCCGGAAGGCAGATGGCCTGGAACGCCTGCGGTTCGCCGAGGCGGGTTGAATAGTAGTCCATGATGTACCCGCCTATGCTCATCACACCAACAACATCATCGGGTGTGCTTTCCTGAGCCACGAGACGTGCCATCTGGCGCCAGTCCTCTGAATAGATCGCCGAGGGTTTCTTCAGTTCATAGCTGAGCGCGCCAAGGGCCCAGACGGCGATGATGGCGGCGACCCCGTAGTGCCTGACCCTTGCTTGCGGCAGGTGCCAGACGCCTATGGCGCTGAGGCCAATCCAGCCTATCTGGATGGGTGACAGGGTGCGATTCATGAAAATGGGTTGGACGGTATATGTCAGGATAAGCATGACCGCCCAGAAGCCGATGCTTAACGCCACGAATAGCGACAGGCACCATCGCGTCGCACTATCGGGTGTTGTGAAGATCAACCGGATTCCCAATACCGGCCAGATCGCGAACAAGGCAATTCGGACCAGAACATCCAGTTTCCAATTCAGCACGTCGAACGCCGCGCCGAACAGGAGAGTGGTTGTCTCAACAACCTGTTCGATGCTGCGGGCGGTCAGCCAGAATGTCGGCATCACGGTCTGGCTGACTGTCAGGATGAAAGAAAATGCCATCGCGGATGCGAGGAAAAACAGGATGGCAGCCAGGGCTAGCTGCCAGAACACACGGACAGACCGCCGCGTGACGAATAACCACCACAGGGCCATTCCGCTGCCGAGGATCGCCAGGAATGCGAGCGAAGTATAGTGGCTCCAAACGGCGCCCGCCATGAAAAATCCGAGGCCGGCTGCGTGGATACCTCGCACCTTGAGGGTGGGCGGCTGCCCCTCCGGATTCTGTTCCGCACGGATGATGCAAGTCGCCATGGCAATGCTGCCTGCACAGTTGAAAATCAGGAATGCGTAGGCTCTCAGTTCCTGCCCGAGATGAAGCTGGTAGAAACAGAGTTCAAACATCAGGGCCGCGAGGAGCCCTTCCCGGTATCCCCGTCCGCCTGGCGCGGCCTTTTTTACCGCGAGATAGATGAGCGGTGCAGTGCAGGCGCTTACAAGGGCCGGCAGGAGCCGAACGGCAAAAGTGCTGGTGCCAAACAAGCCCGTCCAGGCTTTCACGATCAGGATATAGAGCGGCGAGTTGGGGTCTGTCCGCGCCAGCTGACCAAAGATCACTTCGAGTGTGTGGCTGGCAAAAAAGAGCGTAAAGCCTTCGTCGAGCCAGAGGGAGGCCCTTGTGAGTGTCATGAGTCTAAGGGCGAGCCCGACTATGACGATCAGGCTCAGGGCCAGAACGCGCACGCGGACGGGCCCCATCTTGTGCGCAACGCGATTCAGGCGCCCAAGAAACGCGAACACTGGAGCCTCAGGCATGGATCGAGATTCCAGCGTTCGCCGGATAGCCTGGCCCAAAGGAGCGTAGCCGACCGAACTGATCTGGCCGGCAGAGGCCCGCGAGGGCTCTTGAAGCCAGGCTTACCGTGCGAATGAACAATCGAGCCTCCTCGTTCTTGAAAGTCTCGAATACGGGGATTCGCAAAAGAACTGATTAAGAGATGCTCGGCTATTTCTTTTCCAGATCCAGTTCGTCCGTCTTGCCGACAGCGGCGAGGGCAAAGGCGTATTCCGTGGCGGTTTCCTTCAGGCCCTCGAAACGGCCAGAGGCGCCGCCGTGGCCGGCATCCATGTTGATGCGCAGGAAGTAGGGCCCCGCTTCAGGCGCCTCATGGCGCAGCTTGGCGGCCCATTTGCTGGGTTCCCAATAGGTGACGCGCGGGTCGCTCAGGCCGCCGGTAATCAGCATGGGCGGATAGGGCTTGTCGGTGACATTGTCATAGGGGCTGTAGGCCGCAATCGTGTCATAATCCGTCTCGCTGGTGAGCGGGTTGCCCCATTCGGGCCATTCGGGCGGCGTCAGCGGCAGGCTCTCGTCCGACATCGTGTTGACGACGTCGACGAAAGGCACGGCGGCGATGATGCCGGCGAACAGTTCAGGATCCATGTTCGCGGCGGCGCCCATCAGGAGGCCACCGGCAGAGCCGCCCATGGCGACGAGCTTGCCTTCGGACGTGTAGTTCTGGTCGACCAGGTAATGGCCGGCGGCAACATAGTCCTTGAACGTATTGGTCTTCTTGTCGAGCTTGCCATCGAGATACCATTGGTAGCCCTTGGCCATGGAGCCGCGCGGATGGACGATGGCGTAGATGAAGCCGCGATCAACGAGGCTGAGCCGGCCCGTGCGGAAGTCTGCCGGGATGGTGATGCCGTAGGAGCCGTAGCCGTAGAGCAGAACAGGCGCTGTGCCATCGAGCGGCGTATCCTTGCGGCGCAGCAGTGTGACGGGCACTTCGGCGCCATCCCATGACGGCGCCATGACGCGCTCGGTGACATAATCGTCGGGATTGTGGCCCGAGGGGACTTCGCGGGTCTTGCGCAGCGTGCGCGCGTGGGTGACGAGGTCATAGTCGATGACCTGGTCCGGCGTGGCAGGCGAGGCGTAATCGAAGCGCAGGATGGGCGTGTTATAGTCATAGCCGCTGTCGAGGCCGAGATCATAGGCGGCTTCGTCGAAGCTGATCGCGTGTTCGGCGCCATCCGCGCGGGCGCGCACGACGATGCGGGGCAGGCCGTTCTCGCGCTCCATGCGGGCGAGATAGTCCTTCTGCGGCTGCATGCCGAGGAGGAGCGTGCCGGGACGGTGGGGGATGACCTCTTCCCACGCGTCGCGCGAGGTCGCTTCCATCGGGGCCTTCATCATCTTGAAGTCGACGGCGTCATCGAGGTTGGTGATGATGTAGAATTGTCCGTCCCAGTGGACGACGGAATATTCATTGTCGGTCTGGCGCGGCGCGATGAGGTAAAGCTCGGGATCGAGTTCCGAAGCGGAGAACCAGTAGACTTCCGAGGTCGTGTGGCCGGAGGCGTTGATGAAGACTACCTCTTCGCTGGCGCTCTTGCCTACGTTGACGAAGAAGCCGGGGTCCTTTTCCTCATAGAGCAGCGTGTCTTCGCCCGTGGCGAGGTTGCGCTGATAGACGGCGTCGGGGCGGGCATTCTCGTCGCGGTGGACCCAGACGATGGCCTGTCCGTTGGCGGTCCATTCAAAGTCGCCATAGGCATTGTCGATCTCGGCGGCGGTGTCGGCACCGGTGGCAATGTCCTGGATGTGGATCTTGTAGAACTCGCTGCCCTGCGTATCGACCGCATAGGCGACGAGCTTGTGGTCGGGGCTGGTATCGATGCCGCCGAAGGAGAAATAGTCCTTGCCGTCGCCCATGGCGTCGCCGTCGAGCAGGATGGTTTCAGGCGCGTCGGGATTGAAGGCATCTTCAGCCGGACGCCGGGCGATGATCGGGTATTCGCCGCCCTGTCGATAGCGCGTGTAATAGGCCCATGGGCCGTCGATCTCGGGAACGGTGCTGTCGTCTTCCTTGATGCGGCCGCGCATTTCGGCAAACAGTTCATCGCGCAGTTCGGTCGTGGGGTCTTCGAGGACGGCCTTGGTGTAGGCATTCTCGGCTTCAAGATAGGTGCGGATATTCGCATCGAGCACGGACGGATCGCGCATGACTTCCTGCCACTTGTCATCCTTCAGCCAGTTGTACGGATCATTGCGTGTGCGGCCGACCTGGGTGATTTCGTGGTCAATGCGCTCGGCGACCGGGGGCTGGGGGGCTGGTGTAGCCGCTGGCGTTTCAACGGCAGTGTCGGTGAGCTTGGTATCAGTCATTGTGCATCCGGTCAGAAGGGCAGCGGTCGCTGCGCTGGCAAGAAGGAAAGTAAGGCGCATGCGGGCGGCTCCCGTGTGAGTTAGGCTTGGGTTCGGGTGAAATGGATCAGGCCGGGCAGGGCCTGTCCAGACCTATTCGTCGGGTTGGAAATCGAGCACGACGCCGTTGATGCACCAGCGCTCGCCGGTTGGCGGCGGGCCGTCCTTGAAGACATGGCCCTGATGCAGGCCGCAGATGGCGCAGTGGCATTCTGTGCGCGGGATGATCATCTTGAAATCGGTCTTGGTCTCGACAACGCCTTCGGAGGCAGGCTGCCAGTAGCTCGGCCAGCCGGTGCCGCTTTCGAACTTGTGTTCGGACGACCAGAGCACGGTATCGCAGCCCTTGCAGTGATACTTGCCGGCGCGTTTCTCGCTTTCGTAGTTGCCCGGGGTGAAGGCGCGCTCAGTGCCCTCCTTCACGCCGACGCGGAATTCTTCTTCGGTGAGGACTTCGCGCCATTCGCGATCTGAGCGCTGGATCTTGGTGCCTGTGGCAGACATGGGGGCCTCCTGGTTCGGGTTCCCCGTCAATATAGGCCGATTATGCCCCAGCGCCATTGGTCACGTGTGGTTGGGCTTAAACGAACGGCGCCGGGACATCTGGTGTCCCGGCGCCGCAAATGAGTCTGATTGTGGCTCTTGGGCCTAGCCGTAGAGCACGGTGATCGATTCAGCGACGAGGGCAGGGCGCTCCTGGCCTTCGATCTCGATCGTGTTTTCCATGATCATCTGCTTGCCGCCGGACTTCTCAGTCACGGATGTGCATTTCTGGCGCAGGCGCACTTTCGAGCCGACGGGCACCATGTTGGTGAAGCGGACCTTGTCGGAGCCATAGTTGATGCCGCGTGTCACGCCGGAGACGTTGAGCGTTTCGCCGCCGAGCATTGGCAGCAGGGACAGCGTCAGGAAGCCGTGTGCGATGGGGCCGCCCATGGCCTTGGTGGCGCGCTCGACATCGACGTGGATCCACTGATGGTCGCCGGTTGCTTCGGCAAACATGTTGACGCGGTCCTGATCAATCGTGTGCCAGTCGGACACGCCGGTTTCAGTGCCTGCGATGGATTCGAGATCGGCGTAGGCAACTTTTTTCGGGTTAGCCATAGGGGAATTCCTCCAGAGTTTATGCTTGGGCCTTTTCTGGCGCGGGCAGGGCCATCCGGCAAGGTTTACTGAGCGTCAATCTGCTGGACGTAAAGCTGATTCTCGCAAATACTCCGCCAATGGGCTGAATTGGGAGACGCCATATGACAGATTCGAACCAGATTTCCGTTGATCCGAACACCAAGGGCAACGCGAACCTTATCTATATTCTCTACCTCGTGGGCATCGTGATCGGCGTCACGCCGATTATCGGGGTCATCATGGCCTATATTGGCAAGGGTCAGGGCGACCCCGTGCTGGAAAGCCATTACAACAACCAGATCAACATCTTCTGGAAGGCCCTGCTTTACAGCCTGATCGGGGCTGTTCTGACCGTTGTGCTGATTGGCATATTGATCCTGCTGGCGGCGCTGATCTGGTATATCGTGCGTTGCATCAAGGGCATGCAGGCCCTGTCGGCCGGCCAGCCGATCGAGAATCCCGGTAGCTGGATGTTCTAGGCTGCGATTGCGCCGAACATGGAAACAGCCGCTCCATTCGGGGCGGCTGTTTTTGTTTCAAGGATTTTTGCGCGGGATCAGACGATCCGGCTCTTGGAATTGCCCCAATACTTGTCGCGGATGAGGCGCTTGTAGAGCTTGCCTGTCGGGTGGCGGGGCAGTTCGGGATCGAAGTCGATCGATTTCGGGCATTTGATCTTGGAGAGGTTGGCCTGACAGAACGCCATCAGTTCGGCGGCGAGTTCCTCGGTAGGCGCCTGACCCGGAGCAGGCTGGACCACCGCCTTCACCGCTTCGCCGAACTCCTCGTCCGGCACGCCGATCACGGCGCAGTCAGCGACCTTGGGGTGGGTGATGAGGATGTTCTCGCATTCCTGCGGGTAGATGTTCACCCCGCCGGAAATGATCATGAAGGCCTTGCGGTCTGTCAGGTAGAGGAAGCCATCCTCATCCACTTTGCCAACATCGCCGAGGGACGACCAGTCGGCATGGCTGGCGTGCAGGGCGCCTTTCGATTTCTCGGGATCGTTATGATAGGTGGGCGGAACAGTGCCGCCGAAATAGACCTGGCCTTCTTCGCCGACGGGCACTTCATTGCCCTGCTCGTCGCAGATGTGGATTTCGCCATGGACGGGCTTGCCGACCGTGCCCTTGTGGGTCAGCCAGTCAGCGCTGCGCGCCCAGGTCATGCCATTGCCTTCGGAGCCGGCATAGTATTCGTCAATGATCGGGCCCCACCAGGCGATCATCTGTTCCTTGACCGGAATCGGGCAGGGCGCGGCCGCATGGATGGCGAACTGGAGGCTTGAGACGTCATATTTCTCGCGCACGTCCTGTGGCAGTTTCAGCATTTTCACGAACATGGTCGGGACAAGCTGGGAATGCGTGACCTTGTACTTCTCGACCAGCTGCAAGTATTTTTCCGCGTCGAACTTTTCCATGATGACGAGTGACGCGCCGAGCTTGGTCATCGACATGCTCCAGCGCAGCGGCGCAGCATGGTAGAGCGGCGCCGGCGACAGGTAGATCGACTGATCGGTCACACCGGCGAGGCCCCGGCAGATCTGCACGAGCACATTGTCGGCGTCGATGGGCAGGTTGCGCTCCAGCGGCGGACGGATGCCCTTGGGGCGTCCGGTCGTGCCGGAGGAATAGAGCATGTCGGTGCCGGCCATCTCGTCCGGAATGGGCGTGATCGGAAATTTGGACTGATGGGTTTCCAGCGACGTGAAGCCCGGAATATCGCCATCAATGGACCAGTAGTGGCCGAGGTCGGTGACGGATTTTACATCCTGCGCAACGGCGGACTTGTGGGCGTCCGCGATAAGCAGTTTCGCGCCGGAATCCTCGATGATGTATTGCACTTCGGGTGTCGTCAGGCGCGACGAGATGCAGACATAGTAGAGACCGGAGCGCTGGGCGGCCCAGCAGACTTCGAAATAGCGGGCCGAGTTTTCGGCAAACAGGGCAATCGTGTCGCCCGGTTGGCAGCCGGCTTCGCGCAGGGCGTGGGCGATCTGGTTGGAGCGCTCATCGAGCTGGCGGAAGGTGACGACCTCACCGCTGCCCGCCATCGTGTAAGCGGGGTGATCAGGCCGGGATTTGGCGTGATGAAAGGGGTGCATTTGCGTCTCTCTCTGTTGATGCGGTGGCCGCTCTGGTGGGGCCTGCTTCAGGTTTTGGTCGAACTTAACCAGACCGCGCCCGGCGTCCACTGGCGACGCAGGGGAAAGCGCTAAAAGCTGCGGGTCCAGTAATCCATCCGGTGGACGATCTTTGGCCCGTCCGGCGTTTCCGGCCACTCGAAATGGCTTACAGCACCGTCGAGGCGGCAGTAGCCGCGCGCCCCGTCCAGAAGGGATCGAGCGGGCTGTAGCCTTCGGGACGCAAGGGGTGGTCCGCAGGACGGTCCACGGCGCAGAAACAGGCCCGCTTGTAGCCATGGGCAAGGGCATGGGCCTCGCGCACGTCGAAGAAGGCATGGCCGATGCCGTGACCGCGATAGGCGGGAAGCAGGACTGACTCGCCAAAATAGAAGGTCGTCGAAAGATCTATCCCCGCATCGACGAGCGGTTCGGCAAACTCGACATGGTGGCCTGTCAGGGCTGACCCTGTGGCGCAGCCGACAATCTCGCCATCATCATTTTCGGCCGTGACGATCAGCGCATCAGGCGCCTGCGAGAATGTGTTCAGGTAGTCGAGTTCATAGCCTTCGCTGCCAGCATAGAGATAGGGAAAGGCGCGGAAGACCTCGATGCGCAGGCGGGCAAGCGCAGGCAGGGCCTGTTGCATTTCCCCACCTGTCAAAGAGCGGACTTTCATGAGACCTGCCGGATCCATTCCTGAAGATTGTAATAGGTGGTGACGCGCGTGATCTGGTCTTCATTGATCTCGAAGAAGGCGCCGGCTGGCAGGCGATACTCCTGGCCGTGGGCCTTGGGCAGACCGTCATCGGTTTTCTTGTAGACGCCGTTGACGATGAACTCGGCAGCGGCACGGGTTCCGTCTGCGGAGGTCATGATGGCGATGCCGGTGAGGTTTTCGTCGTAGCATTCATCCATGTGGGCGATGAAGGCGGCGAACTTTTCCTTGCCGCCCCGGCGCACGCCTTCGTTCACGTCATGGCTGATCGTGTCGCTGACGCAGGCGAGCATGCCCTCCCAATCCTTGGCGTTGAAGGAGGCGTAATAGCGGGCAACGAGGTCGGCGGGGCTCATGGTGTCTTGCTTCCTGTGCGTGGCAGGCCGGGTGTTCCGGCAAGTTCCGGGTGTTGTGAAACGTAGGCGGCCTTCAGTTCGATGGAGCGGTTGTGATGGCCGTCCGGGCTCCAGCCTGGTGCATTGATGGCGCGGCGTACCCAGCGGTCGGGCCGCAGGCCGTCACGCGCGCAATCGCGCAGCAGGGCGCCGAGTTCGTGAAAGGCGATGACGAAGGGATTGTAGCTCTCTAGTGGTTTGACGATGCCATAGACAGGCTTTTCGTCCTCGAGTTCGGGCACGTATGTGCCAAACATCTTGTCCCAGGTGATGAAGACCCCGGCATAGTTGGCGTCGAGATAACGCGGGTTGGTGGCATGGTGCACACGGTGATGGGACGGCGTGTTGAACACAGCCTCAAACCAGCCGGGCATGCGATCCACCGCCTCGGTATGGATCCAGAACTGGTAGATCAGGTTTAATCCGCCCACGAAGAAGATGACAAAGGGGTGGAAGCCGATCAGCACCATCGGCACACCCACCAGGATCAGGCCGGTGAACGGTCCGAACCAGGGTTGGCGCAGGGCCGTCGTTAAATTGTAATGGGTGCTGGAATGGTGTGTGACATGCTCCATCCAGAACCAGCGCACACGATGGGCCAGCCTATGCTTCCAATAATAAATGAAGTCGTACATCACAAAGGCAATCAGGAAGCTCCACCATGTGAAGGGGATGCTTTCAAAGCCCCAGCCGGAGATCGTCGAGATGGACAAGCGATAAGGCCAGGCCAGCATCATCAGCCAGATCGTGACCATGCCGGTCAGCGTGTTGACGACGACATTGCCGATGCCCATGGCCATTGAGGCGAGGGCGTCCTTGGTTTCATAATTTCCCTTGGCGCGTCCGCTGCGCACGGCCCACCATTCCCATATCACCGATATGAGGAAGACCGGCGCCGCGAGCGTCGTCGGCTGTATTGTTGCAAGCCATTCAGGCATTATTTGGGGTCCGCGATGATGGCGCCGTCCTGCTTGTAGACATGGCCATCCTTCATGATGAAATTGACGTTCTCGAGGATAGCGATGTCCTTGATCGGGTCGCCGCTGACAGCCACGAGATCTGCAGCGCAGCCGACATCAAGACAGCCGAGCATGCCGGCCTTGTCGAGCGCTTCGGCGGCGGTTGCGGTCGCTGCGGTGATGGCCTGCATTGGCGTCATGCCGAACTGAACCATGCGCGAGAATTGCTTCGGGTTGTCGCCATGCGGATAAACGCCGGAGTCAGACCCGAACACCATTTTCACGCCGGCCTTGTTGGCTTCTGTGAAGCTGGCGCGCTGGATTTTCGAGATCGCGCGTTCCTTGTCCATGGATTCTGCCAGCACGCCATTCTTCTCGCCTTCGGCCAGCGTGTATTCGGTGTTGTAAATGTCCATCGAGAGATAGGCGCCCTTTTCCTTGGCGAGCGCGATTGTCTCGTCGTCCAGAATGCTGGCGTGTTCGATCGTGTCGACACCGGCCAGCAGGGCGTTGCGTATGCCGACCGTGCCATGGGCGTGGCTGGCGACTTTCAGGCCGCGTGCATGCGCTTCTTCGACAGCGGCTGTGAGTTCTTCCAGTGTGCCCTGCGCGGCGCCGAGGGACGTGCCCTTGGAGAATACACCGCCGGTTGAGCAGGTCTTGATGAGGTCGACGCCATACTTGATGTTTTCGCGTACCTGCGCGCGCATCTCCCATGGGCCATTGGCGACGCGCTCGCCCTTGAGGGCGTATTCGGACGGTAACAGGTTGTTATCCGAGCAGTGGCCACCCGTGATGCCGACAGGCGGGCCGGACACGTACATACGTGGGCCGGGCACTTCACCTTCATTGATGGCGTCGCGCAGGGCGACATCGCCATAGCTGCTGGCGCCGACATTGCGGACCGTGGTGAAGCCAGCCAGCAGTGTGCGGCGGGCATTTTTTACGCCCTTGATGGCACGGCGTTCATCCGACAGGGCGAGCGAGGCATAGCCGCCATCTGTGGGGTCGCTGGTCAGGTGGGTGTGCATGTCTATAAAGCCGGGCAGCACCGTTTCATCTGACAGGTCGATCACTGTGGCCCCGCGCGGAACCTTGAGGGCCTTCTGGGTCCCCGAGGCCGTCACCTTGCCTTCTTCAATCACCAGCGCGACGTCTTTCATCACTTTGCCGCTGACCGGATCAACGAGACTGCCGGCCTTTACATAGACAGGCTGGGCCTGGGCGATGGCGCCGGCTGCGAGCATGGCTGCTGACAGGAACAGCGAGCGGGAAAACATCATGGGAAAGCCTTGTTCATCTGCGATTTGGGCGACTATCACGGCCAAATTGCCGGACGGTCAACCCGGCCACAGCTTTCCCCTGCGACGCGCTTGACCTTGGGCGTCTGGCAGGCAGTGTGTCGCCAGCAATTGCCCAAAGGGAGATACAAGATGGCGCAGCCGAAACAGTTCGAGCAGATTATCCTGGATATCGAGGATGGCATTGCCATCCTGACGCTCAATCGTCCCGAAAAGATGAACGCCTTCACGGGCAAGATGATGTACGAGATGATCGAAGCCTTCGACATCACGGATGCCGATGACAGCGTGCGCGCCGTGATCGTGACCGGTTCGGGCGACCGCGCCTTCTGCGCCGGCGCAGACCTTTCCGAAGGGGCCAAGACATTCGACTATGACGCCCGCGCCACGACCGGCGAGGAAGGCCGCACAAAGGATGTCGACATCCAGCGCGATGGCGGCGGCCGCGTGACCCTGCGCATCTTTGACAGCCTCAAGCCTGTGATCGGCGCCATCAACGGCGCCGCGGTCGGCATCGGCGTGACAATGCAGCTGCCCATGGATATCCGCATCGCGTCTGACAATGCGCGGTTCGGCTTCGTGTTCAACCGCCGGGGCATCAACCCGGAAGCGGCGTCCAGCTGGTTCCTGCCACGCCTTGTCGGCATCCAGCAGGCGCTGGCCTGGTGCTATTCCGGCCGCGTGTTCCCGGCATCCGAAGCGCTGTCCGGTGGCCTCGTGCTTTCCGTGCATCCGCAGGCCGAACTGCTTGACGTTGCCAAGGCCATGGCGCGCGAGATTGCCGACAATACAGCGGCTGTTTCGACCTCCCTGACCCGTCAGATGATGTGGCGCATGCTGGGGGCCAGCCACCCGATGGAAGCCCATATCGTGGACTCCGCTGCGATCTACTCACGCGGCAAGACGCCGGACGCGAAAGAGGGCGTCATGAGCTTCCTCGAGAAGCGCAAGCCGGAATACCCGGTCAAAGTGTCCGACGGCATGCCGAACTTCTTCCCCTGGTGGGACGAGCCTGAGTTCGAGTGGATCGGCGGCAAGGACTAGATATCATGACGCCGGAATTCCAGTTCGTTGAAACCAATGGCGTCAAAATTCGTGTGGCCGTGGCGGGGGAAGGACCTTTGGTCGTTCTCGTGCACGGCTTCCCGGAGAGCTGGTATTCCTGGCGTCACCAGATAGAGGCGCTGTCAAAGGCAGGCTACCGGGTCGCGGCGCTGGATGTGCGCGGCTATGGCGGCTCTGACCGGCCGCATCCGGTCGAAGCCTATGACATGGAAAGTCTCACCGGTGATGTGGCCGGCGTGGCGAAGGCGCTGTCACCGGGCGAGAAGGCGGTTGTGGTCGGCCATGACTGGGGCTCGCCCATCGCGTGGAATACGGCCCGGCTGCATGCGGACACGTTTCGCGCTGTGGCCGGCCTCTCCGTGCCCTACATTCCGCCGGGCGAGATCGTTTTCATTGACGCGGTGAGGGCGTTCTTCACGGCGCGGGGGCTGTTCTTCTATCAGGTTTATTTCCAGGATCAGGGCCCGCCCGAGGCCGAGCTGGAAAACGACCCGGCCGAAACGATCCGGAAGTTCTACTATGCCATCTCGGGCAATGCACCCGAGGGCACCTGGCCGACTGACAAGAAGCATGGCGATACGCTGCTGCACCGCCTGCCGGAGCCGCCGATGCCGCTGCCCTGGCTGTCGGAAGAGGATGTCGCCTATTATGACTCGCAGTTCCGCCAGTCGGGCTTTCGCGGGCCGCTCAACCGCTATCGCAACTGGCACCGCGACCATGCCTTCCTGACCGGGCATAGCGCGCCAATGACCATCGCCCAGCCGTCGCTTTATATTGGTGGCACGCGAGATCTCGTGCTGAAGATGTCGCCGGGCGACATGCTGGCAGCGATGAAGGCGAGCCTTGGCGACCTGCGCGGGGCAACCTTGCTGGAAGGCTGCGGCCACTGGACCCAGCAAGAGCGGCCCGAAGAGGTCAACAAGCTGCTCCTGGATTGGCTTGGCGGACTTTAGAGCGGCGCGCTTCCGGCACCTCCCGATAAAACGTGAAAGGCTCCCGCATGGCGATCTGGCGTCAAACGAATATTGATCTCGACAAGATCACGGCGGCCCAAGAGGGCACCATGGGCGGCATACTTGGCATCACGCTTGTAAGTATCGGCGACGATACGCTGACGGCGCGCATGCCGGTCGATCACCGCACGCTCCAGCCGCATGGACGCCTGCATGGCGGCGCATCGGTTGCGCTGGCTGAAACGGTCGGCTCGATTGCGGCCAATCTTGTATTGGACTCAAATGAGAGTGTCGGTGTGGGTCTCGAGATCAATGCCAACCATGTGCGCCCGGTGAAAGAGGGTTTCGTCTTCGGCACGGCGAAGGCAGAAGCGCTGGGCCGAACCACACAGATCTGGACCATCCGGATCACGGATGAAGAGGATCGGCTGGTGTGCCTGTCACGCTTCACGGTCGCCGTGATCCCTGCCAAAAGGGCCTTACCAATCTAATCGGGAACGGATTATTTGCTGCTGGCAGCCATGATGCCCATCAGCTGACGTTCGGCTGACAGAAGCCGTGTCGGGCCATCAGGCGCGGGCAGGGCATCGCCATTTGCCGCGAGCGTCATGATGGCGGGGTGGATATAGGACTTCTTCGCAATGGCGGGCGTGTTGCCAAGGCGCGCCGCAGCAGCTTCGCTCAGCGTCTTGAGCGTCGGCTTGTCCTCGCGCATCAGTACTTCGGTTGCTGCCGTGCTGCCGGACCATGTGCGGAAATCCTTCGCGCTGAACGCGCGGCCAGTGAGATCGTGGATGAATTCATTGACGTCGTGGGATGTGATGCAATGGCCGTCGACTTCGAACAGGGCTTGCCCCGGCAATTGTTGCAGGTGCTTGACTGCGTCGATCAGCAACTTGTCCTCGATCAGAATGTCGCGTGCCTTACCGCCCTTGCCGACATAGTGCAGCTCCAGTAACTCGTCGTGGATATCGACATGGGCGTTGCAGAGCGAGACAGCGCCGATGGCACTCGTGCGCCCTTCCTTGCCAATGCGTAACGCGCCCTTGTCGAGCAGCCTAACGATACAGGCGCATGCAAAATCTACGGGATCGTCCAGATCAAGGAGGCGTGACTGAACCTGACGACGGAGGGCAGGCAGGCCCCGGCCAAATTCCAGCATGTCGGCAAACTTGGCCTCATCGCGCACGCGGCGCCATTCGGGGTGATAGATATACTGTGTGCGGCCCGCCTCATCCTCGCCGGTGGCAAGTATGTGCGCGCGGCCCGAAGGGCTCAGCCAGACATTCTTCCAGGCTGGGGGAACGGCGAGCGTTTCCAGCCGTGCGCGTTCCTCGCCGGAAATCGTGTCGCCACTATCGTCAACATAGCGCCAGCCTTTGCCGCGTCTCTGGCGTCGCCAGCCGGGCTTGTCCGTGTCCGCCCAGACAAGCTTCGCATGGCGGGCGCCAACGGTTTCGCGTGCAAGGGGTACAGTCGAACTGAAAGGCATGTTCGCAGAACTCCCGCCCTGCGAACCCGGTTCCTGCCCCTTGTCAAAAATTAGCGTTGGACGGGATTTAGAAGTTCACCCGGTTGGAGACCGCGCCATCGACGATGAGATTTGCGCCCGTCGTGTAGGAGGAGAGTGGGCTCGCCAGGAAGACGGCAGCGTTCGCGATTTCCTGTGGCGTGGCGCAGCGGCCCATCGGGTTGCGCGAATTGGCCTGCTTGAAGAATTCCGGCTGGTTGGTTTCGACCATGTGCCAGATGCCGCCCTCGAAATAGACCATGCCGGGCGACACCGTATTCACGCGCAGGCCGATGCCGGCATGCTGACGGGCGAGGCCCTTGGCCATGTGGATCAGCGAGGCCTTGACCGGGCCATACGAACCAGCGCTGTCGGCAATGGCCGCAGAGATCGACGTGATGATGACGAAGGCAGCGTCGCCATTGGCTTTGGCCGCCTTGGTGAGGAAGGGCGATGCGGCGTCGAATGCATTGACGGCACCGAGCACGTCCAGCTCGAAATTCTTCTTCCAGGCATCAGGATCGTTGCCTTGTGCCATGGCGCCGGCATTCGAGATGAGGATGTCGATGCCGCCGAGTTCCTCGCCAGCCGCCTTGATCCACGCCTTCAGCGCTGCGCCATCGGTGATGTCGACCGATCCGCCTGTGGCCTTGATGCCCAGCGCTTCAAGCTCGCTGACAGCTTCAGTTACCTGGTCGGCATTACGGGCGCAGATGGCGACATTGGCCCCTTCAGCCGCAAGCGTATCGGCAATGGAGCGGCCGATACCGCGTGTGCCACCCAGAATGACGGCATTCTTGCCCTTGAGTTTGAGGTCCATGTGTTTTCTCCCTGTCTGCCCGCCATGATAGGCTGGTGCTTTGGCGCCTAATGTGGCGCGTCTGCGCACATATTCCAACTACCCTTGCTTCGCGCCTTGCCATTGGTCCGGCTGACTGCTTGATGGGAGAGATGCAGACACTCCTTCCCATAGCCACCGAGATCGGCGCCCGCCTAAAGGCGCGCGGCGAGACGGTCGGCATTTCCGAATCCTCGTCAGGCGGGCTGATTTCGGCCGCGCTCCTGTCCGTGCCCGGCGCCTCGGCCTATTATCGCGGGGGTGGTGTCATCTACACGCCCCAGGCCTTTCGTGGCCTGATGGGGCTCGATCGCTCGGCGATGACCGAAGGCATGCGCTCGTCGACCGAACCCTATGCCCGCCTCATGGCCCGCACCATTCGCGGACGCCTTCAGGCAGACTGGGGCCTTTGCGAGACGGGCGCCTCAGGCCCCGGCGGCAACGGCTATGGCGATGCGTCGGGTCACACCTGTGTCGCGCTGGTTGGCGAACATGGAATTGAAGTCTCCCGCACACTGGAGACGGGGCTCGACGACCGGGTTGAGAACATGCGCCTCTTTGCCATGGACGCGCTGGAACTGCTTCACGCTGCACTCGCCTGAACGAGACGACGCCACGTCATCCACGTAGTTTCCCGGATAGGCCTTGGCGGCCTGAAAGTCCGTAATGATGCTCGGTCCTCAGTAGAGGGAGAGCGACATGGATGGCAGTTTTCAGACCGGAGCAGCGGCGCAGGGTGTTGCAGACGCGGCCTTTCGGGATGAGGTCGACTCCTTTCTTGACACTGCGCTGACAGACGACTTACGCGCCGCTGGCCGGGCGACCACCGGGCTGAAATCCTCTCCGGAAGCCTGTCATGCGTGGCGCGCAATCCTGCTGGAGCGGGGCTGGCTCGCGCCATCCTGGCCTGTTGCCTGGGGCGGCGCAGGCTGGAGCACCGAGCAAAGGCTCTATTTTGAAAACGCCAGTGCCGAACGCGATGCGCCAATCCTGCAATCCTCCGGTATCCGGACAATTGGCCCCCTGATCATCGCGGAGGGCACGCAGGCGCAGAAGGATCGCTATCTGCCTGCCATCCTCAGCGGCGCGCATGAATGGTGCCAAGGCTTTTCCGAACCTCAGGCGGGCTCTGACCTGTCCGCCCTGTCGTTGCGGGCCGAGCGCGATGGCGATGACTTCGTCCTTACGGGATCCAAGCTCTGGACCAGCTTTGCCAATTACGCGACGCATATGTTCCTGCTGGCCCGCTGTGATCCCGGATCGACAGGAGGGCATGGCCTTGTCTTCCTGCTGGTCGAGATGGACCGGCCGGGTATCGAGGTGAGCCCGATCCGTTTCATTGATGGGGCTTGCGAGACCAATGAAGTCTTCTTCAATGGCGTGCGTACACCTGTCGTCGACCGCATTGGCGATGTCGGGGAAGGCTGGATAGCGGCCAAGCGCCTGATGGAAATTGCGCGCTCCAACAACACGACAACGGGCCTGCTCCGCCGGGCCATGCGGGCCGCCCAGCAGGGCGCTGTTGAAGCAGGATGTGTGGATGGCGAGATACAAATGCGCCTTGCGGACATGACGCGGCGCATTGATGCGTTCGAGGCGCTTGAGGGGCATGTCTCTGCAGGGGGCATCGACATCGGTCCGGCGCCCGCCACATCGGCGCTTAAGCTGCTTGCGACCGAGCTGCATCAGGCTATCACGGAAGTGGCGTTGGACGTGGCCCCGCATTCGGCCTTCGCGCAGGAGAAGTATTTCGCGACGCGGGCCGCGACGATCTATTCAGGCACCAGCGAGGTCCATCGGAATATCCTGGCCCGCGCTATCGGTTGTGCCTAGGACGCAGTCAGCGCTTATAATCCCTGTGCCTTGACCTTGTCCCGACCGGCCTTCTTCGCCTCGTAAAGATACTTGTCGGCCTGCTCGATCAGTCCACGCATGGTCATGCCTGCCTCAAGGCGCGCAACGCCGAACGAGGCCGTCACCCTTGCGATACGGGTGGGGTCGCCTTCGACAGGCACTTCGGATCCCTTGAGTTCACTCTTGACCGCGACGAGGAGATTGTACGCTGAGACAACATCTGTCTGCGGAAGGATGATGCCGAATTCCTCGCCACCGATCCGCGCCACCATGTCATTGCCCTTGATATTGCCCTTGATGCACTGGGCAAACATTTTCAGGACGGAATCGCCTGTCTGGTGGCCGAAGGAATCATTGACCAGTTTGAAATGATCGATGTCGGCCATGGCCAGGCAAAGTTTGCCGCCTGACGCGAAAGCGTGGTTGATTTCTTCTTCAAGGCGGTCATCGAAGGCGCGACGGTTGGAAATCGCCGTAAGAGGGTCGCGCATGCACTGATTGCGGACTTCCTCGAGCTCCTGATGAAGGGTGGCCAACTGTTTCTGGGACTCGCTGAGGCCCTGGCTTAATTCCTTGGTCGTATCGATCATGCGGCGGTTGTCGCTGACGAGCCGCGAGACCAGCGAGGCGAGCCCCCCGCCGGAGGATGCAGCCGGAAGACGTGTTTCGACCTCATTGAGCGAAGCCTGATAGGTAACATTGGTCGATACGCTCTGCTGGATGATTTCGAGAACGCTTTCGATTTCCTTTTCGATTGCTCCCCCGATGCTCTGCGTCGCGGCCTGGCCGGTGTCCGGCAGAAGCAGTTCCTGATAGATGGCATCGATATCATAAGGGCTGAGCGTGGTCTTGTTGGCCAGCAATTGATCCACGCGCTCGACAACCTGGGCATCTTCGCCAGCAGCATAGGCATACCAGAGTGCATAGGCCTGTGGATCCGGCGGTGTGCGGTGTTGTTCAATCAGAGCAAAGGCTTTGCCCGCATTCTGATAGACTGCGGTCGCCTCCTTCGAGGGGTCGGATGATATTTGTACATCATCATCGCTCGCTTGCGCGCTATGCATCACTTTGCGTCCCCACGACTATACCATTAACCATACTCTGTTTAGTGGCGCATATTTTATGTGAGGTTAACAGTCAAACACGGTGATTACATATAAATACACATAATTTGAATCCATTTTGGAGCATTAATCCGCCAGAAGATGCCCTCTGGCATCAATCAGGATTTCGCCATCATCTTTTTAAGCGGCCCTTTAGGCCATGTATCGAGCAGATCGAGAACCGTCTCGCTGGGGTGGAATAGCTCCACGCTGATGGGTGAGCAGACGATTAGTCGCGGCCAGCAGGCGGGCAAATGTGAGCGCGTCCAGCCTTCAGTCAGATAATTGACAATGACAGGCATATATCCGGCCGCGCTAAAATAGCGACGACATTGCGGGACGCACTGCAGTCCAGCGTGGGATGGATGACGATCCTGCGGTTTTGTAAGCGTTAGTCTTCTTCGCGCTCGATACCGGCGCGGTCGAGGTTTCCGAAGCGGGTGATATTGGCATCGAAGGCGAGGTCGACCTTGCCGATCGGCCCGTGGCGCTGCTTGCCGATGATGACTTCCGCAATGCCGTAGATCTGGTCCATCCGGGCCCGCCACTGGGTCCACTTCTCGTTCGACGAGGGATCGTTCGGATCCGCGCCAGGCTCAGACCGGGCGAGATAGTATTCCTCGCGATAGACGAACATGACGACGTCGGCATCCTGCTCAATCGAGCCGGATTCACGAAGGTCAGACAGTTGCGGGCGTTTGTCGTCACGCTGTTCAACGGCACGCGACAGCTGTGACAGCGCCAGGATGGGAACGTTGAGGTCCTTGGCGAGCGCCTTCAGCGCGGTCGTGATCTGGGTCACTTCCTGCACGCGGTTGGCGTTGGAATTGCCATTGGTGACTGTGATCAGCTGAAGGTAGTCGATCACGATCATGTCGAGGCCGGCCGACCGTTGGAGCCGCCGCGCGCGGGCCGCGAGCTGGCTGATCGAAATACCACCCGTGTCATCGATATAGAGCGGCAGGTTCTGCAGTTCTTCGGTCGCTTCACGCAGGCGTTCGAAGTCCGATTTGTCGAGATCGCCCTGCCGGATGCGGTGGGTCGTGATGCCTGTGCGCTCAGCCAGGATACGCGTGGCGAGCTGCTCGTTGGACATCTCGAGGGAGAAGAAGCCGACAACTGCGCCTTCAACAGTCTTCTTCGAGCCGTCATCCTGCACTTCGGCGCGGTAGGCGGCCGCAGCATTGTAGGCGATGTTGGTGGCCAGCGATGTCTTACCCATCGAAGGACGGCCGGCGAGGATGAGCAAGTCGGACCGGTGGAAGCCGCCGAGCTTGTCATCAAGGTCGCGCAGCATGGTCGGGATGCCGGCGATCTTGCCTTCACGTTTAAAGGCCGCTTCGGCTGACTTGAGCGATTCGACGAGGGCTTCGGCAAAGCTGGTAAAGCCGCGACCTGTGGAGCCGCGCTCCGCGAGATCGAACAGCTGGCGTTCTGCCAGTTCGATCTGGCGGGCGCCGTCTTCGTCCGGTCCCGGTGTCAGCGCGCGGCCTTTCAGCTCGCTGCCGATATCGACCAGCGCGCGGCGCATCGCCAGGTCGCGGATCATGTAGGCATAGTCGGAGACTTCCGGCCCGAAAGCGGCGCTGTCCAGCAACTGTTCCAGATAGCGCGCGCCGCCGATCTCGGTCAGCTTTTCGGCCTTCTCGAAATGCTCGCGCAGGGTTACGCCGTCAGCGACCCGGCCTTGCTGGATCATGGTCGCGGCGACGTCATAAAGCTCCTGGTGGGCAGGGGCGTAGAAATCCGACGGGCGCAGGATATCGGCGACACGCTGATAGGCATTGTTGTCGAACAGGATCGCGCCGAGCACAGCGGCTTCGGCCGACAGGTTGTTCGGCGCGGTCAGCGTGTTTTCGGAGGCGTGATCGTCGAGAGGCATAAGTTAATCATACCCCAAATGGCGCAGGAAAGCGCGTGCCACCGGCAGCCCAAATAGCCGCGTTCCCTGTTTGGCCAATTCGACTCACAAAAAAGCCGCAGCTGTGGATAGCTGCGGCTTTCTGATTTTGTTTCGCTGTCGCGAGAGGACTAGTCCTCGTCGTCCGAGCCGCCGATCATGTCGGAAAGTTCGGCTGCAGCTTCTTTCAGCTCGCTGGCCTGTTCGCTGGCAAATGCAGCGTTGGCTTCCTGCAGGGAGGCAACGATGTCTTCGCCTTTTTCCTGGCGCTCGGCTTCTTCCGTCGAACGGGCCACGTTGGCCTGAACGGTGACGGTGACTTCCGCGTGAAGGCGGATCGACACGTCATAGATGCCAATGGCCTTGATCGGCTTGTCGAGACGCACGCCGCTAAGCGGAACCTTGAAGCCGGCTTCAGCAGCTGCTTCTGCGATGTCACGAGCGGTGACCGAACCGAAGAGCTGGCCGGTGTCGCCAGCCTGGCGGATCATCGTGAAGACTTTGCCTTCAAGTTTCTCTGCTTCGGTCTGGGCAGCCGCACGGGCCGTTGCGTTCCGCTGCTCGATCACATCACGCTCAGCTTCGAACCGCGCGCGGTTCTTGTCATTTGCGAGAAGG
>TARA_R110000787_G_scaffold22799_2_pt1 | contig 22930 bp, 32 predicted proteins | sample TARA_R110000787 | Tara Oceans TARA_R110000787 (sample SAMEA4397920) | marine metagenome | biome: Polar Biome; feature: [DCM] deep chlorophyll maximum layer (ENVO:01000326); material: water (ENVO:00002006), including particulate matter (ENVO:01000060) such as... | depth 35 m | reverse complement strand
TTGATCCCATGCGTCATCGTCCATGGGAGTTGCATTCACGTCGTTGTAAAACGCCAAGGCATTGACGATGGCCATTTGCTCGGCCTCGGAGACGATTAGATGGATGCTCATAGTTAGCTCTCTGAATAGAGTTGATGTGATTGTGTGAGTTTAGTTGTAAACTAGGAAGCGGTTACAAACTTAGCGCCTGATCCGTGAGCGACAACGTAGATATCAGTCTTGTCGCCGTTACATAGAGCACAAGTGTTACAGGTAGCTTGTGAGTTTGGCGCTGTTGCCGGGCATAGTTTGCCGCTGTAGGCGTTAGATCCTTTAGGGATGACAGAAAAGGTCTTCCAACCGTGAGAACTAGCGTCTAAGTAATCAGCCAAACCATCACAAGATGCCTGAAATTCTTCTCTAGCCCATTGCGCCCAGGGTTGTCTCCATTGGTGAGTGTATCCAGTGTGACCTGCTGCTGCTCCATTAACAGAGTTAAAGATCATGGGATCTATGATCGCGGGATCACCATAACCACCCCACCTAATTAACTTATTGCTGAGGTACTTCTTACCTTGCTCAACAGTTAGGTCCTCTTCGTAAGCACCTCGTTTGTATGCTTTCCAGACTGAATTTGGTGCTTGTCCGTAATTCACATAGCAAGATCTATTAACCATTTTCTCTAGGTCTGGATCCCATACTCCCCGATGTATACAGTCACCGCAGTTAGTTACATCTTGACCAGTGGCGACTGCTTCTACGGGACTTATATCTTCTCGGAGAATCCAGACTGTTGGCATAGGTCCAGTTTTGCGATTCTTACACCCAAGAGTCATGACTGCAACAAAGGGGTTACCGTCGATTGGTGATACGCCGCGCTCGAGAATGAAGCCTTTTGGTTTAGTCATGCTTTTGGTGTGGTTGTTGGTGCTGTTGTTGGGTTCGGTTTGGCTGGCCTTAATAGTGCTGTTGGTGTTGTTGCTGTTGTCTCTGTATTGACTGATTGTCACCGAAGTTAGTTTGATACATACCGCGGATGAAAACGAAAGACACAAACCACATAGAAACAACAATTGGAGTGAATGTAAGGAATACGAACCAATACGAAAATCTGAAAGGCTTATCAGTCGGGGCAGCTTTATAGGATCTCATTGAACATCTCCTGATGAAGGTTTAGATTCTGATTCTTGTATTCTCTGTTGAGACTTAGTATCTGTTCGCGACACCAATCGACTTGTTGTGCATGGCGATACATCTCCTCACGGAGTCTGCGCTGCATTCGATTTCGTTCGGTAATAGTCATTTAGTCAAACCGTAGAGAAGTTGTTTGTGTGATTGTGTGCTTACTGTATCATGTGAGGTCGCCTAGTTTGCACAGCATTTGATATTGACGCACCCCGCAATCTTGGCGCTCGGCGTAGTCAAAGGACCACCTTAGATGTACTGGTACACACTGTTCCCCCGCATAGCCTTCGTCAAATGCTCGGATCGGTTCTCCTAGTTGATTTGAAACAACCCAGATTCGGCGTGGGTTGCCGTTGTGATCGTTACCAGCGTTTAACACTGCGAAAGCAGGAAGACGCATGGAATCGTAAAGTCTCTGCTGATTAGGTGACATTGAAGCGTAAGCACTGAACAAGGCAGGGTTCTGAAGTGTTGCGGTTTTGGTGTTTGTCATGGTGTAGATGTTGAGTGTTAATAGGATTTAGAGTCCCTATGTGAATCAAATGGACTCACGTAGAGATACAAAATCGAAAGAAGAGTCATGATCATAGTTGATCATTAAGTTATTGGAGTTTACTAGATGTTTGTCGGCGTAATTAAGATCAGCACCTTAAACAGGTAAACCCCAAAATTGTTTGGTAAAACTTAAAACCGCGCACAAAACACACAGAATCGCATGGTTTGACGCGTGATAGGAAGGGATAAAGGTATGCTCGCCCCCTTTCGGTAGGACTTACAAGCTATTTGTAACTAATGGAATCCCTACGGGTTCGTTCGATGATTACCCTACTAGCGTAAGGATTCGATTAGTTAACTAACACTATGAACACCAAGGGCCTTACTGCTGGACTGGAGGTTAGTCTCGCAGAGTCATCAACCGCGCACCTTTAAGCGTGGGACTCCGGACACCTCAGCGGACGCGGCAGTTAGTAGAAGTTCCTAACCGCGTCTCTGGTTCCTAAGCACTGGGGGGATCAGTGTTCAACAGACCTTGATAAGCAAAGCTAGCGAGGGAAGGAGAACTCTCCACCGTTCGGTTCGATGCTTAAGGCGATCTGTCTTAGTTATGTTTGTGTGGTGTGTGTGATTGTCAGATCGTTGTCTGACTTGTGTGAATCATACAGGGTCTTGCGGAATTGTGCAAGGTCTTGTGTGATTTGTCTTGGAAGTCGTGGGGGAGAACTAAGTCTCGCAGGCCGTCGTTCCTTCGACTCCTTAAAGATCTCATGGATTGGGGCACCGTGCCTATTTTGTGTGCCACTTATAAGATTGGAACACTCTGTGCGTTCTGTGCTTTGAGAGATAGAGGAACGCGGGCGCGCGCGATTGTATCACATGATGGTTTTAAAATTAAATGATACCCACCCCCACATGATAGGAAGGAGCCCACGGCAACATACTATGTATTATAAATAAATAAGGATCGTTATGTATTAATATTATATAGTCTGTGTAATTGTGTACACATAAGATACAATTATGCCACCCCGCAATCCCCCCTTTTTTTTGTTATTTGACTTCTGTGTCGATGCGGGCGAGAACAATTTTAGTATCTTGCTGGTAAAGTGAGGTACCTTGGTTGGGTTCACGTAGATACACTGAGTGTTTGTAGTTTTACTCTGCGCAAGCAGTATCAATTTTTATAACAGTATATTGACAGCGGCCCTTTTTAAAAAAATTTCCGCGTGGGCTAAAGTGGTGTGAAAGTAATCGAGTTGCGCTGTGAACAGCACTCCTAACCTCGGTAGTTGGTATCAGCGCCTAGACGCGCAAATGAATGGAATTCTGCCTGGTGGTGGTACTCCAGTGCAGCCTGAAGTTTTAAATGCGCTTCCAGAGGCTGTAAACATGGGTTACCGCTACGTAACAGGTACCGGTAATAGAGATTTAGAACTAACTGATAGCTTTAAACGGAATGCAGTAATTAACGCGTTAAAACAAAAACGTTCGGGTGCGCCCACGCGGGAAGGAGATGTCCTTTCAGTTACTCCTTATCAGTCTCAGTACATAGTTCCTGGTGTTGACACGCTTCCACCTGCTTTAGGAAAACCAACTTTTGGGGACAAAAACCCTGAGGGTGCTCCGTATCGATATTCTTTAGGTCGTTACAACGTTTACGACGAAGGCGATCGTTACACAGTTAGGGATACATACGATCTTCGAAACGAATTCGAGAGCCCCTCGATGCAAAAGAAAAAATATGATCCTTCTACTCAGCAATGGGACGTAAAAGCAGAACGAAACTATCCGGAAGCTGTTATTCGCGGTATAGCTGGGGTAGTTGATCCTGCTTCTTTTCTTCGTTCCTTTATCAACTTGAGACTCACTGAGCCTAAACCGTACGATGTTGAGTTTTCAGTACCTAAAGAGTACGGCGTAGGTGTTGGACCCTAGTCCATAGCTACGTAGATCTCTGACGGGTGCTTAGGGAAATACTTGAAGACCGTTGGGGATAACCAACCTTCCTTTTTGCCGTACGAATACCACGTACCACTGTGTTCTGAATGAGTTTTGGTAAGCATTCCCTGAGCACCAGGGAAGTTTTGATCCGAAAAAGTTATTTTGTGAGTCTCACGTGTCTTATCTCCGTGATTAGAGATGAATAAATCGATAATTTCGGGAATTCCGCAAACAAACGGCTCGTGGACGAGCTCTTTTGACTTATCTGTGAACGCCCAGGTACCACAGTGCTTATAAATTTTAATAATCATCATGGAGTTAGCCATATTGCTTTTGTTTAATGCATAATAGTTAAATTCAGAAGATTTTGGTGCTCCTGAATTTTTGTTTGGCAGGTAGAATACTTTTAAGTGATTATTTAGTTCTGGATTTTAGGTTATGAGCTACGGATCCTTAGCGCTTCAGGATTTTATTGATAACAGAAGGAATCCTGAGGGGGTGGTTAGTGAAAATTCCTACACAGGGGCTGGTAAAGATGGGTTGAGAATGAACCGATTCGATCGTGAAGTAGGCGGTGGGTACGGCAGAGAATTTGGTGGAAATAGTGGTATGCCCATGGATGACGAGCAGATGCCTGGTACTGCTCCAGCTACTAGTCCTACGGCAGATGGAGCACCTGGTGCCAGTGAAATGGATGTGCAGAGAGGAATTGAGTTTGCATTAAGTAATGCTATGCAGGAGTTTTATCCTGATGAAACAGCTGGAGTGGCTTCGTGGGCAGCTGAGAATTATCCTTTCTTTAACGCCGTTAACAGGAATTCGGCAGATGTTTTTGAGGGTGCTCAGTACGGGGGACCTGGTGAATACGTAAGGTCTGTTCCTGAGGGTATGGGTTCGTATGTAGAGCAGCGTTATAACGGCGGAATTAACGGTGGTATAGCGCCTGTCTTAGTTGAGTCTGAAGATGGGACTATGGGTGTTGAAGGTAGAGGAGATGGCGGTCTTATGGATGTTGGTATGGGTGATGAGCTTGGCGCTACTGCATCATCGGTAGCTCAGATCTTGGCTCAGTTGAAAGGACAGTTTGGTACTGGAGCGTTTGGTATTGGAAGGGGTTTTTAAAAGGTAAGGAAGTAAGGAGGTAAGGTGACACGGCGTCCCTTTAGATCAAGAGTATTCTTGTATCGGACTTTGGCGGCAGTGCTGTTGAGTCAGTTCGTTATTGTTGGTTATGCGTTTTTAACTTGCGGAAATCTGGCTAAGGTTAGTCAAAGTTCTGTAAAACAGATGTGTCCTGAAGTGGCACAGAGAAGTGAGAATTTATTCAGTGTGGCCATGGCTACTGTGTTGAGCTTGTTGGGTGCTGACGCAATAGGTAACAAGTAAGAATTGATGTACAAGTGCAGTGATGTTTTGGTGCGGTGATGTAGCGTGTCAGAGTTTGGTAAGGTTCGGTTTAATGGAGCTTTCGAAGATACAAGAACGTATAGGAGACTCCTATTTAGTACTACCGGGTTTTATTTCTTTGGAAGAAGTTGAGAAATTGCGATCACCGTTTTTAACTTGTTGTAAAGACCTTGAAGTCGTTCCTGATGATGGAATTGTTTTTAATTCTCGTGGGGTACACCAGCACATACCGTCTTCCATACTTATGTGTACGAAGTTAAAGCAGGTTATTGCTCTTTTAGGCGAGCCTTGTGTTCCGTCTTATTCGTACATTAGGTCGTATGGTCATTTGGCCGAACTTAGACCTCATGCAGATAGGGCTAGCTGTGAGATAAGTATTACGGTTCACTTGGGAGGAGACCAAGAGTGGTCGTTTCTTATAGACACTGTAGACGGTACAGCGCATAGAGTGAATTTAAATCCAGGTGACGCCATACTTTTTGATGGTATAAATTTCCCTCACTGCAGAGAAAACCCGTACGGCGGTGTTTCGTATGAGCAATTATTTTTGCATTATGTGTTTGCTGAGGGAGACTACACAAGTCATATGTTCGAACCCCCAGGTAAAAAAATTGTTGGTGAGAAAAAAGACGGGTACGGACTAGCTGTAGATATTACGTGTGGGTGCGGGGGAGAGGAGAACCACAGGGGTTGAAGGACAAAGGGAGCGAGCTTTGAATTTGTAACTAGGGTAAAAAGTAGTGAGAAAAAATTCGGGAGCAGCGAGTTGCTCGTACTTATATTCTGTGGGGGCGCGAATTAGACTAGCTCTTAGTCTTTGCTGATGTGTAAATCGATAGCCGTCAGCACTTCAGTTGTGTGACCAGGACGCCAAATCTTGTGATCGTCTTGTTCGTCAATCCACTCAGGTCCGCCTGTGACCTTGTAGTGAATTGTGCTGGTACCGCCCCAGCCGCAACCGGTCTTTTGGTAGAAGGTCTTTGACTTACCAAAGACACTTTCCATATCAGTGGACGACAGGGATTTAATCATTTCCCAGTCCAAGTCGCCTTCATGCCAGAGTTTGAAACCCAACTCCAGAGGAGCTGTCATTTCAACCAAACCGGGCCAGTGCCAGTTCCAATCACCATGGTCGTGATCGTCTCCAACCATCAAGGCAACGATCTGATAGTCAGCAATCGTTGGTGAGAAACCATGACGCTCGCCAGGTGCAATGGTGGCGTTTTTTGTTGGGTGATCGTTAGCCCGCGGCTCCATGAACAAGCCCACCATTAGGGGGACTTGGGTTTCGTTTGCAACGTAAAAAGTTGGCATTGGTTTAATTCCTAGTTTTCAGGGGCGCCGTGAGTATTGGAAACCTCAGAAACTTTTCCTACAAGTTGCCATCCAGTAAAGATGGCAAAGTCGAAAGTTGCAAAGGCATTGAGGCTCATGTCTACAGCACGCCTGACGTCAGGGTGAGCGTAGTCATCAAAGATTACGTGTCCCCCAGGCTTAACCAAAGGCACGTAAAGACAAACGTCACGAGACACAGAAGCGGAATCGTGAGCTCCGTCGATAAAAAGAAGGTCAATAAACGGTTTTGACTCGACACGTCGGTCAAGTTCTGGGAAAACGTGATGAGAAAGACCTTTAATGATCTCTACTTTTGCTGCGTTTTTCGATTTAGCAATATTTCCACGTGCAGTACGCTCAAGACGACTCAAACCAGCGTATTTTTCGGGATTACGTAGGTGTTCCTCGCTTCCGGTAAACGGATCAATTGAAATTAAGCTTGATTCTTCGTGATCGAGGAAGAAATCTGAAAAGAAACAGCTAGATCCGCCCTCGTAGACACCGATTTCAAGTATTTGACGTTTTTCGTCTGGTGCAAACTCAATCGTGTGTTCGGTTTGGTTGTTCCGAAGCACATGTTCGGTATTGATCAGTGATTCGAACCACCTTTCAGTAAACTCATAGTGATCACCTAGCGTTTTCTTCGGAGGTCCCTCTAGGTTTACGACTGGTTCGTCCTTCAGTTGACCCATAAGGTCTTTAAAAGAGGATGCAGGCACAGTAACGTTTCAAACACCAGCATATTAACAGTTTTTGATGTGTTGGCTATGCTACGTTACGTTCTTAGTAAACTTTAATCAAATTTATTAGTTACATGGCACTTCAGATTACTCCACATACTTTGGAGCAGGTGAGTGGGTTACAAAGTTATAGTAAAAAGAAAGTGTGTCCTTCATGCGACTCGAAAACATTCTCTGTTATTGAGACACGGTCTGTACCTGACGGACAGCGTAGAAGATACTGTTGTGATCGTTGCGATTTTCGTCAAACTCTTTTTGAGATCTCAAAGGAAGCTTATGATGAATTAATTGAATCAAGACGTTTACTGAGAGATATGAGGCATTTGTTATCTGCTTCAGCTCCTAAAGAACTACGCACAGCTGTTGAGCACATTGTTTGTTATACATGTGACTTTTTTGACAAAAAGGGATGTAGTTTTGGGTATCCCGAAGCAGGCTCGGTAAACGCTACCGGCTGTACTCAATTTCAATTTAAAGCTGACGAAAAAGACGAATGACTGTTAATATGCTGATATCTAATGTTTGTGCATGGACTCAATCCCGGTATTAGGCACAGCGATTGTAAACACGCCTTATTGGCTACACAGGCTGTTTATGAGTATCGACTACCCAGTCGATGACTTTGTTGTCTTTAACAACAACGGTCGCGGTCAGATCGGACGAGCAGTAGAAGCTCTCCATCTTCTAGATAATCGCTTTGTCAAGCGTGTACACGTTTGCCACCTCCCAGCAAACTTAGGTTGCTCAGGTGCTTGGAACTTGATTATCAAGTCTTTCATGAAAGCTCCTTACTGGGTTATCTCAAACCATGACGTTATGTTTGAGCCTGGTTTTCTTAAGGAGATGAATGAGAAAGCCCAAGATAACGAAGTAGGTGTTGTTCATGGTAATGGAGGCGGCTGGGATATCTTCTTGGTTAAGGATTGGATGATTCAGAAATATGGTCTGTTTGATGAGAATTTATATCCGGGTTACTGCGAAGACATGGATTTCGGCATGCGTTTCATTAACGACGATGTAAAGCGCGTTATGGGGCTAGAGCACGGTTACTACCACGGAACTAAAAAGAACGATTATTCAGACGGAAGCCAGACTTGGCGTTCGGAACCAGACATCGCGAATGGTATCCATATAGCGCACGAACTCAACAAGAAGTACCTGCACTTGAAATGGAGCGAAGCGTGGCAAGGCCATGTGGATGGAGAGACATACAAGACACCATTTAATATTCCTGAAATGCCAGTGAGTTTCACGACTTATGACTTAAGCTTTGTCCGCCGTAAGCATCTTGGTTTTTAATGTCTTCTAACGTACGCCATCGCATACCTAGTGAATGCTGGTCAACTGACGATGACCTTGCGGCACAGACCTTTAATGGCTGGGATTATGTTCTCGACTCAGTTAGGACGGCGACTAAAGTTCGCATTGACTCCACTAACCCTTTTGCTAATGCTTTCCCTGGCGATCATTATCGCCTGTTGGCTGGTCTGGTCTATAACCTTTCTCGTACTAAAGGTCCCCTCAGTCTGGTTGATATCGGAACGCACTACGGAACTTCTGCTCGGGTGATGCTGGACTTCTCTTCACCAGAAGACAAAGTCACGACGTTTGATGTCACACCGTGGGTGGATTACGAAACCACCTATTTGACTGAAGAAGACTTTGCTTCGGGTCGGTTGGTTCAACACCTTGATGACATAAAAGAATCTGACAACTTTAAGAAGCACTCAGAGCTCTTGATGAACGCAGACTTCATCATGTGTGATGGGCCTAAGGATGGCGTTTTTGAGCGTACAGTTTATAGTTTGTTATCCACTCTTAATTTTCCTAGTAAGCCTCGTTGGTTGCTTCTTGACGACATTCGTTTTACAAGCGAAATGACTTCATGGCGTCTAATCTGTTCCCCGAAAGTAGATCTCACTTCTTTTGGCCACTTCAGTGGGACAGGCTTAGTGAACATTACTGAAGGTTTAAAGTTAGGTTGATGCCCTTTTACTCTGCGCATACAGCAAGTGGTTATTTATTTAATAACCTTATTTCTCTTCTTGAAGCAAAGGACCTGTCCTCTTTTGCACTAAGCAGACTTGCGAACATTTCGCCTACAACCACGCGGAAGATTTGCGCAGACAACAGCTATATCCCATCGCCAGATGTACTTGAAAAAATTTGTATCTCCCTGGACGTCGTTCCTGGCGACGTCTTAGGAATAAAGAGTACAATTAGTTTATCTGCCGCAGTAGGGTCTGGTGTTCTCTCAAGCTGATTATGCTTTAGCCTCTCGTCTAACGGGACTGCCGATGCCTCGGACTCCGGATGAGCAAGCGGCTGCAGCTCCTGTTACTGCTCGTGTTCTTCGAGATTATCTGCAGATGCGTCCTCCCTCGCTTTCGGGAGATGACGAAGTTATTTATACCGGGGCCACGCGTTCGCTAAACGCTTATCCGGACACTCGGTTTCCGATGCAGAAAGCTCAGTTAGCTTCTCGCTTACGTACTGAGCAAAACGATCCCGCCGAAGATCCTGAGTTGATGATGCTCATGGATATTCTTATGGAAAACCCTGAGATCGTGGATGACGTTCTCATGGTTCTTCAGCAACTGCAAGCTCAAGGACAGGAGCAGATGAATGAGCTTTCATCTCAGCGTCCTCCTGACTTCGATATGCCTAACGAGGGCTGCAACTATTCGATGCTAAATGCACCGTCTTCCAACAGCATCCCTCCCTCTGTTCAGTTCCAACAACTGAGCTAATGAACAGTAGAGAAAGGCAACTTGTAGAACGTGACGTTCGTCGCGAAGCCCCAAGTCAAAGTCCTAATGAGTTCATGAGGCGCTACCTAGCGTCTAATTTTCCTCAAACTATGTCTTTGCCTTCCCAAATGCAGAGAGAAAATCCTGTACCTATGAATAACGTAGAAAATACCTTAAACTTGAAACAGAAACCGTTAAGCGGTACACAGTACGACAAGCCGGGAGTTAGTTGATGGCCAGTAAAGCGTCTCAAGCAACGAACTTGATTGTCAAACTTTTTGGCAAACAAGCTCCTGGGATTACTGGGGATGTTGTGGCTCGAACAGCGAGCCGCGGTGGTCCTCAAATTAGTGGTGATGTCAGCGCTGCAATGCGAGGATCTCGTCCTATTGGAAGCCCTGGTGTAGAACCTTCGGTTGCTAGAGGCGGCGGCGTTGGGCCTGGCGGCGTTGCAAAAGGTATTGCTGGTGCTGGTGTTACTGCACTTATCGCAGATTTGCTAATTGATGCCGTTCGTGGTGCGGGAAGGACCGCTGTTAATCAAACGGCAAATCCAGTACCCGTAGGGTCACAACAGACGAATAAATATACGTTGCCGATGGATTCCCCATTGGCCTACACGCAGGCGTATAACAGAGAAATGTATAACAGGGCGTTGTTAGAGCGTTTTGGTGTAAGTCCAGATGCTTTGGGTCCAGCTCCCCGAGCTCCTTTAAGTCAAACAGAGGCGTTTGATTTCAATCAACTTGCCACGGCTCGTGCAGGTGAGCGTGAACGAGAAATTGCTCGTATTCAAGGTGAGTTAGCTGCTTTGCCTGCCGCTTTCCAAACCCAAGGCCGTGTGGCGGATGCAACCAGTAATGCTCTGCAAAGTGCTATTGCCACTGTTCTACAGCGAGCACCGATCGAGAAGAGTGAAGCTCTTCGTTCGATTGCCACAGTCAATCAATTTTCTAACTGAGGAGGACTGAATTATGCCTTGGCAAACTGATCCAACCACCGGCAAGAAGATCTACGTAACGGAAGACGGTAACCAATCCTTCAGTCTTGACGGCGAACTTCTCAGAGACGAAAGGGAGTTTATGCCTCCAGCAAAGCAACTACCTCTCGATAATTCTTCTAGTCGAAGAGAAGCTGCTCCCATACCTACGCAGCAAGAAGGATCTCAGAGTCGGACAGATACGCAAAGTCGTATCGCTGGCATGAATCAAAGTGGTATCGAAAGTCTCAGGGATCTGCTCAAGCCACTAACTGACCCCGAAACAATCAATCGGCTTGAAACAGCTCGCACCGGTCGTGAACAAGAGCTGGCTCGTACTTACGGTGATTTAGCTCGTAAGCGTGATATCGAGATGCAGAACATTCGTTCGTGGCAAGCAATCCAGCAAGCCCAAATAAACAAAGAAGCAATTCTTTTCTCCACACTGGCTAACACTGCATACCTGGCTAATACGCCTAACGCAAGTGTTATTCAAGCCTTACAAGTTCCTATGCAGACTGCTGCTAGAGCTTTCCAAAAATAAAGTAACAGAACTATGAGCTTCCTCAAAGATTTAACAAGCCGCGCTGGTGGTGCTCTTAGTGGGGCAGCAGCAGGTTCTGCTCTAGGCCCCATTGGCGCTATCGGAGGAGGAATCCTTGGAGCGCTCGGTGGTGGTGGTGGCGGAGGTGGAGGCGGAGGCGGAGGCGGAGGTGGCGCAGGTTCAGACGCCTCGTTTGCCGCTTTATACGGAGCACAAGCCGCACAGGCTAACGCTCCTCTTACGATTGCTGGTACGCGTTATGGAAGCGTTCTGGGTTCTCAGGCTGGTGCCCTCGGTCTTTACGGCAGCGGTCAAAACCAAGCTAATCAAAATGTTCTGACTAGCGCTATTAATCGAGCGCAGCTTGCGGATCAGAGCAGATCAAACGAGATTATAGAGTCCACGCGGGGCAAGTTTGATCTTCAAAATGTTGCTACAAAAGGCCAGTATGATCTAACAAATCGAGCCCTTCAGGCTCAAATTGCTCTCAACCTACTCCCGGCTAACACTGCAGCTGCTGCGGCAAACGCTGCTTTAGGTGCAGATATTAATACGCAACAAAATATCTTACAAACTAACCTGGGTCTTGGGGCTCTTCAAGAATCAGCTAAGGCAAACATCGCTCAGAACTACGCTGGGTATATGAATGCACTTGGTCAGACTCGTGCAACTACTGAAGGTAATTTAGCTACTGGTGCACAACGAATTGCTGGTGATCTTTCGTTAAACAAACAGCGTTACGACGCTCAGTTGGCTTCGCTGGATGCTGGTCTTATCGGTGATCTCACCCGAAATAAAGCTAAGACGGAGGCCGACATCGCACGGACCCGCGCTAGTGCAGACGCTACAAAAGATCTTCGCCGTAATGCAGCTAACATTGCTCTTACAGGACAACGTTACTTCGGATGATTAAAACTGAAGTTGAATCTACTGTCGGTAACTGGTTAGGTGTACTAGAGAAAACTCAGAAAGATGCTTTTCTTCATTACGTGAAGAACAGTACTTCTGTTATTGAGGCTTATCTTTACGCAAGATTTCTTAGACCTGGTTTTGATGGGTCGATCGCTGATCTAACAGCGTGGATACAAGAAAAGTATCCGAAGCAGGATCTTCGTAAAGTACTTCTAATCGAGATCGATTCCTTGAAAATGGACATCGATAACGTTCGTCAGATGACGGTAACTGGAATGTTGGACTACGCCACAGCAGCAACAAAAATTTCAGTCTTACAGAAAGAACTTCGGTCTCATATTCAAGCGGTTAGACAACTTACTGATGGTGTTGATCGTCGCGGTCTCTTGCTTGCCGGTGCAGATCGTTGCATGCGGGAGCTTCTTAACAGCTTTGAAGAGTCACCAACGATGTACGACTTGTTAGAAGAAGCATCGTTGGTGGTTTGGTCGACTATCGAGCGGGAAGAAAAGTCTTAGATAGCCTCTAACAGACCCAGAATGTGAACTAACGGGCATCTAAAGATACCCATAAAAGAGTCGTTAACTCCTAACGCTAACTCAATAGTGCCGTCTTCTTCTACGAAGCTTCCTCCAAAGGGAAGGATGCAAGCAGGTTGTTTAGAGATTGGTCTTCCTACGCAGTCTGTCCACCAGACAAGTTTGTCTTCTAAGTTTCCTGAAAATAAAGCTTCAGTGCATTGACGAGTTATCTTCGTCATATCTTCATCAAGTGTGTATGCACCTGTGTGATACAGAAGATATGGTTGTTGCTTTGTCAGGTCAATAGCCATGTACTTCCAATGGAAGAACACAAGCCATTCGTCTCCAATTTTGATTGGAGCTGTTGAGTTAAACGTCGGTGAATCCCCTACAACTTTTTTTAGGCTGCTTGAATCGATAGTTTTATCTGGTTGTCCGGGAGTTTTAATTACAATCGGCATCGTCGAATAAAGAAGTTTTAGCTCTTTATCTTTAGTGAAGAAACACCAATTCTTTTCAGGCTTGCCTTCGGTCAGGTTATTTCCAATAGGAGGGTATATACAGTCTTTTGCTTCTCCAAACTCATCAACAAGACCCACGCATATTTTTGGTTGGTTTAACATCGCATGCTTTGTAGTGTCCCACTTGCTTGCGTAAGTGCTAGTGACAAACTGTGCATAAATGTTGTCATCAGGACCTACAAAAATTCGAGGATCTTCATAACTCAAACGATGAGGACTTTGTCTAATTTTGTGTGCCCCCGCTACTGTGTCGTAATCGACGAGCTCCCCTAAATAGATTTCTGTGGGCGTGTTGTTGTAGTAAAAATATTTACCGTTAGGGTCAAACACAAAAGGTTGAGGCTGGCTCCGCCACGCAAGTAGGCGATGTTTTTCTCTGTGCAATATACAAGGTGAGAAATTAGCGACACTCCCTTCAGGAAGTCCGTGATTTATACGAATAAATTCTCCGCCTATATCTTCCGCTTGTTGGTAGACGGAAGAATATCCATTTTTTGGTCGGATGTTTACTGGATGTTCAACGTATGAAAGAGCTGCGCTGTAGCGAACGTGTTGTGTCGTCATTACACAGCCTCCATTGCTTTACTGAAGCCTTCGGCAATCTTGTCCCAACGATAAGAAGGATTCTGTGTGACTTCAAAACAGTCGTCAGCAACTTTTTTGCGATAAGTTTCATCTTCGTACAGCGTATTAAGCAGTTCTGCTGCGTGTTTGTAGTCGACAATTCCCCGCTCTACGCCTAGGTCTTTATCGGTAACCCACGCTGCGACGTTAATTAAAAGACCTTTACCTTTCCAAATATCGCGGCAACTCGTGTGGTCAGGAACGACCTGAGGTTTACGACACATTGCGTGTTCAAAAGGAACTAGCCCCCAACCTTCGCCGTTAGCTGTATTAATCCCGACGTCTACTGCGTTATAAATTAAATTTAAGTGTTCGTCTGGTGGTGCATCCATGTAGTTGACGTTTGGTGTAAGGCATAATTTTCCTGTTGGATCTAAGCTGCGCCTCTTCATTTCAGTTTCGAACAAGTCTTTAATCGACCAACCAAGATCTTTCTCATGCATGTTCAAATACAACATGACATCGTCTTTGCCAATTGCGAATTCAGCAAAAGCTTTAATTGTTTGATCAACCATTTTCCTCGGTTGATTTCGATTCCCGTTAAAGACAATAAATTTATCTAGAGGTAAGCCCAGCTGTTTCCTGACGGTTTCAGTGTCTTTTTGGAAGAACTTACCTTGGTCTAAACCATGGGGAATGATCCCTAGCTTCTTTGGTTTAATTCCATGTGCTAGTAAGCGTTGTCCTTGTTCAATGGTGAACGTTATGGCAAAGTCAAAATCCTGTATATACCGAAGCATTTGCGCTGGGTACCACTCAGAGTCAGTAGGGAAGTAAGCGATGAATTTAAATTTCAACGTGTCCTTCAGTAGATGTATTCGCTCCCACACCTGATTCACAACCCAGATGTCGTTAAGGCAAAAGACGAAATCAGGCTTCTCGATCTGCACTATGGACTGAATCCGACCGATGCCGAAACGATCTTGTGGGTTAGCAGCAGCTGCCGGATAAATTTTAAAGGGGTATGCGTGAGGGTCGCCTGAGTAGTTGATACCAAAAACTACGACTTCATTATCTTTACTCAAGTGCTCTAAAATGCTGTGTGTGACACGAGCAAAGCCAGTGTTAGAGACAGCGTCGCCGTACCAAAGAATTTTTGCCATGCAGCTGTAGAATTCGATAACAGTATATAAGCAGTCGTTTCATATGCCTAGTCGGGAAACCTTTGCTTACCGAAGAGCTCTGAAACTACGTGCTCAACGTGCTTTTGATAACAAAGAAGTCGAAGTAGATAATGTATTTTCTCGTGCGCAAGATGATTTCCTAACATTTTGTACGGTATTGGATAAGCCACCTGCGGCACATATGCTCGAATGGCATCGTGAGCTTATAACGGGAGAAAGTAATAAATATTTACTAGATATAGCTGGATCAAACCTTGATATTTTAGCCCCTAGGGGTTCAGCCAAAAGTACTGTGCTTAACCTGTTCACTGCATGGGTTATAGGGAGGCATACGACAGCAAAACGACCTCTACAAATTATTTATTGCTCGTATAACATCGCCACAGCAATCCCGAAAAGTCGGATTATCAAGCAGATCCTTGATTCCGTGGAGTTTAAGAAGATATTTCCTAAATGCAAACTCAAAGCTGGTATGCAGAGTGATATTGGTTGGTCAGTTGATTTCGATTACGCAGGCATTCCTAGGGTTGGTGACGAAGAATATACTCTTCGAGCTGCTGGGCTAAGAGGCAGTATCACCTCTAAACGAGCTCATCTTGTCATCGTGGATGACCCGATCAAATCGAGTGCTGACATTAAAAACCCTGCGATTCGAGAGGAGATGAACTCCAACTGGTCATCGGTTATCGCTCCGATTATTTTTGAAGGTGGTCGATCTATCTGCCTAGGAACCCGATTCCATCCGTTGGATATTCACAAGACCATGTTTGTTCCTGAGAAGGGTTGGAAACAGGTTTCGCAAGAATCCTTGACTTACGACAAGGATGGTGACCCGGTCAGTTATTGGCCTGAACAGTGGTCTGTCAAATACTTGCTTGGACAGAAAGAGCTAGACCCCGTGGCATTTGCTTATCAGTATCAGCAACAACCAGTCATGACGTCTGATCTGGTGCTCTCACCCGATTTAATTGTTAAAGGTGAGGTTGAAACCGAGTTTGATTCACTTGCTGTAGGCATCGATCTTTCTGCGAGTAAGAACGAAACGTCTGATTACACAGCTTTTGTCATGGCTGGGCGTCTTGGAGATAAGTACTTTGTGATCGATTCGCATCAAGTTCGTTCTATAGGAAACTTGGAAAAGATTGATATGCTCTGTGACATGCTGGTGGAGTGGGGAATACTAGAACTGCAAAATGACGAGTACTTCCCGACTTACTCGACGGTGACCCTTGTAGTAGAAGCTGTGGCATACCAAGCTTCCCTTGCAGCTGACCTCAGACGTGTTCTTTTACACGAGCGTGGATTAGGCAACATCCACATCCACGAAGTTAAAGGTTTTCGCGGAGATAAAGTTGCTCGATTTCGAGGAACGCTTGGTCTTTTGGAAAACAAAAAGGTCACCTTTAATAAGTACCGCAAGTTCGATGCTTTAATCGATCAGTTAGTAAACGTCGGTGCAACTTCGCATGACGATCTTATGGACGCTTATACCTGGGTCATGACCTTCTTGCAACGGCGAGGAAACTTTTCTATTGAGTACTAATGAAAAAACTTTATATAGCTCTGACCGCGCATAATCCTTTAAACAGAGCGGAAACGACACTTCGTGTTCTTAAAGAGTATGAAGATATTCCTGTCGAAATCGAAGTAGATATTTTTGTAGACCATGAACATGCTTCTGATTTAAGTGAACTTAATCGTTTGATTAGTGAGCACTCGATTAAATACAGAATCCGTTTGTTCGTAGCTGGGCCTGAATACACCGGCTATTCCTTGTGTTGGGCGCACAAGGAAACTTACAAATATTGTGTGCGTAACAACAGAGCAGACTATTACATGTACTCTGAAAATGATATGTTGTTCGGAGGTAATAATTTTTTGTACTGGCTAGACAACAAAGACAGACTCAAAAAGCTAAACCTTGAACCTGGTTTTTGTCGGTTTGAGCAGTTTGGTGAGTACAAAATTCCTTTTGATAACTATAGAAAGTGGCGTGTTTCGGGACCGACTCCGAATGTTTGGGGGGACGTTCCTCACAACGGTGAGTTTATTACTGACTTTTATGACCCGTGGAGAATTGGCTGGGTCACTCTCGGGAATCCTTACGCTGGCTTGATGATCCTTGATCAAGATGATGCTGAGGACTATATAGTCAGTGAAAGCTGCGACATTTCCCACAGTTATGCCAAGACAGGAAAAAGAAATTGGCCCGTTGCCGATCGATCCTCGATGGGTCTTGCTTTCGAGGGTTTACGACCCGAACAGGAACATCGACGGGTCGTTGCTGTCTGCAAAGAAAAAGGAGAACTCGTGGTACCGCACTACGCGTTGGTGGAGCATCTGGATTCAAAATACTCTCCAGCGTTAGTAGAGAAAGGAGATATTATTACGACTGACACCATGCTTGCATTCTGATATGGGTATTCTGCCTGAATCTGAAGGTCATGATCCTGTAAATAATCCCTCTCACTACACACAGGGAAACATCGAATGCATTGATGCAATGCTGGCAGCAACTGATGAAGAGTCTTTAAAAAGCTACTGTCACTTGGCTTGTTTCAAATACTTATGGCGTTTTAAGCACAAGAACGGAGTTGAGGACCTCGAGAAAGCAAAGTGGTATTTGAATAAACTCATAGATTTGAGTAAGTTAGACTGACACAAAGACTTTAGATATGGACATCCGCGCTTTTGGCTCCGTATACGGACAGCAGGCAAGTCTGCCTTACGCCAGCGGTTTTGTGTGGACCCCTGCTTTAGGTCAGACAACTTTCCCCACCTGCCGCGGACTCTTCGTTGAATCAAAAGGAAGCAGCAGTAAAGATGATGTGTATGTCCGTCTCAATGACATGGGGGAGAATCAATTTTTACACATTGAGAATATTTCTGGAGATTTGGAACTGCCGTTTGCAGCGGTTACACTTAGTGGAGGATCTTTAAACGGCGTCGTCGTCTTGTACTGATGAATATAGGCGGTTTTTCAAACGAGCTTTCTAGACGCTACGACGATGTTGTCGAAGCAGGTAATTCTCAGCGACAGCGTGAGCGCCAAGCTACTGAAAACTTTTCAGCTCAGGTCTACAACGACATGAGTATGGAAGAGGGTGCACCTCCTCCTCCTAACCCGTCCGCGGAAGATTCCGACGAGCAGTTTGATCCAGCTATGGACGAACGAGCTAACGATACGAAAAATTATTTGATTCAAAAGTCAAAGAACCGTATGGATCGAGTCGTCGCACCGCAAGATTGAGGTAGCATAGTGCTACTCAGCTGTATGCGCGGTGTTACTCGATTGCTTTCCTTACTTTAACGAGAAGGAACTCTTAGAACTACGTATAGACACTCTCTACGATCACGTAGATGGTTTTTTAATTACTGATGCTAACCATACGCATCGAGGAGAACCCAAAGACTTTACGTGCGTAGACACTCTTAAAGAGCTAGGCATACCTGATGACAAGATTCAAGTTCTCCACGTAGAGCTTCCTTCTTACGACGAAGCTCCAGACCCTTGGGTAAGAGAGCGTGGCCAGCGAGATGCGCTGAGTGTCGGGTTATTTATGATGCCTGAAGATACTTATTTTATTTGCTCGGACTGTGACGAAATCACTAACCCGGCAAAAATAGGTGAAATTATAGAAGCGGTAGATGAGTTCAGCGATAAAGTAATTCGTATGAGTATGTCTATGCACTACGGAAGAGCTGACAGGCAGCTCGTATCGCCTACGGGGGAGAAGTTTGATTGGCGTTGCGGCACAGCCTCGACCGTGAGAGCTTTACGTGAGTTTGGGACTTTGTCTTCTCTTCGTGCTTCTACTAACAACTGTTACGTCGGTAATCGAAATGCTGGCTGGCACTTAAGTTGGATGGGCGATTCCGACAAGCGGAAGGAAAAGCTTCGTTCCATCGCCGAGTACTATATCTGGGATAAACCAGAAGTACAGAAGCTCTGTGAGGACTTTAAACCTGATGAAGGAAACACAGACATGCTAGGAAGAGAAGATCATTTACTTACTTCATATCCAGTGAAGAAACTTCCTCAAGGTGCCCTTAAGATAGACAGAGTCCGTAACTACTTACTTCCTGATGGCTGACGGAAAAATGCCTTCTGACGTACTTGAGAAATTCAAGGAACAGAGAGATAAAAAAGATGCTGCTTCTGGTGACGGAGGTAAGATGGGCAAAAGACGAAGCGCCAAAGAAAAAGCCCAAAAGTTCAAAAAAGCAAGGAACTAATTTCGTAAATGGCCTCTATTGACATCCGCAATAAGTTCGAGGAGATCTTAGAGGCTGCTCGGACTCAAGATCGATCGAATCAAGCTGCGACGATGGTGGTGCTGAGCCACCTCCAGCAGATGACCCTTTTGATGATCAAAAAGGGAGTCTCTTTCTATTGCGATCAAGATACGTATAAAAGCAGAACACGTTTTCTGCATGACGTTATTGAGCTGAACAGGCTTGATATTCGTTTCCCTGCGATCATCCGGAACTTTTTGATCGACGGATGCGGCCTTTACTACTTTCGTCCTGATAAAAAGCTTAAATACCAGATTTACTTCTTTAACAAGAAGCAGTACCGCGTCTTTCACGACGTAAACGGTCAAGTGGATGAAGTCGTAATTCTGTACGACTACAAGGTCAAGAACCAGTCTCTTGGTTTAGCCGCAGGCGTTTCCGGACAAAACAAACGCTATGTTCGCTTAGCTATTACAGCTGAATGGATTAGTGAAGTTGAGTCTGATACTGAGCTCAGTTTTGACTTAGAGACAACCGCAACTCTTAACCCCGAAAACAAGCGTCCTAATACGCTGGGGTTCGTGCCTGCTGTTGAGGTACTCAACAAGCCCAACGCAAGCGGTACAGAAGGCGAAGGTGACTTCGATCCGTTTATGGAGCAGATCGTGCTTCATAACGACATGATTCACAATATCACCAAGAATATTGAGTTCTTTGGTAACCCCACGCTTATCAGCTCACGTCCTCGCTCTGACCTTGTCGAAGCTTCGGATGCTGGAAGCGCTTTCCGACCAACGATTAGTTCTCAAAGTGGATTTGCCGGTAGAGATCAACCTTCTACACGTGTAAGTGAGCCGTTTGGTTCAAACATGGGCACAGGGCTTCGTGTCCCTCGCATCATTGCCAACGTTGAGCCTTCTGATCGCGTCGGTTACATGACGCCTGATCCTATTAGCGGAGACATGAACCGCTATGTGCTCCTCATTCGTGAAGAGATTCGGACAGCATTAGGCGGTGTGGATGAGATTTCTATCTCAGCCGGTGCTACGGCTACTGAAATTAAAGGACTGATGGGTCGTGCGCAGGCAACTGCTACGCGGAAAAATAAAAGTTTCCTTACTTACGGTTTCTGTAAGCTTTTGGAGATGATGCTTTACCACCAAGAAGTCATTTTCCGTGAGTCATTTATTTTGGCTTCCGGTCTAAAAGAACCTACCGAACCAACTGAAGCAACTCCAGAAGCAACAGAACGGTATCAAAAAGCTTTAAGGCGATTTGATATGAAACTGGATGAAGAAATCCAGAAATCTCTTCAAGAGAATAAAGTCCCTCCTGGCGTTGTCGGCCTTCCGGAAGATGGTGATCGTTCGGTTTCGTACCGCAATCAAGGTGATGTCTATGAAGACACTGCTTACGACCTTCTTCAGAAGTCGATGGTGGTCCGGAACATGCAGGAATTAGGTGTTGAAAGTGTGGAAGCGCTTAAATATCTCTTCCCTGATAAAAATGATTCCGAACGAGCCGAAATGCTGAAAGGCTTTCCTTTCAGAATGGTTGGACAAGTACAGTCGGCAATGCAGCAATTCCTGGTATTATTAAACCAGATGTTGCAATCTCCGCATCCTCTTGCGCCTGATCAGCCTCTAGCGGCTGATCCTAGACTAAACATCACTCCGCTCCTTTACCGGACGTTTGATCATCTTGCGGAAGAATTAACTTACTCGGGTAGCTATGAACCAGCAGATCCAAGCTTCGATCCCCAGCCCGGTTTCCCCGGCAGTAGCCCCGACGGTGTCAGCCGACCAAGGCTCGCCCCAATACCAACAATGGGTGCCCCAGGGAGTTACCCCGGCGGCAGCTTCGGTACCTACGGCACAACCGCAGTACCAGGTGGCACCGGCTTCGGACCCTTCTATCAACAACCAGTCCAGCCCGTTAACGTCCAACTCTTACCAGGGCAGCAACCCTTGGGAAGCAGCGATGGGTTCCTTGGAGCGGGTCCTGGGCCAAATGCCCTCCCCCAACCAGGTAGCACCGTCATACAACCAGGCGCCCCAGGCACTGGCTACAACACAGACCAGTCAGCCTTCACCGGTCCAACCTTGGGCCTACCAGGCACCCCTGGTTCAGCCGACCTCTACTACCAACGCCTCACCGACCCCAACTTCCTCGCCGACTTCTACGGCCAAGCCCCAAATAAGCGCTCAAAGCGCCGAAGTAATTAAGCACTTCGGTATCGAGGCTCCTGGAATCCTGAATTCCTACGCCTGCACCCTTGAGGACATGCTTATTGGTCAGGCTCGGAAGACTGACGAGGTTACTGAAAAGGCTATGGGTATGGAGACTATCCTTACCAACCCTGATCATCTGGCCGATTACACCGATCGCTTCTTCACCGACGTAATCCCCGTGGACATCGGTGAGCCTGTAGCCACACAAGCTCCTCAGCAGTATCAACAGCAGTTTGATATGCCCGCTCCTCCTGCTTCAACCGCAGGTAGTCAGCAAGGCGTCACTCCTCAGAACCAGTGGGAAGCTTTCTCACAAGTAAGCAACAAGAGCCCAGAAAACGCTTGGCGTTATCTGCAAAACATGGGTCCTGAGGCCCTTCGTTCCAAGCTTTTGTTCCTGGAACCCTCCTGATAAGGTCTCGTTTGACTCTTTAGTAAGCCCCTCTCTTACCAGAGGGGTTTTTTATTGGTAAAATTGAGCTATTGAAGAACTGATTATGCAAGCTGCAGGGGATAAGCGTAAAAAACCCGGCCAAGAAAGCGGTAAAAGACCTCGTTTAGGTTTTTCTCCAGGCCCAACACCTGTAATTGAGGTTGTTGAAGTCATTCCACAAGCACCGACAGAGCCTTTTGGTGAAAGTGTCGACTTAAGCGTCTGATTTCTTTCTTTTTATCATCGATAACACCATAGCCTCTGTGGAATTTAATATTTTTATGCCTGAGTAGCCGCAAATAAAGGCAACTGCTACTGATTCTTCTTTACTTAGTTCAAATTTTGCAGCTACTCCGGGTGCAACGAAGGTCGCTAACAGCCACCCGACCGATAAGGTCTTAATAAACCGAGCAATAAACTGTTTTTTAGCTCTCGGGTGTGTAATAGCTTCAGCAGTAGCCCCTGCTATCGTACTGCTTGCCATATCTGTGTCTACTAAAAGAGACGAAAGTATTTTATCAAACATCGAAAACACTTAGGCTCTTTTACTTATCTTACTAAGCATTAGAGTAATAAAAAGTACGGAAAGAAAATGACTACTCTTGCTTTAACTAACTGGAAGTACGACAAGAGCTTATATCATAATATACAGAGTGGTCCTCAGCGCACTGGTAGCAATCTAGATCTAACTGATACCTACATATTCGTTGAAGGTCAGTATGAGTGGAAACCGGGCCAGATACAAAACTATACCGGCGTAAATGACCAAGGAGCTGACTTTGGAATCATTACTCCGGGTCCTCCGAACGCTGAAGCAGCGATTTTTGCTGCTCCTCCAGTAACTACGATTGCAGTTGCAATTTTTAACCCTGGAGCGGGTAATAGATTTTATTTCGACGGGGTCGAAAAACCTGTTTTAGCTGTAGTGCGGAATGGGACCTATGTATTCGACCAAAGTGACGGCACAAAC
>TARA_R110000787_G_scaffold14647_9_pt1 | contig 23039 bp, 21 predicted proteins | sample TARA_R110000787 | Tara Oceans TARA_R110000787 (sample SAMEA4397920) | marine metagenome | biome: Polar Biome; feature: [DCM] deep chlorophyll maximum layer (ENVO:01000326); material: water (ENVO:00002006), including particulate matter (ENVO:01000060) such as... | depth 35 m | reverse complement strand
GCGCCCTTTTCTTTGTGACCCTTAGAGGTCTTCGCTTTCGCGCCCGAGCCTGCCGCGAGTTGGCGGTCCCATACTCGTCGATACAAAAAGGGGCGCCGTGCTGTCGCGCGGCGCCCCGAAGTTTAGAGGGGGAAGTCATCTTCGGGGGTGGGTTTCCGAATTAGACTTCCAAATGGTCCGGTCACATGACGTGGGACGGATCATTCCAGTTGGATCGGACCTCAGCTGCCAAGATGGCTGTTGAAGAAGTCGATCATTACGTTGTAGGCATCGCGAGATTCCGGGACGTCCGGATTGTAGAAGAAGCCATGGAACATACCTTCCCAGACGTGCAGGTCTGCTTCGACGCCGAGCTTCACGAGGCGGCTGTGCGTGTAGACAGCTGCGCTCATTTCGAAACCGCGTGTACCTGTGATGATCTGCGTTGGCGGGAAGCGGGACAGGATTTCATCGGACTCCGTCGGAGCGACAAGCGGATCATAGGGGTCGGCTTCAGACAGGTAGGGCATTAGCGAGCGTGCCGGTTTGTCGGAGGCGGGCTCTTCTGTCGGCGGCGCTATGAAGCGTCCTTCACCGATGGCTGTGGCGGTATAGTTGGCATCACCACCAAAGCCTTTTACGGGTGGAGCGGCGCCGGCGCAATAGATGCCGATGGCGCCGGGCGTAGGCAGGTCATGGGCCTGGAACCAAGCCATGGACATGCCGGTCAGCATGCCGCCAGCGGAGCACCCGTAGATACCGATATTTTCTGGCGCATAGGTTTTCAAAAGCTCGGTATAAACCTTGGCGACATCTTCGCTGGCGGCCGGAAACTTGTATTCGGGCGCCTGGCGATAGTCCACGGCAACGACACGGAAGCCACCAAGCGACGCCAGCGGAACGGACTCAAGCTCCGCGCAAGCAGGCCAGCAGGTTATGAAGCCGCCGCCGTGTAGATCGATCAATACGCGGTCTTTTTGCGCATCGGAGACGCCACCAACGGGGGTGTAATCATAAACGTGTATACCGCCCATAGTGGTATCGGTCTTGCTAAAGGGATAGAGCTCTGCCTGACGGTCCATGTAGGTTTTCAGAAACATGGGGGCGCCGATTTCTTCGACTTCCTTGATCATTTCCGGATTTTGCATCGCGGTCAGGTGGTCGGTTAGGTATGCCTTGCCCTCTGGGCTGAGATAGTCAGAGACCGGCACGGACATTGCGGGAACCTGGACTGTCCCATCTGGCTGCACGACGACCTTACTGGAGACAGGCGGCGCTTTGGCGGGGGTGCTTGCGCATGCCGCAATGGCCATAACGGAAAGGGCGATTGCGCAAGCGACTGCGAGACCTCCTGGTATTCGTTGCGAGGTGGGCTTTATATCCATTTCTCTTCTCCCTGGCGTCATTGTGAGATTGTCGGGCCTCATGGGTTATCTACCATCGTTGCGCCGTCAGCGGTGGCGACTTCGGTCTTGACCCACCATACGGCAGCGGCAGCGCAGAACATGCAGACGCCGCAAAGGCGCAGTACATTGCGGGCATCGCCGCCGAGTAGCGGCTCGTAATAGAAGGGCAGGGTGGCGGCGAGCAGCAGCATCGGGATCACGATCATCATGTTGAAGATGCCCATGTAGACGCCCGTACGGTCTGGCGGGATGGCATTTGACAGGATGATATAGGGATTGCCCATGATGGAGGCCCAGCCGATACCAATGCCGATGGCCGGAATGAACAGCATCCACTTTTCCGAAGCGAAGGGGAGACTAAACATGCCGACGCCAGCCAAAATGAGGCAGAGGGCGTGAATGCGATGCGCGCCGAACCGTTTGGCTAGCGGAACCATGGCGAAGGCGAGGAGGAAGCCTAGTCCGTTGTAAAAGGCGGCCATCTCGCCATTCGCCAGAACCGCTGAACGGAACCCGTCCGAAACAGCATCCGACGTGCCGAACACCGAGTGGCCGATTGAGTAGACCACATATGCCCAATATGCGGCCATCGCGTACCACTGGAAGAGGCTCATCAGGGCCAGTTTGCGCATGGCGATCGGCATCTCGAGGGTTGCCTGCCAGATCTCCTTGAAAACTGGGAGGAAGCCTTTCGGTTTGGCATCGATGGCTGCCTCTTCCTGAGGTGTCAGGGGCAGCTCAGGTACTCGCAGAATGGACCAGAGGATGGTCGTGAGGGAAAGGAAGGCGCCGATCATGAAGGCATAGCGCGTAACGTATGGAATGTTGTGGCTGTCGATGGCGTTCATGTTCATGCCGAGCACGTAGACCATGAAGGACGGCGACAGGAAGGCCAGCATCTGCGCGAGACCGGTGAAAGCGCTCTGGGTCAGAAAGCCGAGTTGTCGCTGTTCCGGTTCAAGACGGTCGCTGACATAGGCCCGGTAGGGCTCCATGGTGATATTGTTGCCGGCATCGAGAATCCAGAGCAGGCTGGCCGCCATCAGGATCGACGAACTGAGGGGCATGAAGAACAGGCCCAGCGAGCACAGGATGGCGCCGAAGATGAAATATGGGGTGCGCCTGCCCCAGCGTGATTTGGTCTTGTCACTCAATGCGCCGATGATGGGCTGGACGATCAGTCCGGTCATGGGACCGGCCAGAGTCAGAATGGGAAGCGCTGCTTCATTTGCCCCAAGATAAGAATAGATCGGGCTCATATTGCCTTGTTGCAGGCCGAAGCTGAACTGCAGGCCGAGGAAACCTAGATTCATTTCTAGGATGCGTAGAACGCTGACATGGGGGCGGGGAATGATCCCCTCGTGTGCGGGTCTGGTGCCTGTAGACTGAACCATAGTGTCCTCCCAGCCCTGAAATATTTATTAGATTATCAGGATCAGGGTTGCTTATACGAGGCATATTTGCGGTGTACAACAATCGATTGCTTTTTTGCCTCACCCATGGGAATTTTAGGTCCGGGAGAGAGTAGATGTCGAAACAGAATGGTCTTTTGGTCGGCGGTGTCGATGGTGGTGGAACCACATTCAAATGCTGCCTCTCCACACTTGAGGGTAAAATACTGAGGTCTGAGCGCTTTGTCACGGCAAGGCCCAAAGATACAATAGATGCCTGTTCTGATTTCTTTGCGCGTTGTGCCCGGGATGGCCAGCCTGCCCAGGCTATTGGGGTGGCCTGCTTCGGTCCACTCGAGATTGATCCTCAGTCTGCTAACTATGGTTCCATCCTGAACACGCCAAAACCCGGCTGGAGTGGCTTCAATGTCAGGAACGAATTAGCCCAAAAGACGGGGCTGCCTGTTCGTGTCGATACGGATGTGAATGGTGCGCTGGCGTCCGAAATGGCCTGGGGCGCCGCGCGAGGGGCTAAAAGCGCGGTCTACGTAACAGTTGGAACGGGTATCGGTGCCGGAATATTCGCCAATGGCGACTTCCTCGGACGCCCGAGCCATCCGGAATTCGGCCATATCCGCGTGACCCGCCATCGCGACGACATCTATGCCGGGGCCTGCAGCTTTCATGGCGACTGCCTTGAGGGCCTCACGAGCGCGCCAGCGGTAGAAGCCCGGTTTGGCCCGCCTGCACTGATGGCGCCCGATCATCCTGGCTGGGAAATCGTAGCCTGCTATCTTGCGCAGGCCTGTATCTCTCTGACGTTGACTGTGCGCCCTGAAAGGATCGTTCTGGGCGGGGGATTGCTGCTGGCAACGGGACTGATCGATCATATTCGCGAACAGTATGCCGCCATGCTGAATGGTTATCTCGATATGCCGACAGATGCTGTTGCGCAGTTGATCGTGCTGCCTGGGCTTGGCGACAATGCCGGGGTGCTGGGCGGCGCCCAATTGGCGCTAAAGAGCCTGGCAAGCCAATAATGGTGACGGCGGAGTCTTTTGCGCTTGAGGCGTGGTCCAAGGGCGAACAAGTGTTCCTGTGGCCGGGCAACCAGCTGGGGGGCGGATTTGCGGCGGCCGAGTTGCCGATCGGCTGGCCGGAAACCCAGCTACGTAATATCGCGCAGCCTTATGTGCGTGTGTTCCGACCGGCGAACCCGAACGGGCGCAGCCTTCTGGTTATACCTGGTGGCGCCTACACATTTGTTTCCATTGCCAATGAAGGCGTTGATATTGCCCGGTCAATGACCGCCAGGGGCTACACGGTTTTTGTACTTGTCCACCGTATGCCTTGCGAAGGGTGGGACGAGCCTTCGCAGGTTGCGCTTAAGGATGCGCGGCGTGCCCTTGCATTGATTGGCGAAATGTCGGCGACATTTGGGACAGACGCGAGGCAAGTGCATGTCGTCGGATTTTCCGCTGGCGGGCATCTCGCCGCCTCATTGGCCACACAGCCGAGGGATGAGACGGTAGACGCGCCGTCCCTAAGCTCGATGGGGCTTATTTATCCCGTTATTTCGCATGAGAAACAGATTGGGAATGCGCTATCGACACAAAGCCTTCTAGGCGACAATCCTACTGAGGACTGGATCGCGATGCACTCGCCCGCGCAGCATGTTTCGGCGGATACACCGCCTGGATTTTTCGTGCATGCGCTCGATGATATTGATGTGCCATCCGAGAACAGCCTGCTCATGGTCGGGGCCATGCAGGCGGCTGGCCGCCCGGTCGAGTTGCATCTCTTTGAGTCGGGCGGACATGGCTTTGGCCTTGGTGATCCGCACCTGCCGGTGAGCCGGTGGCTGGCGCTTTACTGTGAATGGCTCGACCAGAACGACAGCAAGCAAAAAGCGCACGTGATGCACGATAAAATATAGGGGAGACAACGAGGATGGTTGATTTCAACAGACGGCAGTTCGCCATGCTGGGCGGCATGACATTGCTTGGAACGCTTGCAGCCGGGTCGCTTGGGGCGTGCGCCTCCGCGCCAACAGCGGTTGGCAGTCCCGACCTTCGTATGGTCGATCCGGAATTGCATGAAGCGGCGACACGAATTCTCGAGATGTCGACCAAAGGCGTCGGGTACTCGGATGAGACACTACCGGCAATGCGTGAGCGCGGCGCGTCATTTGTAAGACCGTTCCTGCCGGATGTGCCGGTGCTCGAACGACAAATTACGGGTGCAACAGGCACGCCGGATGTAACCGTTTTCGTGGTCAATGGGGGAGGTGATGCGGGACGGCCCGCCATCCTTCATACACATGGGGGCGGACATATTCTCGGGTCGGCAAAAGGCGAAGTGCCTTATCTCCAGGCCATGGCGCGCGAACTCGATTGTGTGGTCGTGACCGTTGATTACCGGCTCGCACCGGAAACCCGCTATACCGGTTCGGTAGAGGATAATTATGCGGGTCTGCTTTGGCTCTACAAGAATGCCGATGCGCTCGGCGTGGACAGGTCGCGCATTGCCCTTTTGGGCGAGAGTGCTGGCGGGACGCATGCAGCGCTCTTGGCGATTGCTGCGCGTGATCGCGGTGAAGTGCCCCTTGTCCTTCAGGCGCTAATATATCCGATGCTGGACGACCGGACGGGTAGCACACGTTCCGTACCGCCCTTCATCGGCGCAATCGGATGGGATGCAAAGTCCAACCGCTATGGCTGGACGTCATTCCTGGGGCAGGAAGCTGGAGGCGCGACGGTTCCGGCGGCTGGTGTGCCTGCGCGCGTTGCCGACCTTGCCGGATTGCCCCCCGCCTTTATCAGCGTTGGCGCCCTCGACTTGTTCGTATCGGAAGACATCCATTATGCGAACCGCCTTATAGAGGCAGGTGTGCCGACCGAGCTGTTGGTAGTGCCGGGTGCGTTCCATGGATTTGATCGTATCGGTGCCGAAGCGGCTGTTTCGAAGCGTTTCTATGTCGCGAAGATGGCTGCGTTCCGGCGTGCTTTCGGCCAGCCTTCGTAGGCCTGCGCTCTGCTCTAACCTATGCGACCACACAGCGTGTCTGTCGTTACGAATGAATATAGCAATCGATTGTATATTGCGGTAAACAAGCAAGTGAAACGCCAAAGCCTTACCGGGCGTCTATCAGTCCGGGGACGAAGGACCTTATGAGATCGAAAGTTAATGTGAATGTCCCGGAGGCATCGGCAACGCGCTTTACCAAAGGTATCGTGCATCCAGATCTATGGCTGTGGGACTCCTGGACCTGCAAGTCTGAGGGCAAGGACCACTTGTATTGCCTAGCTTTTGCCCGGAAGGATTCCGAGGGCCGGCCGACCTCACCAGCGCAGAGGAATGATTTTACATTCCATATCCGCCATTTCGAAAGCGAAGATGCCGGAGCGTCATGGCGCGACTGCGGCGCCGTTGTGCAATCAACCTCTGAGCCGAATGTGACCTTGAGTGATAATATATGGAGCGGATCCACCTTAAGGGACAACGATGGGGCATTTCTGTTCGCTTATACCGGCCTGCCAAGCGTATCGAAGGATCGGCGATTTCTTCAAACCATCTGTATCGCGGAAAGCGCTGAGGCCGGTCGTGTACCAAATTTGCCCCTGACGCCTGTTTCAGACCCGATACGTGACTACAATTCCATTCGTGCGGCAGGTTACTTTATCGGCGAGCGAGAGACGCTGGGCGCTAATTGTGGGGAATCAGGTGGTCCGATCCTGGCATGGCGCGACCCGTTCCTATTCACGCATGAAGACAGAATCCATGCATTTTGGGCGGCCAAGGCGGGGCCTTTGCAGCCTGCTGTCGCACATGCCATCCTCTCTCGGAGTGACAGAGGTGACTTCGTCGTGGACGAGCTGCTTCCACCTATGCTGCTGCCTGATGGCAATGCGTTTACGCAAGCCGAGGTGCCTAAGGTCTATTTCGACGCAGGAAACCAGCAATACTGGCTAATTATTTCTGCCTGCAATCGCATGTCGGAAGATCAGTCCGATGATGAAATCGTTAAAGACCAGCGGCTATATGTGAGTGAATCCCTGCGCGGGCCCTGGATCGCGTATCGCGGGACCACAAGTGTCATACCGGATATCGAACATCTGTTTGGTGCCAGCGTGATAGACGCCGACTTCGCAGCGGGGCATCTCAGGCTGATTGCTCCCTACACTGAAATGGCAGATCGCTCCTTACAGCTGACATTCGCCCCGGTTGCGACTATCGCGCTTCCAGAGCAGGAGCGGGTGACGGCGCTATTGGGAAGAAGTCTGGCTGATGGGGCCTAGCCGATGCGTTCTATTGGCTATCGTGTTGGAACGCTTGACTGACGGATAACGAGTTCAGTATTCGTAAGGCGTGATCTGACGCGCTCTCCATTGATCTTCTTCAGCAGGAGGGAGACAAGGAGTTCTCCGCCTTGCGCAATATTTTGATTGATTGTGGTCAGCGCAGGCGTCGAAAGTGCGGATTGGCCGATATTGTCGTAACCCACGACGCTGACGTCATTGGGTACGCTTAGCTTGACCGAATGCAGCGCGTGGATAGCCGCCATGGCCAGAACGTCCGATGCCGCGAAGATCGCATCGAATTCAACCCCTGACTTAGCAAAATCTATCACGGATTTGTACGCTTTCCGGCCGCCAAAGTTCACGGGAAGGATGAGGCGTTTGTCATGAGACCTGCGGGCTTTGGTGTGGACTGCGGCAAAGCCATCATAACGCAGTTGGACTTCCGGTAGAGAGATGTCGCCCAGAAAAAGGATGCGTCGTCGACCGACAGAGAAGAGGTGCTCGGCTGCGAGGCGGCCGCCCTTTTCGTTGTCACTGCCGACAAATGTGTAGCGGTTGTGTGCAAATCGCCCGCCCCACACCACGACATTCTTGCGCAGGTCACTGGCTTCGTTCAAACGGTCGGACCGACCAGCCTGTCCGATCACGATCAGGCCATCAGCCCGGCCCGTCTGGAGGAGGCGACGCTCAGCGATTTGACTCTCGGACTGGGGCAGGCTGATAACCAGATCGTAGCCTGCCCGTGCAGCAGCGTTTGACACTGCGCCCACCATTTCCAGATAGAACGGATCCGAAATGGTCTGTTCAGACTTGGCGTCGATCGGGATCACGATCCCGAGCATGTTGCTGGACTGGCGCCGCAGGCTTTGCGCGGAAGCATTGACCACATAACCCAGCTCATCGGCCAGTTTCATGATGTGATCTTTGGTCTTCTGTTTCACGAGGGGGCTGTCGGCCAGCGCGCGGGATACCGTCGAAATATCGACCTGAGCCTGCTTCGCCAACTCGCTCATGGTTACGCGCTTGTTCATTGTTTTTACTCCAAACTTGCGCCAGCCAACGCCGCGTATTCCTTATCTGCCACCCCAAGGAATACAAGAATTTTGTAAAACATATGGGGCATTTCGCGTTATGCAAGCAAGTGTGTCGCCCGCTGCGCAAATCGATTTAGTGGAAATGGAAAAGTGAACGAGATGAGGCGTCCGCGAAAGGCGCGAAAGATATATCATACCTGAGGCCGATCGAGACGAATTAGGATTCGTACCAAGGGCTGTGGCAGTTTTCAGCTTTAAGTCAGTAAAAAGATATTCCTGCGCCAGGCAGGTGATTGTTTTACTGGAAGATCTCGAGATCGATAGCGTTTGCCATGGCGCTGTAACCGGCATCAGAGGGGTGGATTGAATCGCCTGAATTATACGCCTCAGCCAGACGGCCTTCATCCTGCGGGTCCCGTAGCACGGCATCAAAGTCAATCACGGCGTCGAAGGTAGGTTCATTCCGGATCCAGTAATTCACCTCCTGCCTGATCACTTCTTTTTCATCCGTTGCGTACCCGGGAAGGAAAGAACCGAGATCGGGTGTGAGCGTTGCGCCGATGATTTTCACGCCGCGCGCGTGTGCGCGGTCGATCAGCTGTGAATAGGCTGCGGTGATATCGTTTGTCCCGAGCGTGCGGTATGATTGGGACATTCCATTTAAGGTGAGGCCGCTGAGGCCTATATCATTTATACCCTCCATCAGGATGATGTGGGTCACGCCGGGAACGGACAGGGCGTCCCTGTCGAATCGGCTCAGGGCGCTTTCTCCAAGCACGCCTTCCTCTAGCAGGCGGTTGCCGCCGATGCCCTGATTGGCAATGGCAACATTCTCTATGCCTTCTGCCCGCAAGCGTGCTGCCAGATAGTCGGGCCATCCGCGCATGAGGGGATCGCGGCTGCCATTGCCGTCTGTAATGGAGTCGCCAAATGCAACGATCACGCGGTCCACGTCCGGATTGTCGACGAGGACGGCCGTTACGAGAGGCCGCGCAACAATTGTCGTCGCACCTTCAAGAGAGATTTCAGCAGTCTTGTTATCGCCGGGCAACATGCTGACAATCAGCTGCTTGTCGGCCTGGGGCGGACTGACGGGATCGACCAGATGGAGGCTGATGGCGACGGTATCGCCCGCCGCGACAAGTAGGTCTACGGGGTCACTCCAGACCGTTCCGCCGGAAAGCACGGAGACGACCGCCTGATCGTTGAAGGTAAGTTTTTGCATCGTATCAGGCTTGATGCCTTTGGGATCACTAAGCGCGATAGTCGCGCCATCAATGACAAGTTTCGGCACGCTTGGGCCGCCAGACATCGCGATGCGTACCGAGGCGCCACCTGCGCTGACCCGCATGAGGTAGCGCAGATTTCCTTCAAGTCGCGGCGTGGTGACTCCGGGGGGCAGGATTTCAGGCGGGATTGGCGTCGAAGGGCTGCTTGTCCATGAGGCAACCCAATGGGCGCTGTCGGTTGCTGGCTGCTGCTTGTTCGGAATGGCCGTGCAGGCGGCAGTTGCGACAAACATGCCAGTAGCGAGCAGTCTCCGCCAGACTGAGACTCGAATGGCAATAATACGCATGATGGGCATCCTTTGAAATCTACCGATGCTGAAGCCCAGTGGGCGGGGGAGGGGCTAGTTTTCCGCTTTGGCGACTGCCTTTTGAATGGCGGCAACGGCATCATCGTGCATCGCTGCATAGCCGAGGCGTTGGGGGTGCACACCGTCATGCGTGTAACCGGCCTGCAGCTCGCCTTCATCGCCGACCAGGTCGCCGTAATAGTCGACGTAAATGCCGCCGATCTCTTCAGCATACTCCTTGAGCCACTGATTGAGCGAGACGATTCGTTCAACCGGCTTTATGTCGGCGCGCCAGCCAAAGGATTTCGCGGGCGGGATGCTGGCAAGAATAACGACAATGCCCTGACTTTGCGCCATGGCGGCCATTGCGCGAATGTTGTCCTTATAGTCCTCGTCACGTACATAGCCTGTGTTTTCGGCTAGATCATTTGTGCCGGCCATGATGTGGACAGCTGTTGGGTGAAGGGCGACCACGTCCTGCCAGAAGCGCGCCACCATCTGTGTGCTAGTCTGCCCACTGATGCCGCGGCCAATGACGCCATCTGTAAAGAGGTCTGTATCGCCAACAGTCCAGAACTCCGTTATCGAATCGCCCATGAATACAGCTTTCGGGGCCGGTTCACCGGAAAGCGTGGCATTGGCGTCCTTATATTTACAGACATAGGCCCAGTCGTTTTTCTGGCGATATTTCTCGCCTTCTTGAAGGGTTGCAAGTTCTGGAGCGCCCATAATGGACTGATGAGTAAAATTGCTATCTGGATCAAGAAGGTCATGAACGACCCCGGCCATGAAAGTGGTCACTGCAGGATCTTCGGTCTGGCATGGTGGCGATGCATCTGCCGGTTCGGCTTGAGCATTCGCTGCAAAGGGAAGCGCGATAAGGGTAACTGAAAGAGCTAGGACATTTGGCCAGCCTATAATCAGATCGCTTTTCACTTCGAGTTCCCTCCAATGCATATTTGGTTTTCAGATGGGCATGACGATACCGAATACGCAATGGCCGTCATCAGGGTTTGTATAAGGTGGGCGCATCAGACTTTGTTGACGCAGACAAACGATTGTATTGCGGCGGAGTGCTCAGTGCAAGCATGAAGGCTTTCCATTGTGCAGATATCCCGTTTGCCTTCTTTAATACTGATGGTTGTGACACGATGTCGGGCGGAGGTGCACAAGCTCGCGCGCTGAGCACCAAGATTGCAGATGCCTTTATACATTTCGCGCGTACCGGCGATCCGAACCATGCCGGATTGGTCGATTGGCCCGTTTATGAGAGTGAAACGTCACCAACGATGGTGTTCGATGATGATGTTCAGGGGCCACTGAACGGCGATGGGGGCGCATTGTCTACGTTGGGCGATCTTTAGGCGTTTCCAAGCCTCGGAAAGCCATGCAATATTAAGCGAAACACCGGGGGAGACGGGTTATGCAAGAGAAGACCGAAATTGACGGTAAGGGTTATTGGCACGCTGTGTTGCGTCTGACTCTGTCATTGCTCGCGATCTGGTTTCTGGTTTCATATGGCGCGGGCATACTTTTTCGTGACTTTCTGGATCAGGTAAGAATTGGCGGCGCCCCGCTTGGGTTCTGGTTTGCCCAGAACGGCGCGATTTATGTCTTCGTGGCGCTCATTTTTTATTATTGCTGGGCCATGGGTCGCCTGGAACGCAAGTTTGGTCTGAAGGGCTGAGATTATGGATCAGGACTTCTGGACTTACTTCTTCGTCGTTCTCACATTTGGTCTCTATATCGGCATCGCGATCTGGGCGCGGGCGGGATCGACACAGGACTTCTATGTCGCCGGTCATGACGTGCATCCGACCATCAATGGCATGGCGACAGCTGCTGACTGGATGTCCGCAGCGTCCTTCCTCTCAATGGCAGGCTTGATTGCCTTTCTCGGCTATGGTGGCTCGGTCTACCTGATGGGCTGGACCGGCGGGTTCGTGCTTCTGGCGCTGCTGCTTGCGCCGTTCCTGCGGGAATTCGGAAAGTTCACGGTGCCGGACTTTGTGGGCGACCGGTATTATTCCACGACAGCGCGGGTCATTGCAGTGGTCTGTACCCTGTTCATCTCGTTCACATATATCGCGGGCCAGATGAAGGGCGTTGGCGTCGCTTTTTCCGGCTTCCTGGGCGTGCCGTTCGAATGGGGTATTGGGATAGGCATGGTGATCGTGTTCATCTATGCCGTGCTTGGCGGCATGAAGGGCGTAACCTACACACAGGTCGCCCAATACGTCGTGATGATCTTCGCCTATACGGTACCGGCGATCTTCATCTCCCTGATCATCACCGGTAATGCGATCCCGCAACTCGGCTTCATCTCCAATGTGCGCGGGGATGATATTTCCATGCTCGATAAGCTGAACGAAGTCGTCACCGGATTGGGCTTTGGCGCCTATACTGAGACAAGTAAGTCAAAGCTGGATGTCTTCGCCATTACGGGCGCCCTGATGTTCGGCACGGCTGGACTGCCGCATGTGATCGTGCGCTTCTTTACAGTGCGCAGCGCCAGTGCCGCGCGATATTCCGCAGGCTGGGCGCTCGTGTTCATTGCGCTCCTCTATACGACGGCGCCTGCCGTTGGAGCTTTCGCCCGCCTCAACTTCATTAATACGGTCAATGACGCGACCTATATCGAGGATGGCGAAGACTATGATGCATCCGCTGCGGCCATTGTCGCCGAGGGCGGCAAACCGGTGCCTGTCTGGTACAAGGACTGGGAGAAAACGGGGCTCCTGTCTTTTGAGGACATAAACGGCGACGGCATCATGCAGTATCGTGGGCCGAATGCGTCTGACGGCATCCAAAACGAACTCAAGCCGAGCAATGATATCTTTGTTCTGGCCAATCCGCAGATCGCGCAACTGCCCGGTTGGGTCGTTGGACTGATGGTGGCTGGTGGCCTCGCGGCCGCCCTATCGACAGCGGCGGGCTTGCTTATGGTTATCTCTTCGGCGGTCAGCCACGACCTGTGCCGGAAGACCCTGTTCAAGGACATGAATGACAAGACGGAGCTGATGGTGGCGCGCGGTGCCGCAGCCTCTGCCGTGTTCGCGGCTGGTCTTCTGGGGATATTCTCGTCCCAGCTTGGTTTTGTCGCCCAGGTCGTCGCCTTCGCGTTCGGCCTGGCGGCCGCCTCGCTGTTCCCGACCATCTTTCTCGGCATCTTCTGGAAGCGTATGAACCGCGAAGGGGCAATCGCCTCCATGATATTCGGACTCGTCGCGACCTTTGCCTACATCGTCTATTTCAAGTTCGTGGACATGGACCCGACACATTGGTTCCTTGGCGTTTCGCCCGAAGGTATCGGCTTTCTGTTCATGCTTGGCTCGTTGGCGATTGGTATGGTCGTATCCATGATGACGGCCCCACCGCCGCAGGAAATCCAGGACATCGTTGAGGATATCCGCGTTCCAGGCCTGCGCCGGACATTGTCAGTCGAGCCGGGACATGCCGCACCTTAAAGGCATATAGATGCCGATAAGGTGCGGCTCCGTTTAGGGATCAGGCGGATTGCAGTTCCGCGCTGAGGCGGTCGCGCAGTTCGCGTTTGATGAACTTGCCGCTCGCGTTGCGGGGAAGGGCGTCAGCAAGGAACCAGATGTAACGCGGCACTTTGTGCTTCGCCATGACCTTTGCGCAATGGTCGCGCAGCTCTTCCTCTGTGAGACTGTGCCCCGAATTGAGAACGATGGCAGCGCCAACTTCTTCGCCCAGCCGGTCATCTGGCACACCGAAGACGCAGCACTCTGCGATGGCAGGATGCGTGTAGAGCGTCGACTCCACCTCGGCGCAGTAGATGTTCTCGCCGCCGCGCAGGACCATGTCTTTCTTCCGGTCGACGATGAAGATGAAGCCGTCTTCGTCAATGCGCGCGACATCGCCCGTGTGAAGCCAGCCATCGGTGATGGAATCGGCGGTCGCCTCGGGGCGGTTGATATAGCCCTTGATGACCGAGGAGCCGCGGACCCAGAGTTCGCCCGTTTTGCCGGGAGGAACGGTCTCGCCCATGTCGTCCACGCATTTGGCTTCGAAATTTGGCATGGCGGGGCCGGCGCTGTCCGGCTTATCGACGAAGAAGTCTCCGGAGACCGACGTGATGATGCCGCATGTCTCGGTCATGCCGTAACCTGTTCCGGGCCGCGCGGTGGCGACCTGGGACTCGATCTTCTTGACGAGATCGGGCGGCACCTGTGCGCCGCCACCAGCCAGTGACGTCAGGCTGGACGTGTCGGTAGTGGCAAATTCGGGATGGTTGATCAGCTCGCGCGCCATGACGGGCACCCCGCTCATTGCCGTGACACCTTCCCGCGCGATAAGGCGGAGCGCCTCGCCTGCATCCCAGCGATACATCAGCACGAGCGTGCCGCCGCCAGCGGTGACCGCATAGGCGCCGCAATTGTTGGCTGTGACGTGGAAGAGGGGCGTCGTGATCAAGGTCACAGGGATCGGCGGATCTTCAGGAGGTGCCACGCCAGTGGCCCGCTGGGTCGCAAGCGAAGCCGAGGTGGCCGCATAGACCATGTTGAACAGGTTCGCGATGCAGCCCCGATGCGTTAGCTGCGCGCCTTTCGGGTGGCCTGTCGTGCCTGATGTATAGAAGATGCAGCAATCGGAGTCCGGGTCCACGGTGATATCCGGCATCGTATCGCCATGGTCGATGACCTCAGACCACGGGATGACGCCTGTGCTGGCGTCAGGGATACGTATGCCGACGATCTTCATCTTGTCAGCTATTTCAGGCCGTTCACTCAGTCGCTCGAGTCGTTCGGCGTCGAGAAACACGACCTTGGGCGACGAGTCTGTCAGCGCATAGGCCATCTCTTCGGGGGTCCACCAGGCGTTCATGCCGACAACTGCGATGCCGCTGCAGGCACAAGCCCAGTAAATGAGCAGCCATTCGGGATAGTTGCGCATGGCGATGGCCACACGGTCGCCAGCCTTTACGTCCTGCTCAGCCAGCCAGCCCGCTACAGCGTTCACCTGCTCGTGTGATTGTGCGTACGTGAGCCGTTCATCGCCATAGACGAGATAGGGGCGTTCAGCGAATTCGGCGGTCGACAGCCAGAATTCCCGCACGCTGGGAGGGGCATTCTTGTATGTCCGGATCCGGTTGCCGAGAACCTCGGCTTCGACGATTTCAAAGTCGCCACCCGGCCCGGTCAGCTCTTCACGAGCCTTCAATAATTCGGCGTAATGCATGTTTCTTCCCAATGATTTTGGCAATCATACACGCAAGCTCCCCAAGGGGAACACATGGCGCCGGGGCAAGCAGTGCCACTGTGAATGCGTTTACATCCATGACTTGGAAGTGGGCGGGATATTCTATGAAGCGAATTTTGGGAAGTACAAGGCGAGCGATATAATATACTCATATATTACAATGCATCACTAAGGGGGATGGCGGAGAGGAAGGGATTCGAACCCTCGATACGCGTTAACGTATACGCCCTTAGCAGGGGCGCGCCTTCAGCCGCTCGGCCACCTCTCCACACGAACCTAGTCGTCTATTGAAACCGGAGCGTAACCGCAAGTCCTGCCTTGCGTGAAAACGCATACCGGTCCTTTCAGGCACATGTGGTACTCGCCGATCAAAAAGTGACAGTCGCAATAAGGGAGTCCGTATAACTGCCTGCGCCCACGGTCTGACCGGGCGGAATGCGACCATACACCGGGAAAGCGTCGGTCTTGGGAAACACAAGGCTGAGCGCATAGCTATTGCCCAGCGTGACCGTTCCTCCGACGCCATTTCCCCATACGCTTGTGCGGGACGGGTTTGTGTAGAGGTTATAGGCGAGGGTCGAGCCGCCATTGGCCATGGAGCGAGAAAGCGATGTGCCGCTGCTGCCGCTACTCAAGGAAATTGTGTAGGAAACGGTTATACTGGCGACAATGGCCCCGCATGTCACACGTACTTCCCCGGTCGCGTCATGATTGGATGCGCTGATGGGGTCATAGGTTCCGAAAGACACATCATCCGCGCTGATCGAGCAGCTGCACCCAAGGCCGGTGCAAGTGGCGTCTGCGCGCCCGCAGAAGATCACAACCAGCGCCAGGAACAGGCTGACAGGGATGAGGGTGGACTTCATGCGGGCGCGCCTTCCCTAACCGGCTGGCAAGTGATTGTGCCGAGGTCTGTTATTGCGATCTCTGCTTGGCCGGCGGGGCCGTGGATGCTTGCTGTGCAGGCCTCGGCGTCGGCCTCCTGCGTGAGGTGCATTAAAGTTCCCACATCGGGAATGAAGACACGTCCATCACTTCCGACGACATAGGACTTGCCTGTCGCGCGATCTTCAAGCCGGATGCCCGTCTCCAGCGGCTGTCCATCGGGCCTGACGACATACGCAATGACATCCGCATGATGGGAGACGCCGAACTTCACCAGATGACCGGTTCGGAACCCTGGTACGAGTGTCACTTCGGTCTTGGAAAAATCAGCTGTGAGCGGCAGGTCCGTTGGCTCGAAAGCGACGACATTTGCTTCGTGGTTCCTGATATCGGAAATCACCAGCCTGCCTCTCTTGTCGGTTACCCCGGCGAGCTGTTTGTCATGATAGACGCGGACGCCGGGTTCACCGTCCAGTTCGACCAGGGCCATGCTGTCAGTTATGGCGGGCGATGCGAAAAACGCATCGCCGAAATAGGCGAGCCCGCCACGCAAGCCCAAGCGTCCGGCGCGGCGGCCTTCAACGTCGCTGAAGTCTGCCGATGCCTCACCGGCAGAGCCTCGATAGATCACCCCACCCGCAAACCGATCAAGACCGTCCCTTTCCATCTCGACATTATACCCTAGCCCACCGCTGCGCGGCGCGCTCCTGCGGAAGCGGGCTTCGACGCCGACGCTATTGTTCCGGTAGTCTGCGCCCGTTGCTGCCGTTCCATCGGGGCCGAAAGGAATGGAGACGCGCAGGCTCGCCAGGAATTTGTCGTCAGGCTCGGTGGCTTTGAGGGCAGAGACGGCGATGGACGCGCGCCGCCATCGACTGTTGAGGCCAAAACCCACGGCGGAATAGTCCTCACCCGTGCGTTCGTCCTGTTTGATCCAGTTGAGCGTGGCGGCGCCAATGGCATCGATATTCCATCCGAGAAAGGCGCGCGCTGTTGTGCGGGCCAGGGCGCCCTCTTCTCCAATGCGCCTGTAGGCCTCCGAAGCGTATGTCACGGTTGACCCCAGGGTGAGGGACCGGCTGCGATATTCATGGCTTACCTGAAACTGGCTGCCGGTATGTCCATCGCTATCAGAGAACGCTGCCGACGTTTCGATGACGCCGAAGTGCGTGCCTGACTTCGTTGCCGATAGGCCCGCGATATATACGTCATCTGATATTTCAGTTCTGGCGCCCATGGTCAGCGTGTCGCTCAATCCGCGTGCATAGCCCCCCGCGAGAAAGGGATCGCTATAGTGATTGGACAGCAGGCCGAAATCCTCTCTTAGCCAGCCGGCTTCCAGAGAATAGTCGGCAAGGCCCGGGCGTAACAGCTGAGGCGTCGCATAGAATTGCGTGGAGACAATCGTCTCCCGGCCGAGCACGTCCGTGACGACTGCCTGCGCCGTGCCGGCGCCTGTGACGACGGGCAGGTCAGTAATCGTGAACGGTCCCGGTTCGAGATTGCCCTGAAAACGCTCTGTGGCATTTATCAGAACAGACACGGTTCCAGGCACGGTTGCGTCGCCGGAAAGGGAGGGTGTTGGGAAGGTCAGGATGTCGGGGTTGAGACTAAAGTCAGTGCCCCAGCGTATACCCCCGAAGCGTACAGGAACGCCCCACGTTCCGGAATCACTGACAGTATCCCCCAACCGTAGGCGCCGGGTCGACCCAGCATCATCCATTGTCCAGTTTGATTCAAGCCGTACGCACTCGCCGGAAGGCTTTGAAATGCAAAAGATATCCGTGAGGCCGGTGCCCCATGGGGTGAACAGGCCTGTCTCGGCAAAGCCGGCGACGGAATCGCCGCTGTCTCCGAACTGCGAATATAGATCATAGTTGACGAACAGGCCTGGCGTGACGGCCGAGTAGGTCGGTTGTGTGACGTTGTTAAGATCCAGCCGGTTGGGTTCATAGCACTGAGTACTGCAGTTGATGTCGAGACGAGTATGGTCTGGCGAGAAGCTTACTTTTGCATCGCCAATGGCGCTGACGGGTACGTAGTCCTGGCCGCGTACAGTTTCAAAGCCATCCGGGATTTTGAGTCCGGCCTGGCCGAGATAGGCTTTAGGGAGCCAGATTATGCCGTCGCGTTCGACAATCATCAGCGGGTTCGGTGAGGCCTGTCCGTTCAGGCGTGTTTCCACTATGTGGAATGTGTCAGTCGTAGACGACAGGAAGCCTCTCAGTCCGAGCGAACGTGAAAGGGATGTAGCCACAATGCGGCCTCCCTCTCTCGCAGCAGGCGTATCTGCATAGACCAGGCTGCCAGCGACGATGCCTGGTAAAATAAGACTAATCGTCAGTCTGGTGCGGAACACTTGCATTGCCCGCTGTGAGGTAAAGCATTTGCGCGTTTGAGGCGTATGTCGGCGCTAGTTCAGCCGTAATAAGGTCGTGGGGCACACCCATCAGCGCTTCCGAACATATTGTGGCCTCAGACGCTGGCAGGATGTACTGCTGGATTGGGACCATCTCGGCCGGGCCGTGGTGGCCGCCTATGCCAATAATCTTCTGGTACGCGTTTCCCTCGTTTCGCAGACGGATGCACAAGGCGCCGTCACGCTCGCGCGCATCCGCGAGGCGGAGATTGGCCTGAGGTGCAATTGCGGGAACAATTACAGGCAACAGGAACTCCATGCGGATACGAAGGGCGTTGGCGGCATTCGGGCTGTCGGGGGTGATATCTCGAACGCGTATCCGATATGTTTCTTCGCCATCGCCATGTGTAGAGGCCGAAGCGAGTCCAACGCGGACCAGTGTATCTTCGCCCGGCCCAAGCGATATCACCGGAGGCGTGATGATTAGTGCCGGAGCCTTGGACAGTTGGTCACTGCCGTCCGGTTGCTGCCATGAAAACCCGGTCAACTCGTACGTCTTTTCTGTCGCTCCATCATTGGCCAGTTTCAAGGTGGCGATTGGGCGGTCTCGCTCCAGAGTGATCATTGTTGGCGCGAGTTCTAGAGCGTTTGCAGAAGGGAACAGGGAGGAAGCTGCGGCCGCAAAAACGGCGATCTTCATTCGTATGAACATGGAACTTGCCTCCGCCAGCTAGTACGTTATCGTTGCAGTCACTGTGTCAGAATAATCACCGGCAGGTTCGCCTTGGCCTGCGGGCATGCGCCCATAAACAGTCAGGTCTTGAGAGCTGCCACTCCCGGTGCCGGTCACTTCTGCAGAGCCACCCGTACCATCACCCCAGACTGTGCTGTAGCCTGCGTTCGTGTAGAGGTTGTATGAGAGTGTGTTGGCCCCATCAGTCATGAGACGGGCGGGTATGGTGCCCCCACCCGTAGTTCCGGCATTCAGCGCGACGGAATAGCTCGCGCCTGACGTACAGGTAACCGAAATTGTCGATGTTGAATCGAGTGGGCTTGGCGACAATGCGTCGTAAGTGCCGAAGTCATGGTCGGTCGCTGAAATATCGCACGCTGCAATAACTGTTACAGTTACATCGAATGTATCCGTGTCGGTTGCGGCATTGGCCATCCCCCACGGCAGCATCAGCCCGGCAAGTGCAAGGATGGTACAGGGAGTGTAGTTAAACCGTATTATTTGCATCGCGAATTCCCAAGCTGCATCCCCGCAGATAGGGATGTCTCTCCGGAAGGTAGAATGATATGTATACCTTACGCGATAGTTAATCCTCGCTGATATCTACACGCTCAAAATGAGGTCAGTGAGACCCCTCCTCAAACGTTGAATCGGAAATGAAGTACATCGCCATCCTGGACGACATATTCCTTGCCTTCCGCGCGCATCTTGCCGGCTTCCTTCGCACCGGCTTCGCCGCCATTCGCAACGAAGTCTGAATAGGCGATGGTCTCTGCCCGGATGAAGCCCTTCTCGAAATCTCCATGGATGACGCCTGCGGCCTTTGGTGCCGTCCAGCCGCGTCGGATGGTCCAGGCCCGCGCTTCCTTTGGTCCGACCGTGAAATAGGTCTGGAGGTTGAGCAGGTCATAGCCCGAATGGATCAGGCGAGTGAGGCCCGGTTCTTCAAGACCAAGTGTTTCCAGATATTCGGCGCGATCAGCATCATCAAGCAAGGCCAGCTCGCTCTCGATCTGGGCCGAGAACACCACGCAACCTGCGCCTTCTTCCTTGGCGCGCTCCATCACACGTTCGGAATGGGCATTGCCGGTGGCGGCGCTGTCTTCATCGACATTGGCTACGAAGAGGACCGGCTTGGATGTCAGCAGCTGGAGCATGTTCCAGGCGCGGGTCTCATCCTTGGGCACCGCAGCCTTGCGGGCAGGGCGGCCTTCGTTGAGTTCAGCCAGAGCTAGGTCGATCAGTGCAACCTGTGCCTTGGCATCCTTGTCACCGGATTTGGCTTTCTTCTCGACACCGGCCTTGCGCTTGTCGAGGCTCTCAAGGTCCGCCAGCATCAGCTCGGTCTCGACCACCTCGAAGTCGGCAATCGGGTCGACCGTGCCGCGGACGTGCGTGATGTCATCGTTCTCGAAGCAGCGCAGCACATAGATGACGGCGTCGGTTTCGCGAATATTGGCCAGGAACTGGTTGCCGAGGCCTTCGCCTTTGGACGCGCCTTCGACAAGGCCGGCGATGTCCACAAAGTTCATGCGCGCGGGAATGATCTCCTTGGAGCCAGCAATCCGGGCCAACTCGTTTAGCCGGGGTTCCGGCACAGCGACTTCACCAACGTTTGGCTCGATCGTGCAGAACGGATAGTTGGCGGCCTGTGCGGCGGCCGTTTGCGTAAGCGCGTTGAAGAGCGTCGACTTGCCAACATTGGGCAGGCCCACAATTCCACATTTGAAGCCCATTCCGGCCTCCTTTTTCTGACTGTCTGACGGGGGCCTTAGCGCTATTTCGCAGCGAAAAACAGGCAGTTTTGTCGCCTGAAAGCGGAATTGGGTGGCCAAGGGGGGCAGTATTGCTATGCTCGGCACAAGAGTTGCAGGAATGACCCCATGGCATATGACGTCTTTCTGGTATCCGCGAACGAAGATCGCGACACGGCGAAGCTGATCGCAAGACGGCTTCGCGCCCTCAAATTCAAGGTCTGGTTCGATCAGAAGCAGGTCGATGAGACCTTTGACGCCAAAGATGCGCGTAATGCGACGAACTCGACGTCCATGCTCGTCCTGTGGTCGGAGAATGCGGTCAAGAGCGACTGGGTCAGGGCAGCGGCATCGGTCGGGCATTCCCGTCCTGGCACGCTTGTCCAGATGGCGCTCGACAAGACCATTCCCTATGAACCATTCCGGACCAACAAGCGCTTCTCTATAGCCAGCATGACGTCTCGGAAGACGCCTGAAGGCTTTTACCAGGCCGTGGACGAGCTTGGCAGCCGCGATGGTCGCACTGACCTGCGCGAATGGATGGGCTATGGCTCCAAGGACGAGGATGAGCGCGCCGATTGGCTCGCCGCCCACCCTGAAGACCCTTTGGCGCTCCACGCGAAGGCACAGCGCGAGAAAGAGCTTGGCAAGAAGCCTGCGCCGGCACCTGAGGCTCAAGGCGCTGCAGCGCTTGCTGCGGCATCACTCAAGGGCGCCAATGGCAACGGCCACCGTCCGGTCGCTGGCGTCAAGATTGCCGAAGCGGCTCGTCCGACACCCGCCACTATCAGACAGGCGGATGCCGACATGGGCATTGGCTGGGGCACAATAGGCGGCATAGTGGTCGCAATCGGGGCCATGTTGGTACTTGCGTGGGTATTCCGTTCCCAACCGCTGACACCTGACATGCGGGCGTCCATGCCCGCGATCGGCAATAGCACGCCAGTAGCGATGACTTGCCCTGCCGGACAGGTGCCTCGGTCGCTGGTGAACCAGGTGCTCCAGCCTGGCGCCATTGTGGACGACACCGCCGAATAGGCATTCCGCTCCTACGCTAAAGAAAAAGCGCCGCCGGATCTCTCCAGCGGCGCTTTTCTGTATGTGGCTGACGTGAGCGCCTAGCTAAGTGCGCGGTCGATCTCACGGGCAGCAGCCTCGAACTGGTCAACGCCATTATCCTCGCTAAGGACGCGACGCGCGGCCGAGATTGCGGCATCTGCAGCGGCGCGGCGAACCTGTTCGGTTGCTTCGGCTTCAGCGCGGTGGATACGGGCCTCCGCAAGTGCTTCGCGACGAACGAGACGGTCGGCAATGTCCTTGCGGGCTTCTGCCATGATCTGTTTCGCGTCAGCCTTGGCTTGGTCGATCATGGCCTCGGCTTCCTTGTCGGCGTCCTGCTGGCGACGCTCGGCCAAGGCAAGTGCCTCAGCGGCACGTTCGCGCAGGTTGCGGGCCTCTTCCAGTTCCGCAGAAATGGCGTTGGCGCGATTGTCCAGACCGCCAAGAATGGTCTTGAAGGCACCCATGCGGGCAGCGATCAGGAGGAAGACGACAAATGCCAGGAAGGCTGTGAACGTTACCGGATCGGTGAACGCATAGGCCAGACCGCCAATGAAGCCCTCACCATGACCGGCAGCGTGGCCTTCTTCAGCCGCCAAGGCTGGCAGGGCTGCGCTTGCAGCCAGTACGCTCATCGGGATGAGATATTTCATCGTCCGCATGTGACTACTCCAGCGCCGCAGTAACGGCTTTTTTCAGCTCGGATTTGGAAGCCGAAACGCCGAAACGGCCAACAATCGTGTCAGCGGTCTCAATGGCGATCTGCTCAACATTCTTCATGGCTTCAACGCGGAGGCTTGCGATCCGCTCGTCAGCCGCATCCAGCTTCTTTTCGATTTCAGCGTCGACGCGGGCCGTTTCGGCTGCCATTTCGGCGTCCATCTTGGCACGTGCCTTGTCAGCCGTTTCGCGGGCCTTGTTCTTGGCCTGCGCAATGCGCAGCTCAAGGGCCTGCTGGGCTTCCGTTGCCTGGTCGTTCAGGCGAGCTGCCTGGTCGAGGTCGGATGCGATCCGGTCAGAACGCTTTTCGAGCGTATCCGACAGTTTCGGCAGGATGACCCGCGACATGGTGAGGTAGAGGATGCCAAACAGGATCGCCAGCCAGAATAGCTGTGACGGCATATGCCACGTTTCGAACGGCGGAAACGGCGGCGGTGTGTCTTCCGCAAGATGTTCGGACCCGTGGGCCGCAGTTTCTGCAAGCAATGCGATCAGCATCAAAATATCCTCGGTTTCAAGTCAGTCGTCAGGGCTGGAGACGAAAGTGTCGCCAGCCCGAAGCAGAAAAGCTTCTTAGACGACGAACAGGATCAGGATGGCCACGAGGAACGACAGA
>TARA_R110000787_G_scaffold15563_4_pt1 | contig 23060 bp, 23 predicted proteins | sample TARA_R110000787 | Tara Oceans TARA_R110000787 (sample SAMEA4397920) | marine metagenome | biome: Polar Biome; feature: [DCM] deep chlorophyll maximum layer (ENVO:01000326); material: water (ENVO:00002006), including particulate matter (ENVO:01000060) such as... | depth 35 m | reverse complement strand
GCTCTTTCAAGGATTCAGACTTCGAAGAGGCTGGCGCGACCATCGCCGCCGATGAGGCCGCGGCGCTGAAAGACGCTGATGTCATCCTCAAGATCCAGCATCCGCTGACGAAAGAAGAGGGGACGGATGAACTGGCGCTGATGAAGAAGGGCGCCGTACTGGTCGGCCATCTCTCCGCCATGCAGAACCGCGAGCAGGTCGCCGACTACGCCAAAGCGGGCATTACGGCACTCGCGCTGGAATTGTTGCCGCGCATCAGCCGCGCCCAGTCCATGGACGTGCTCTCCAGCCAGTCGAACCTCTCGGGCTACAAGGCCGTGCTCGATGCCGCCGCCGAATATGGCCGCGCCATGCCGATGATGATGACTGCCGCCGGCACCATTGCCCCGGCCAAATGCTTTGTCATGGGCGTCGGCGTTGCCGGTCTTCAGGCCATTGCCACCGCCCGCCGCCTCGGCGCCATTGTGACCGCCACCGACGTGCGCGCCGCGACGAAGGAACAGGTCGAAAGCCTCGGGGCGAAGTTCATCATGGTTGAGACGGATGAGACCGGCGAGACCGAAGGCGGTTACGCCAAGGAGATGAGCGACGACTACAAGAAACGCCAGGCGGAGCTTGTGTTCGAACATATCAAGAAGCAGGACATGGTGATCACCACGGCGCTTATTCCGGGCCGGACCGCGCCGATCCTGATTACCGACGAGATGCTTGCGGTGATGAAGAAGGGGTCCGTCGTTGTTGACCTCGCGGTCGAGGCGGGCGGTAACGTCACCCAGTCGAAACCGGGCGAGATTGTCGTCACCGAGAACGGCGTCAAGATTATCGGCCATCGCAATGTGCCGAGCCGTCTTGCCAGTGACGCCTCGGCCCTGTTCGCGAAGAATTTATTCAATTTCCTGACCCCGATGATCGACAAGGAAACGGGGAACTTGAACCTGAACTGGGAGGACGAGGTTGTCCTCGGCGCCGCGCTCACCCGCGACGGCAGCGTGATCCACCCGCAACTGACTGAGGGAGGGAACTGATTATGGATATGGTAGATCCAACTGTTTTCCGGCTGGCCATTTTTGTGCTCGCCATTTTTGTTGGCTATTACGTGGTCTGGAGCGTGACGCCCGCCCTGCATACACCGCTGATGGCGGTCACCAACGCGATTTCCTCGGTGATTATCGTCGGTGCCCTGATCGCCGCCGGACCGGCGGACATGACACTGGCGAAAGTCTTCGGCTTCGTCGCCATCGTGCTCGCCTCGGTCAATATCTTCGGGGGCTTCCTCGTGACCCAGCGGATGCTGTCCATGTACAAGAAAAAACAGAAATAAGGGGGACGCACCGTGTCTGCAAACTTTACGGCGCTTGCCTATCTGGTTTCCGCCATTCTTTTCGTTCTCGCGCTTCGTGGCCTGTCCTCTCCGGACAGTTCCCGGCGCGGGAATATCATGGGCATGGCCGGTATGGCCATTGCCATCATTGTCACCATCCTCCGGCCGGACGTTCTCTCCTATGAGTGGATCATCGGCGGGATTGTCGTCGGCGGCGCCATCGGCGCGGTGATTGCCCAGCGCATCGCCATGACCGCCATGCCGCAGCTTGTCGCGGCTTTCCACAGCCTCGTCGGCCTTGCCGCCGTGCTGGTCGCCGCGGCCGCCTTCTACAACCCGGACGCCTATGGCATCTTGGGCGCAGGGGGCGAACTGACGGTGCTCTCGCGGATCGAGATGTCGATCGGCATTGTGGTTGGCGCGATCACCTTCTCCGGCTCGATCATCGCCTTCACCAAGCTGCAGGGGCTCGTCTCCGGCAATCCGGTGATTTTCCCGGGGCAGCATCTGCTCAATCTCGCGATCGGCCTTTTGATCGTCGCGCTGATTGTCTGGTTCTGCCTCGATCTCGACCCGACAATCTTCTGGGCCATGACGGCGCTTGCCTTCCTCATCGGCTTCCTGATCATCATCCCGATCGGCGGCGCCGATATGCCGGTGGTGGTCTCGATGCTGAACAGCTATTCCGGCTGGGCGGCGGCGGGCATCGGCTTCACGCTGGAGAACACGGCGCTGATCATCGTCGGCGCGCTGGTCGGTTCCTCGGGCGCGATCCTCTCCTACATCATGTGCAAGGCGATGAACCGCTCCTTCTTCAGCGTCATCCTCGGCGGCTTCGGCGGCGATACGGCCGCGGCCGGTCCCGACAAGGGCGACCGTCCGTTCAAGGCGGGCTCCGCCGATGATGCGGCCTTCATCATGAAGAACGCGGGCAAGGTCATCATCGTGCCGGGTTACGGTCTCGCCGTGGCGCAGGCCCAGCATGCGCTCCGCGAGATGGTCGATGCCCTGAAGGAAGAAGGCGTTGAGGTTGTCTATGCCATTCATCCGGTGGCGGGCCGCATGCCCGGCCATATGAATGTGCTGCTGGCCGAGGCGCAGGTCCCCTATGACGAGGTGTTCGAGCTGGAGGAAATCAACTCCGACTTCTCCGGCGCCGATGTGGCGTTGGTGGTGGGCGCGAACGACGTGACCAACCCGGCGGCGCGCGACGATCCCTCCAGCCCGATCTTCGGCATGCCGATCCTCGATGTGGACAAGGCGCGCACGGTGCTGTTCGTGAAACGCTCGATGTCGTCGGGCTACGCCGGTATCGACAACGACCTGTTCTACAAGGACAACACCATGATGCTCCTCGCCGACGCCAAGAAAATGGTCGAGGATATCATCAAGGCGCTGTAGCCCAGAGCTCATACCCAAAACAAAAGCCGCTGGTGAGAGCCAGCGGCTTTTTTGTGATCCGGCGCACTTGATCCTTCCGTGGAAAAGCTCATTTCCCTGAAGTGGGTTTTATGAGGGAGTGAGGCGATGCGCATTTTACTGATCGGGGCGGCGCTGTTCCTGCTGGCGGCCTGTCAGACGACGACGGCGGAGCAGGACCCGGATTTGATGTGCTGCACCTGGGGCAATAACCAGCACCCCTAAGGGTGCCGGCTCGCGCTCAGTAAAGATTTTCCTTATAGGCAACTTCGAGATAGGCGTCGGACTGTTCGGCGTCCATCCCGGCGATCTGGTCGGCGAGCACCTGTCCGAGCGTTGGGAAGACGTTGCGCTCAACCTTGCTCTCCTCCGCCCAGAGCTTTGAGCGGATCAGCGCCTTCGCGCAATGCATATAGGCCGAGGTGACCTTTATCAGAAGCACCGAGCGCGGCAGCTTGCCATCGACGGCGTGGGCCTTCATCAGATCGGGGTCGGTGCTGATCGTGGCCGTGCCGTTGATGCGCAGGGTCTCGTTAATGCCCGGTACCAGAAAGATCATGCCGACGGCGGGATTGCGCAGGATATTGATCAGGCTGTCGAGGCGGTTGTTGCCCGGTCGGTCGGGAAGGGCGAGCGTGTTATCATCCAGCACGGTCACGAAGCCCGGCGCATCGCCGCGCGGCGAGGCATCGGCGGTGCCGTCGCCGCCATCGGTGCTGATCACGAGGAAGGGGGAGAGCGCGATGAAGTGGCGGCAATGCTTGTCGAGCCGGGGAAGTTCCTTCTGCACGGCGCGCTCCGCCGGGGGTTTGTAGACGCTGTACAGCTCGTCAACGGTGGTGATGCTGTGCTCACTCATTGTTTTGCTCCCGCTATTCTGTTCCAAGGATACGATCGCCCGAGGCCCTCTCTTTGTACAGAAGTGTTTGAGCAGGATCAATTGCGGCGATAACGGAATTGGGTATAGTCAGGGCATATTCTGTCTCAATGGGGGGCCTGCCCATGTTTTATGACCGTTTCAGCCGTCTGCTGCATCTTCTCTTTGCCGTCGGCATCACGGCGCAGCTGCTGGTCAGCAATGTGATGGAGGAGCCGGATGACGGCTATCCCGGCGATTTCTTTTACGAGATACATGAGCGGATCGGCGTCAGCATTCTGGCGCTGCTGGTGATCTACTGGCTCTGGTCGCTGCTGCGCCGGGGGCCGCTCAGGCTCGGGCATCTGTTCCCGTGGCTGAGCGCGGCCGGGCGGCGGGCGCTGATCGAGGATATCCGCCGCTATATATCCGCGATCCTGACCGTGACCCTGCCGGGCACGAAAGAGCCGAGCCCGCTTGCCGGGGCGATCCAGGGTCTCGGGCTGCTGGTCGCCACGGGGATGGCGGCGTCCGGCTCGGTGATTTTCTTCTTTGCGCCGGAGACGGGGGAGCTCCGCGGCGCGCTTCATGAGGTTGAGGATATCCACGAAGCCTTCGGCGTGCTGATGTGGACTTATCTGGCGCTGCATGTCGGCGCGGCACTCCTGCACGAGATTTTCGGACAGCGCATCCTCTTTCAGATGTTCAGCTTTCGCAAAAAAAGGCCGGACAGTTAAGGCAATCGAAAGCGCGGGATATCAGGCGACCTGACGACTGCGGTCGCGCGGCAGGGAGACGGTGACCCGCGTGCCGTAGCCGAACTCACTTTCGATATTCAGCGTGCCCTCATGGGCGGCGACGAAGGACTGAACGATGGAGAGGCCGAGGCCCGCCCCCTCATGGGTGATGAGGGAGTTCGAATGGCCCTTGACGAAGGGGTCGGTGATCTTGGGAAGCTGTTCCTTCCGGATGCCGTCGCCGGTATCGGCCACGACGATCACGACCTTGTCGTCGTCGGCTTCGGCGGACAGGGTGATCTTGTCCCCTGAATGGGAGAACTTGATCGCATTGGTCAGGAGATTGAGAAAGATCTGGCGGATCGCGGTTTCATCGGCGGAGATGACAGGCAGGCTCGCATCCGCGACCAACGTCAGCATGACCCCCTGGCTGCGGGCGCGCTGACGGACCGATTTCACGCAACTCGACAGGAGATCGAGAAGAGCGACCGGTTCCATCACCATCTGGCGCTTGCCGAGCTCGATCGCCGAGATATCAAGCACCTCATCGATCAGCGCCAGTAGATGGCGGCCGCTGTGATTGATGTCTTTGGCGTATTCGATATATTTATGGTTGCCGACCGGGCCGAGATACTGACCGGTCAGTATCTCGCTGAAGCCGATGATGGCGTTGAGCGGGGTCCGGAGTTCGTGGCTCATGGTCGCCAGGAATTTCGACTTCGACTGGTTTGCCTCCTCGGCCTTCAACAGCGCATCGCGCAGCGCCTGCTCGGTCTTCTTGTTGCTGCTGATGTCGGTCAGGGTGCAGCCGATGGCCGTGACGGAGCCGTGATCGTCGATGATCGGGAACATATGGCCGAGCGTCGGCATGATCCCGCCGTCGGCGACCGGGCTGAGATACTCATATTCCGTCATTTCCTTGCTCTCGAGGGTGCGCCGTTCCTGTTCCTGCACTTCCTTGCTGTAGGCATTGGGGAAGAAATCCGCCGCCGTCCGTCCTGCGATGTCGATATTCTCCGGATTGAACAGCTCATGCCAGCGGGAATTGCCATGGATATAGTTTCCCTTGGCATCCTTGATGATGATGGCAGAGGGGGTATGCTCGATGAAGGTCCGGAACAGCTTGTCGCTCGCCTTCACCTTCAGCTGGCGCACCATCGCCAGATGGGCCAACCAGGCGACGGCGATACAAAGCAGGATCAGCGTGAACAGGACGATCTCGTCGACCATCGTTTCGTAGGCCGCAATCGTCTCTTCCTTTGGCAGCAGGTTGATGGTCCAGACCCGGTTGCCGATGAGGATCCATTTGCTGAACACCTCATCCCGCCCGGCCATGGTGTCGATCGTGCCGTAGATGCGCCGATCCTTGTCCATAAGGACGACTTCATGCTTGCTCAGCAGGGATTCCGGCATCGCCGCCTGCATCAGCGGCTCGGTTCGGAAGACGATGTTCACGAAGCCGGTCAGCCGTTCCATCTTGATGATCGGAAGATAGGCGACAAAGCCGATGCCTCCCTGGGTCAGCTCGATCGGGCGGGTCACCTGCAGGCGGCCGGTCTTCTCTGCCTCCGTAAGGGCGAGGGCGGCAGGCGGCACGGTATGCACATCCAGGTTCTGCGCCGCTTCATTTCCCGCAAGCGGGGAGACCCAGCGGATCACCCCCTTGGAGTCGATCCAGTTGATCGCCTGGAAATCGGTAAAGAGGTCGTGGATATAGGCGGTTTGCTTGAGGAATTCCTCGCGGTTGGCGATCTTCCCCTCCGCCAGCCCGTCTCGGAGCTGCGCACCGATGGCGAGCCGGGTCGCGATATGGGATTCCAGCCGCGCCGCGAAATTGGCGAGATCATTCCGTGCCTCGGTCACATGACCTTCGGTCTCCGATGTCGGGGTCAGCGCCCAGGCGGCGACAACCACCAGGACCATGAACACGCCAATGACGGACGGCACCAGCGTCGTCCGACGCGGGAGCCGCCGAAGACCGCGCCGCAGATTATCCATCACCGAGTTCATTGTCATCACTGAATTCTAGTAAACAAACCTTTAATAAATCCTAAACAACTTTCCCAAGTTTTTACCTTTTTTCAGCTTTTCCGGGTCCGGTCACAACTCTGTGAGGGCGCCGCTTTCCCGTTGCATTTTTTGCATCAATAAAATCTAATTTACAGGGATGGATCGCCGTCCCGATCACCGCGCACCGCGTCCGAATTGAAAGGATTTGACCATGTCTTTGCTGAAACCGCTAGCCGTCGCTTCCCTGCTTGTCCTGGCCGCCTTTCCCGCCACCAGCGCGGAGGATCCGCCCATGGGCTTCTTCGTCACCAGCGTCGGGCCGGGCAATGGCGGCGACCTTGGCGGACTGGAGGGGGCGGATGCCTGGTGCACCAAGCTGGCGATGGACGCCGGCGCCCCGGCGCGGACATGGCGCGCCTATCTCTCCACGCAGGAAGAGGGCAAGCGCGGCATCTCGGCACGCGAGCGGATCGGCACCGGCCCCTGGTACAATGCGCTGGGCGAGCTGATCGCGAGCGATCTCGACGAGCTGCATCTCAACCCCAATATCATCGCCCGCACGGCGCTTGATGAAAACGGCAACCGCATCAAGGGGCGCGGGGACAGCCCCAACGAGCATGACATCCTGACCGGCACCATGGCCGACGGCACCGCCTATTTCCCAAGCGTGACCGAGGACAAGACCTGCCGCAACTGGACCAGTTCAACCGAAGGGAGCGCCACCGTCGGCCATCATGACCGCCATGGCGGCGGGAATACCTCCTGGAACGCCGCCCACGACAGCCGCGGCGGCTGCAGCCCCGACGCCCTCAAAAGCACCGGCGGCAACGGCTACTTCTACTGCTTCGCGGCGGATTGAGTTTAATGTGGGGAGGCGGCGAGGGAGCCGTTGGCATTCTTAGGATTTTTTTAAGCAAAGAAGGAATGTTCATATTAATAACGTCGTGTCTGCAACGTGCTTATTCATTGCACTAACAGCATCCATAAGTGACGGAAATTTCCCACAAAGGCTTGAAATTCTTCGACCATTCTTCTTTACTGTTAGTGTATTATTTGATGGATTTACATAAACATCAAATTCATTTTCACCGTTAGCTTGCCATTGGTGTTCTGTGACTTTCACCCAATCGATACCAAACCTTAGCCGGTCAAGGTCTTGTCTAAATTCTTGTGCGCTAGAATATCTTTTTTGAGCGTTGGCGTGGCAAGCACGTCTAACTATCCTCTTAATTTTGTCTGGTGTGCTATCTAAGAAACCGATTTTTTTAATCAATTTTCCCTGTTCAATTACGTCATTAAAATTTGGTAAGTTAACAACGATTTCATTCCAATTCGAAATATTGTTAATTGATCTAAATAACGTTATTCCCGCTGCGTATATGTCGCTTTGTACATTAGTTGTTTCTGTGACAAAAAATTCAGGGGGTAAATGGGTAGTATATCCTTGGCCTGACCCAGTCGCTCCCATATTTACTTCAGTAGCTAATCCAAAATCTGACAACTTCGCGGCGCCTGGAGAGAGCAGAATGTTGCCGGGCTTGATGTCTCGATGGAGTATGTTTTCAGAATGAGCGTGTTCTAGCCCTACTAAAGCGTTCCGAAGATATTCTACGCTTTCATTAATTGATACCCAACGTTGTTCCAATGCTAATTCTAGAGACCCTTCAGGAATATATTCCAAATCCAAAACGACTCTGCGAACGCCAGCAACTTTTATAATGTTCGCTTCATTAATGGCAACGATGTGTTTGTTTACACATTTATTAAGTATCTGTGCTTCTTGTAAGCAAGTTAAGAATTCGTCAGGATTAGAACTTTTTAGTATTTTAATAGCTTTTTCAGCCTTTAACGCTCTATCAAAAGCATGATATACATCCGAAAAATTGCCACTACCTAACGGCTTTGAAATTTGATACTTGTAAACTTTTTCTTTTGATTTTAGCTGGCTCATAGTTCGAACCATGCTGCAAGTATCGCATTTTTGAGATTAATATCCCAATAAGGTGGATGTGTTCCAAATACGCTATCGCAATAATTATAGAGATTAGTTCCTTTTGGTAAATTCAATTTTGATGCGACAAACGCTTGAGGTGTATAGCAAGAAATACTTATGCTATTTTGATGGGCAAGAAGATTCAATATTCCTAGTGGAAATTCGGAACTAAAAAGCTGATCTTTCTTAGGAGCTAATGTAAGCCTATAAGAAATTTTATCTGGATTATCTTGCATGAGTATCTGTCTAAATTGACTGTCAAACCAGTCCATCAGAGCAGGCACATTTGATGGACTGGTAGTTAAAAGTCTATCTTTTTTGATCAGATTAGGTGAACTTTTTGTTCCATCAAGAACAGCATATCTAAGCTGCCCTTTAATTAAATGTAATCCCAATACTTTTGTCATTTTCAAGCCCCCCTCAAAGCTTATTATGTGTAAACTATGCAGATTATAACAGCCTATTACACTATTATATAATTTTAAATAGAAAAAATAATTATGAAAGCACGTATATATATACTTCATTGAAACTTTATCGATTAACTTTAAGTTGTGTGAAAATTTGCAGACCAATTCAAATTTGCAATTTCCCTCCTATATTTCTTGACTTTTTGCAAAATCTATACTAGTATATACGCCTTCCCTAATCGTGACAAACTACAGTAGTCAAGTCAACGATCAGGTGTGAGAAAGCCGCGAGGTCTCCCCCGCGGCTTTCTGCGTCATCCGGAGGATATCAGGCCGTCCGGGGATGGTGATCCCCCAGGCGCCTGAGGCCGACGGTCTGAAGGACTGCAAGGACAGCCACGGCGATGGCAATAAGCTCGATCGTCCACTGTCCCGGCACCGTCAGGCTGCCTGAGAACAACAGGAGGGAAAGGCCACTTCCCACCACCCAGGCAACGTCGGCAGCAATGATGAGCTTGGCAAACAGCGGATTAATAGGTTTCCGCGTGGCTGTCACGGCAACATCGGCAGCGAAGAGCACCAAGCCCACCCCAAGCACATAGAGGATCCATGAGGCGATCCCCGTCCACTGTGCCAAGGGGTCCGCGAAGGCGAGCGCCGCCCCTCCGAAGAGAAGCGAGGACCCCGCATTGATCAGCAGGGTGTTTCGAAGCAGGTTCGACTTGTCCGTCATCTTGATCTCCTTTCAGTTGAATGACTCATGACGTTCACTCAAAGCAGGATGGCGGGGACAGGTTATCTTCTCAATTACCTCACGGGTAATGTTCCTGATTTTGTTTTCGGGTTATTGTGGATGCCGGAAACAAGAAAAGGAGAGACGATGACCGCGTCAGCCATGCAAACCCCGGTGCCCGAGCTTGGCAGGCTCCTCAAGCACTGGCGGCAGGTTCAGGGGCTCAGCCAGCTCGATCTCGCCCTGGAGGCGGGAAGCTCGGCACGGCACTTGAGCTTTATCGAGACCGGCCGCTCAAGCGCGAGCCGGGAGATGGTGCTGCGCCTTGGCGACGCGCTGGAGTTGCCCTTGCGTGAACGCAACCGCCTCTTGAACGCGGCGGGCTATACGGCGGCCTACAGTGCGCGCCCCCTCGGGGATGCGCATCTTGAAACCGTGCGCAATGCCCTCGATCACATATTGAAGCAGCAGGAGCCTTTTCCCGCGATCGTGATGAACCGGTGCTTCGATATCCTGATGATTAACGCGGCGGGAGCGAAGCTGATCGCGCTGCTCGGCCTTGGCGATGCGGGGGCGGAGGGGCCGCCGAATGTGCTGCGGCTGACGCTGCACCCGGACGGGCTCCGGCGTGTGCTGAAAGACTGGGAACCGGCGGCGCGGCATATTGTCGAGCGCGCGCATCGGCAGCTCAAGGGCGCGGAGGAGAATGACCCGCTTCGTCAACTGCTGGCCGAGGTGCTGGACTATCCGGGCGTGCCCGAAAGTTTCGCGGCCGAAAACCCGTCCCATGACGCGCTGCCCGTTCTGCCGCTGGAATTCGTCATCGGCGGCGTTACCCTGTCCTGGATCACGACGGTCGCGAGTTTCGGAACCCCGCAGGATGTGACGGCGGAGGAAATCATGATCGAGAGTTTCTTTCCCGCCAATGCCGAAACCGAGGCCGCCGTTCGCGCGCAAAATCAGGCGTAGGCGGGGCGTCGCGCTCCAGGAAACATCCGGCCAGAAACGCCAAAAGCCGCAACCCGGATCGCCGGTGCGGCTTTTCATGCTGGTAAGTCCCGGCGAACCGGGGGAGGCTGCTCAGCCTTCGCGCTGCATCCGTTTGCGGGCGAGCTTGCGGGCGCGGCGAATGGCTTCCGCCTTCTGGCGGGCGCGCTTTTCCGACGGCTTTTCATAAGCGCCGCGGAGTTTCAGTTCCCGGAAAATGCCTTCGCGCTGCATTTTCTTTTTCAGCGCCCGGAGCGCCTGGTCTACATTGTTGTCACGAACAGAGACTTGCACAGTTAATCGTGCTCCTATCTAAATCCTAAAAGTTAACCGATTACGGAGTGGCCGCGGGTGTAGCACGCTTCATTTCCCCTGTGAAGGGGAAAACCACATTTTTAAGGTGAATTCCTTAAAGAAAAGAGTACATAACATAAAAGAGACGAAAAAGGAAGGGCTTATGGCAATACGCGACATCCTGAAAATGGGAAATCCGCTGCTGCGCGAGGTGGCGGCGCCCCTCACTCCGCCCTTTGGCGATGATATATATCAGCTTGTCGAGGATATGCGCGCGAGCCTGGAGGCGGTCGGCGGGGTCGGCCTCGCTGCGCCGCAGATCGGGGTCTCGAAATCCCTCGTCATCTTCGAGGTGCCGGATGACCGCGTACAGCGCGAGGACGGGGAAATGGCCGAGGGCGTGCCCTCCACCGTCCTGATCAACCCGAAAATCGAGCCGCTCTCGGATGAGATGGAACTCGGCTGGGAAGGCTGCCTCTCGGTCCCGGGCCTGCGCGGCCTCGTCCCGCGGCACACCCATATCCGCTATCGCGGCCTCGCCCTCGACGGCAGCGCGATCGATGTCGAGGCGCGCGGCTTCCACGCCCGCGTCGTGCAGCATGAATGCGACCATCTTTTCGGCATTTTATACCCCGAGCGGATGACAGACATGCGCTATCTGGTGTATGAAAGTGAAGTCGAGGCCTTCATGGAGGGGCTTCGCAAATCCGCAGCCGAATAGGAGCGCGTCATGAGCAAGAGCGACGACAATGCGACGATCGAGCGGGAGCATCAGACCCGCCTGATGGAGGCGGTGCTGCCCCATGTGCTGTTCGACGGCTGGGGCCCGAAGGCCGTGAAGGCCGCCGCTGCCGACCTCAAGGAAGATGTCGCCACCTTCGATCTCGCCTTCCCGAACGGGGCGGTGGATATGATCCGCCTGTTCGTCGAGAATGCGGACGACGCGATGGAGGCGGAGCTTGAAAAGCGCGATGTGCTCTCCCTTAAAATCCGCGAGCGCATCACGCTCGCCATCCGTGTCCGGCTGGAGCTTTACGCGATGCATAAGGAGGCCGTGCGCCGCGCCGTCAATATCCTCAGCCTGCCGCAGAATGTCCCGCTCAGCCTCAAGCTGACGGCCAATACGGTCAGCCGCATGTGGTGGGCGACGGGCGATACCTCAAGCGATTTCAACTGGTACACCAAGCGCGTGACGCTCGCCGGCGTCTATGGCGCAACCTTGCTCTACTGGCTCTCCGACAAGTCGCCGGGCCATGAGAAAACCTGGGAATTCCTCGACCGCCGCATCGAGAATGTCATGCAGGTCGAGACGGCCAAATACAAATGCCGCGAACGTCTCAAGGAAAAACCCGACTTTTCCCACTTCCCGAGCCCGAAAAGATTCTGGCGGAATTTTACGGATAGGTGAGGGGGGAGGAAATTAATCAATATAGGTAATTTTAGTACCGGCTTCTTCAAGCATTTCTACTGAAATTCGATACTGTTCACCCCATCTTATGTCAGAGAAGTCAGGTCTGGTGGTAATCAGATGCGTCAGACCACATTGAAGAATTGCCCGCACACAATCAATGCAGGGAAACAAGGTAACAGCCATACTGCAATCAACTATTGTGGTGCCTGATTTGGTCGCTTGGTATATTGCGTTTCTCTCCGCGTGCTCAATCCATTGGTAACGTGCTTCGCCTTCCAACCTTCCAGCTTTATCTTCTAAAAGTGCCGGAATCCCATTGTAGCCGATAGCAACAATGTTCTGCTTGTCCTTAAAAATTATTGCACCAACCTGTCTTTTTGGATCTTTGCTCCAACCTGAAACATGGAGCGCCAGATCGTACATCCTTTTCGGCCATAAATTGCTCAATAATACAATCCTTAATAGACTTAAACTGATTGAATAAGTACTATAGTTAAAACGGGAGGGATTATGCCATGACTTTATTGCGATCAGAGGAAATTATCCAACTTGGTTTGATTGCTGATGCTGAGGATAATTCATACAAATCAACCTCATATGATCTTACAGTCGGTACAATTCTAAACCACAAGGGTGAAGAACATAGTAGGGAAATTGGAAAACCCTTTCGATTGCCACCCGGCGGAATTGCCGAAGTAATTTCTGCGGAAACCATTTCTCTACCATCTAACATTTCTGTATTTGCACATTTAAAGACGACATTGGTGGATATGGGCAAATTTTCTATGAATGTAGGAATAATTGATCCGGGCTGGTCTGGGCCGATTTCTAGTACAATACTTAATCTATCGGGCCGCGATGAAGTCACTATAGATTTCGGAGAAGAATTTTTACGCTTAGCCTTCTTTGAACACGAAGTAAGCAGCAAATATGAAGAAAAATCTGTGGAAAGGAAAAAATATATTCTGAATAAAAAACAAAAAATTCATCATGTATTTGGTGAATACTTTTTTGGTATGGATACGATATTGGCTAAAGCGCGAGAAGAAATAGGGCAAATATTTGGTAAAAGGACGCGAACTTTTTTAACTTGGATTGCGTTGGTCCTCGCCGCTTCACCTTTTCTTATTTGGGGTTATGAGCAGATTTTCACAATTAACAGAATAGAATTGTCTGGCGAATATCGTTCTGAAGTCGAAAGAGCTCGCAAGATTAACTCGGAAATGGGTGCAGCTTTGCGACAATTTCGAACTCAATATGACGCTGAAATGAAAAGTGTTCATGAAACGAACGAAGCGCTGACCTCGTCTTTTAAGGCACAGATCAATGAATTATATCTTGAACTTGAGAAAAGCAATCAGCAGCTAATTGAGTTGAAGAACGACGTAAAAAACTCTGCCAATTGATTTAAGGTAAAATTCCAATAATTTTCTAACTGTATTTGCACCCGCAAAAAAAAGGCCAGCGGATCGACCGCTGGCCCTTGCTTTTGTCCGGATGTTGCCGGTTACGAGACCGGGGCGCCGGCTTCGTCGACGACGTAGATCTTCTCGTGGCGGAGCCCCATATAGAGGCAGACGCACATGGCGAGGAGAACCACCGTGAAGGGCAGGCCGACCGTGATCGCTGCCGCCTGCAGCGCGGTCAGGGCATCGGCCCCGCCGCCAAACAGCAGCGCCGCCGCGACGACACCCTCGATGACGACCCAGAAGATCCGCTGCACCACCGGCGCATCGACCTTGCCGCCCGCCGTGATCGCGTCGATCACGAGGGAGCCGCTGTCCGATGAGGTGATGAAGAAGACCAGCACCAGCACGATGCCGATGGCCGAGGTGAGGGTCGCCAGCGGCAGGTTCTCCAGCATGTGGAACATCGCGAGCTCGACCGAGTCGAGGCCGCCCGCCAGCGTGCCGACACCGTTCTGGATCTGGTCCAGGGCGGAGCCGCCGAAGACGCTCATCCAGACGAGGGTAACCACGGTCGGGATGATCAGCACGGCGATGATGAACTCGCGCACCGTCCGGCCCTTGGAGACGCGGGCGATAAACATGCCGACGAACGGGGACCAGCTGATCCACCAGGCCCAGTAGAACACCGTCCAGCCCTGCATCCAGGCCTCATCCTCGCGGCCGACGAAGTTGCTGTAGGCGACGATCTGGCCGAGATAGCCGATCAGCGTGTCGCCCATGGTCGCGATGATGACCGCCGTCGGACCGACGATAAAGACGAACAGCAGCAGGACGGCGGCAATGCCCATGTTGATGTTGGAGAGCAGCTTCACCCCGCCGTCAAGCCCGCGGATCACCGAGAACAGCGCCAGCGCCGTGACCACGATGATCACCGCGATCTGGGTGTTGATCCCCGCATCGAAGCCGAACAGATAGGCAAGACCGGCGGAGGCCTGCTGCGCCCCGAACCCAAGCGAGGTGGCCAGACCGAACAGCGTCGCCAGCACCGCCACCGTGTCGATCACATGGCCGAAGAAGCCCCAGCTGTGATCGCCGATCAGCGGATAGAAGGCCGAGCGGATGGTCAGCGGCAGCCCCTTGTTATAGGAGAAGAACGCGAGGGACAGCGCCACAACCGCGTAGATCGCCCAGGGGTGAAGGCCCCAATGGAACATGGTCGCACTCATGGCGAGGCTCGCCGCTTCGGGCGTTCTCGCCTCGACGCCGAGCGGCGTCTCGTACCAGCCGGTGTAATAGGCCGTGGGCTCGGCCACGGACCAGAACATCAGGCCAATGCCCATGCCGGCGGCGAACAGCATCGCGAACCAAGACATGCGGCTGAATTCAGGCTTGGCATCCTGCCCGCCCAAACGGATTTTTCCGACCGGCAGGAAGATCAGCACAAGGCAGAAGATCACAAAGATATTCCCTGCCAGCATGAACAGCCAGTCAAAGGCGGCAATGGACCACCATTTCGCGCCGTCAAGGGCGCCTTTCGCGGCTTCCGGCGACAACAGGACGCCGAGCACGAAGAGAATTACCAGACCGGACGACACCCAGAAAACCGGGTGATGAACATCCATCCCCCACTTCTGGAGGTTGCTCTGTCCAACCTCGAAATCTGTTTCATATAAGTCTTCGCTCATAGTTCCCCCATATTCTGCCTCCCGGAGCCGGCGCGTTAAAATTATTCTTTCCCGGGATACTCATGATACATGCGCAGGCGGCGGCGAACTTTACCAAATCCGACCCTTCATGTCCAACCGGCCCGGGTTTTCGGGCGCGAACGGGGGGATTCTGCGGGGCGCGCAATGAGTCAGTTTTTGGCGTACAGGGGCGTCCGGCCGTCGGGACCGTACCCGATCACATCCGGATCCCACCACAGGATCGGATTGTCGATGAAAGAGGGGCGGGCCTCCATCCGTTTGCCGAGGGCCGCAATGCGCGGATGGTCCTGTTCGCGCAATGCGAGTTCCAGCGGCCGGTTGGCGACAAAGCTGAGATGGCAGGTAAGGAAAATGTCCTGAACGGAGACGCTGTCGCCAAAAAATCCGCTGTCCGCATCGGGCAGCCGTCTCTCCAGCCAGCCCAGCAGATGCGGGAGCCGTTCCTGCCCGCGGGTGAGATAGTCATTCTCCTGCCAGCGGACGCCGGACCATTTCATCTGGCTGATCGTCGTCGCGGCGGTGCCGAGCGTCTGGATGGTGGCGAGGGTCAGCTTGTCCTCCCATTCCTGGCCGGGCCGGGCGATGGTTGGTGCGAGCAGACCGATCCCTTCTGTTGCCGGGGTATAGGTCGTCAGCAGGTAATCGGCGATGAGGCCGCTTTCCCACAGCGTCCGGCCGTCGTCCCAGAGCGTTGGCACCTGAAGGGTGGGGGAGGCGGACGCCCGCTCCTCCACGGACGGGGTGGTCAGCTCCGCCTGATGCTCATATTCCAGGTCAAGTTCATGAAGCAAAATCCGGACTCCCCGCGCAAAGGGGGAGCCGAGCGTATAGCGAAGCGCGCGCATGGGAGGCCTCCTGACCCAGTAAAGCGGAGTTCGATTATAGACCCCCGGCGCGCAACCGCAAGGACAAGCGTCAGCGGCGGAAGTTTACCCGGCTGTTGCCATGACCGTCGGCGCCGATGACGAGGGTGCCGTTGCCGATGATCTTTACATCGTAGTAATGCTTCTTTTCAAGATTTTCGAGCAGGCCCTTGTAGATGACCACCACGTAAATCTCCGTTGCATTGACCGAATAGGCATGGGCGGCATCGATCTTCCCGTCTTTCACCTCGACGGTGACCAGCTCCTTCGATTTGTCCTTGGAAAAGAGGACAATCTTCTTCACGTCCGCGACCTTGCTGCCCGAGAGGTCGAATGTAACCTGGGCCATAACTTTCTCCATCTTGTTTCTGCTTCCTGGCAATGAGGACGGAAAAAGGTGCAGCTCTGTGACAGATGACACCGCAAGGATGTCAAAATAGCCGTTTGCGCGGCGGGCAATCCGGCTTATTCTCACACAAAAACAGACGAGGGCGAACTATGGGTCGGAAACTCTATTTCAACGATATTGCCAAGGGCGACCGGTTCGCCGGCGCCACGGTGACGGTGGAGCGTGAGGAGATGCTGGATTTCGGACGGCGCTTCGATGACCAGCCCATGCACTATGATGCCGAGGCTGCCCGCGCCATGGGCTTTCCCGATGTGGTGGCCTGCGGCGCCTATACCTTCGCGCTCTCCTCCAAGGCGACGACCCATATCTGGCAGCAATGGCATTTCCTGCCCTCCGGCCTCGGGGTGGAGCTGAATTTTCTCGCGCCCCTGCATGCGGGCGATGTGCTGACCACGGAAATGGAAATACTGGAGACCCGGCCGAGTTCCAAACCCGGACGCGGCTGGCTGGATACCGTGCTTCGCTGCACCACGCAGGAAGGCAAGCTCGCCTTCACCACGAAAGCGCATTTCCTGCTGCTGGAGCGGCCGGAATGACGGCGCAGGCCCGAGCTTCCGGCACATCACGCTTGGCGGAAGCTCTTGTTACATGGCCCGCATATATCCGTCCTTTATCTGGCCGCGTCTGCCGTTTTAATCTTCGTCATTCAAGAAGTCATCCAATAGCTTTTCATCCTGATCACTGTCGTGCGGTTTGAGCGGACCCGAGATATAGTCGATGTTAAGCCATGCCTCCGCATACCAATTGCCCTTATTATCCCGCTTCGCGCCGGTCTGCAGTGCATTCAGCTGTTCCATGAGTTCTTCCACATCACACAGGCCGTCGTCAGGGGCATCCTGAAAATTCGAGTCGCATTTCCCTTGAAAACATACCCACGCGGGCTTTTCTGTCTGTAAGTCACGATATCTTTCTACTTCGGATAACACATCTGCTGTGATCGCAGGATCGACGATGGCTATCAAATCAACATCTTCCATGTATCGCGCGGAATCAGGCATCGTTCCCGGGAATACATCCTCAGTAATGACAGTTGCCCAAAGATAGCGCGCGAGCATACGTCCGACGGCATAGCAGCATGCCGTTTCGTTAACACCCCCAATCCAAACATAATTGCACTTATGTTTGAGGATCGTGGGCATGATCAGTTTCTTGTATGCATGGTTCTTTGGGGGGGTGTCACAGCTTGTTACAAGATGGGCATACTGATTATCTATGAGTAGATCGAAGAATTCTTCCCAGAGCTGCCAGTCTTCCTTTGTTGCTTTGGAAGGGAAAGCGTTTTCGCTGTTTTTATCTACCTTCTCCTCATTGTTGCCGTCTAAATCAATATCTTCGTCATCGTCTTCTTTTTTGTCGTCCGTGGTTTTATCTTCGTCGAGATAAGGGTTTTCGGCATCCAGTGTCCCGTTTATAAAGACGGGCCAGTCGTTCGCGAATTGCTGTTTGATTGCTGCAATCAAATTTTTGAGAACCCGCGAAATGTCGTGGCTTTCCAACTCGTCCATGATTTCGTTCGGATCTTGTATTAGCAATAGCCCTTTGGTCGGTTGCTTGTAGAATGGATGGGTAACTTTCTTTATATGATTGTTGTTGATATACAGCATCGGAATGCCGGATTGAACTGCGGTCTTAACCCTCATTGCGGTAATTTCCTTTTAGGCTAATGAAAAAAAGAAATGTCCCCGGCGGATAAAATCCTGATCGGGACTGCCGCAATGACGGTCGGGCGTATATTTTGTGTGCGGGGAATAAAAAAAAGGCCGTCCGACGGGAGTAGGGATCGTCAGACGGCCAAGTTACAGGACCATGGAAGGGGAGACCTCTACATGGTCCAGCGGGAATAACTTAGAAGGAACGCGACACCGAAAGGGCGAAGATACCGCACAGATCGCTGCACTGGCTGCTGGGCAGGTCCGTATCGGTCCAGCCTGCGCTGACGCCGAAACCGGCAATCTCGGTCGAGATGCTGACCCCGTAATCGAGATAATCGTCAGTGCCCCAGGCGGCATTGTCGTCAATCGTCTGATAGCCGACGGTGCCGCTTAATGTGAAATACTCACCGAGCGGGATATCGATGCCGCCGCTGTAGTAGAAGGCATCGCCGCTGCTGCCGAAATAATCGGGTGAATAGTTGATGCCGGCGCTGACAGCGGCGAAGCCGAAGTCATAGCCGACGGACGGCGCGATTTCGAAGAAATCATAGTTGAGGCTGCTGGACGCGCCGGGATAGCTGTAATAAATCGCCGAGACATCCCAGTTGAAGGCGTCGACCGAGCCGCCGACGCCAACGTAATAGTCAATCTCGACCGTCGCGTCCGTGAATTTGACGTTGGATCCCCAGACGCCGCCGCTGACGGCAACCGGGCCGAAGTCGTAGGTATAATCGAACCCGCCCTGAATGGCCGGTTCGTTATCTGTCTGTGAAATACCACGGAAGGTGTAATCAGTAGTGAAACCGACATTGGCGGAAAATTCACCGGGCACATCACTCTCTTCCACCAACGGGGCTGCCTGAGCCATCGAGGTGAGACCAAGTGCGAGAACCGTCGTTGAAAGCAACCTAGAATATTTCATTTAAAGCAATTCCTTTACTCACGTTGATGATCCTAATAACAGCAAGGGGCGTGCCAGTTTTTAAAACTTAATAAAATCAATATATTAGACTGATTTACTGGTGGGGGAGGGTCGTAAATGGCTCAGAATTTAATCAGATTATGCTGCGCTGCACCATTTTTAAGCAGATTTCCTCTGCTTGCGTCTGGCGGTCGCGCCGAATTTCCCCTAGATTGGCCGTTCAAACTGGAGGGATTTTATGCGGGCAGCGGAAATAGAACAGGCGATGGGCCGGGCGACGGCGTTGCAGCGGCGCGGCGAGACGGACGCGGCGGCGGCACTCTATCGGCAGATTCTCAAGCAGCATCGCGACCTTGCCCCGGCTCATTACAATCTCGCGCTGTTGCTGAAGGATCAGGGCAAGGCGCAGGCGGCGGAAAAATCCTTCCGCGCAGCGGTGACAGCGGACAAGGGTTATGTCCTTGGCTGGCGCGGTTATGCCCGTTTCCTCGGCCAGCGGGGCAAGCATCGCGAGGCCGTTCGCGCCGGGCTGAAGGCGGCGGCGCTTGAAAAACATACCGATGCGGCGGTGCAGGAACTGGCCGATCTGATGGCGGGTGCGGGAACGGCGGACCTCGGCGCGCCGGGGGATGAGGCGATGCTGCGCTGTCTCGGCCGCGACGGGGTCGAGAGCGACCGTATGATCGTTGCGCTGCTGGCGCGCATTCGGCGGCAACCGGGCCTGCAACATCCGCCAGAAAGCAAGGACGACTGGCCGGCCTTTAACTCAGGCCTTACCGAGCCGGTGGTCGCGGCGGCCTTCGCCAACCTCATTCTGCCTGCGGAGGATATGGAGGCGCTGGTCGTATCCGCGCGCCGTCTTATCCTCGGCGGCGAGGTGACGGCGGAGCCGGAGGTGATTGCCTTGCTCGCGCTGCAGCTCTCCCTCTGTGAATATGCGATTGCACCGCCGCCGGGAGAGCCGCCACTGGTCACCGGCCTTGAGAGTGCGCTGCTGGCGGCGCTCTACGCTCCGTTGCAGCCGGAGATGGCGGACGAAATCCTGGAGAAGGGGGAGGTGACCCTGACGGCGCTGCCCTGGTGCGGCCAGCTGATGGTGCGCATGGGGCCGGAAAAGATGCGCGAATGGATCTTGAAGGGAACGTTGCCGTCGCTCTCGACGACCGGCGATACCGTCTCCCGCGCCGTGCGCGCGCAATATGAGGAAAGCCCCTATCCGCGCTGGCGCGGCCTTCGGGCAGGCGGGGAGACGGCGTTGCCAGCGCTGCTGCGCACGCTCTTTCCCGCGCTGCCGCCGTTGCCGGTAAGCGCGACCCCGGCTGTGCTGGTGGCGGGTTGCGGCACCGGGCGCCATGCGCTCCGGACGGCGCGGCGGATTAAGGACAGCAGGGTGACCGCCATTGACCTCTCCCGCCGGTCCTTAAGTTACGGTGCGCGGCAGGCGGAGGCGCTCGATATCGATAACGTCAGCTTTGCCGAGGCGGATATCCTCGACCTGCCGGACAGCCTCGGGCCGTTCGACCTGATCGAGGCCTGCGGCGTGCTGCATCATATGGCCGATCCGGAGGCGGCCTGGCGCGGGTTGCTCGACCTGCTGGACCCCAACGGTGTGATGAAGGTCGCGCTCTACAGCGAGAGCGCACGGCAGGATGTGGTTGCGGTCCGCGAGATGGTGGGCGAGGGGATCGAGACCCTTGATCTCGACGACATGCGGACGTTGCGCCGGAAAATCCAGGCCCTGCCGGAGGATCATCCGGCGAAGGGCGTCACGCGGGAGCTTGATTTCTACTCCTTGAGCGGCTGCCGCGACCTCCTGTTCCACCGTCATGAGCAGCGCTTCGACATTCCGCGCCTGCAGGCGGCCATCGAGGAGCTGGGGCTGGACTTCCTCGGCTTCGAATTTACGGAAAGCCGGGTGATGGCGGCCTACCGCGCCCGCTATGGCGATGATCCCGGCGGACGGGACCTTGCCAACTGGGCCGAGATCGAGGCGGAAAACCCGACGCTGTTCCGCGGCATGTACCAGTTCTGGTGCCGGGTTAAGAAGTAAACTCTCGCAATTGCCATGGCTGTGTGACAATATTAAATTAACTAGTCGGGATGTTCTGACAGCAATTGGATAGTCGAATAATGACGCTTCCGCGACGCCTCGCAACAATCATGGTCGCCGATGTTGTCGGCTACAGCCGTATGATGGAGATGGCCGAGGAAGAGACGGCGGCGCATCTCGACATTTGCCAGAAGCTGATCACAGAGGCCGTAGACGCAGGCGGGGGACGTATTTTCAATCGCGCAGGCGATGCCGCGCTCGCGGAATTTCCAAGCCCCATTAACGCGGTGAAAGCGGCGGTCGGAATCCGGGAAGGCCTTGCCGGGCTGGCGCCGGAAATCGCCAGCAAGATGAAGATGCGCTTCGGCTTGCATCTGGCGGATGTCATGGTGTCGGGCGATGACCTGCTTGGCGACGGCGTCAATCTCGCCGCCCGCATACAGCAAGGGGCCGATCCAGATACAATCCATCTCTCGCAGGTCCTGTTCGATCAGATCAAGCGCAACTCGCCCTATTCCTTTGATGATCTGGGCGAGCAGCGCTTCAAGAATATTTCCGATCCGATCCGCGTCTATCGGCTGAAAGGGCATCTCGGCGCCCATGTCTTCCTGTCGGCGCCAAGCCAGAGGACGGCTTCAGCCAAAACCATCCACCCCAATTCTCTTGCCGTCTTGCCCTTTATCTCGGCGGGAGGGGACGAGGACCAGCATTATCTTGCGGAGGGGCTGACCGAGGAAATCATACTGGAGCTTGCCCGGTTCAAGAAGCTGCATGTCGCCTCTCGCAGCGCCAGTTTCGCCTATCTGGAGACAAAGGCCAGTCCTTCCGAGGTCGCCCATGATCTCGGCGTGACCTATGTGCTGGAAGGGCAGGTGCGGCGGCTCGGTGACAAGGTCCGGCTTTCGCTTGAGCTGACCAATGGCGAGACCGGTATCGCCGTCTGGACAGACCGGATTACACGTCAGTTCGCCGATCTGTTCGAATTGCTCGACACCATGACGACCCAGATCGCCGCGACAATTCTTGGCCGGGTGGAGGCGGACGCGATCGAGGCCGCCCGGCGCAAACCGCCGGAGAATATGAATGGTTATGACTTCATGCTACGGGGGTTAGATCTGCATCGTATCGGCGGTATTACCTATGATAACTCGCGTCAGGCCGTCCGCTGGTTCGACAAGGCGATTGAGGAAGATCCAAGCTATGGGCCCGCTTATGCCTGGCGGATCTGCGCGGCGTCCTGGCTGCCGGAATTCGAGTTGACGAAAGAGAAAAGCTTCATCGAGAAGGCACTTGAACTGGATGCCAACAACCCGGAGGCTCAGCGCATCATGGGGTCAATCCAGATGCTGGAGGGCAATTTCGAGGCGGCGAAATATCATCATGAGCGGGCGATGGCACTGAGTCCGTCAGATGCATATATCCTCGCCCGGTCGGCGGCCTTCTATAGTTTCATCGGCGAGCCGGATAAGGCACTGGAACTTCTTAAAAAGGCTGAGGAGCTGGACGGGCTGCTGCCGGTCTGGTGTATCGAGGAACGCGGGATCGCGCATTTTAGCGCCGGACGGTTTGATCAGGCCGTGCAGGCCCTGACGGAACTTCCTTCGCAAACGTCGCGGAGCAGGCTCTATAGCTGTGCGGCGCTGATTGAACTCGGACGGCAGGATGAGGCGGAAATCGTGATGCAGAAGGCGCTGGCTGTAAATAAGGAACTGACGGCCGCCGAATTCATCAAGAAGGAATGCTGGCGCGATCCCCTTATCCGCCACAAGCTGCGCAAGGATCTGATCGCGGCGGGCCTGCCGAAATAGTCTGTTGGCGCCCGCTGTGTTTCCGGTCAATTGCTGCGCTGCAATAAAAAGCCTTTTCTTGAGGGGCCGC
>TARA_R110000787_G_scaffold86285_9_pt1 | contig 23134 bp, 26 predicted proteins | sample TARA_R110000787 | Tara Oceans TARA_R110000787 (sample SAMEA4397920) | marine metagenome | biome: Polar Biome; feature: [DCM] deep chlorophyll maximum layer (ENVO:01000326); material: water (ENVO:00002006), including particulate matter (ENVO:01000060) such as... | depth 35 m | reverse complement strand
CCTTATCGATTTAGATCGCGATATCTGGACCTATGTGTCTATGGATTATTTTAAACAAAAAATTAAAGAAGGTGAAGTTGGATCAAGTGCCATGCCTCACAAAGTAAATCCTATCGATTTTGAAAACAGTGAAGGTAATTTAGGGATTGCCAATGCTTTGTTTGAGCATTTATCAGCAAAACTACCCATAAGTAGATTACAGAGAGATTTAACAGACAGTACGGTACTTAGAAACGTTGGTGTTCCTTTTGGACATACATTAATTGCTTTTCAATCTACCCTAAAAGGATTAAATAAACTATTGTTAAACGAAAGTAAATTTGCTGAAGATTTAGAAAAAAATTGGGCAGTTGTTGCCGAAGCAATTCAGACCATCCTTCGTAGAGAAGCGTATCCAAATGCATATGAAGCTTTAAAAGGATTGACCAGAACCAATGAAAAGATAAATGCACAATCCATCGCTGCTTTTATTGAAACCTTGGAAGTTTCTGAAAGTGTAAAGCAAGAAATGCGAGTGATCACTCCTTCTAATTATACTGGGATTTAAAAAAATATTATTTAATTGAATTATAAAAAAAGACCTACTAATTTAGTAAGGCTTTTTTTATTGGATATAATTAATTCTTAATGAGTTTCTTAATTACCATTCCTTGATCTGTTTCTATTTTAATTAGTAACAAACCACTATCTAATTTAGAAACATCTATTTCATTTGAAGGATTGTTTTGCTCTAAAACCAATTTACCTAAAATATCAGATATCTGAATCTTATTAATAAATTGTTGACTTATGCTTTCAATAGTTATTTTATTGCTTGCTGGATTTGGATAGATATTAAAATCTGCTAAACTGAAATCTTGATTGGATAATAATTCGCTACCATAAACGGCTACGCCACCATTTGGATTAACAATAGTTAATACAGCAATTTCATTATCATTATTTATAGAATAAGTAAAAGGGTTTATCGCTATACTTTGATTAAAAAAAACAGAAGAATAGATAATTGAAAAAGCATTGTTTTCTGGACTTAAACAATCTCCTAACAATACACCAGGGTAATCATCAAGTGTAAAAATATTTTCACTAGAATCATAATTTATTAATGCTTCGATACTTTCACAAAAATTTATATTAATTACATCAAATTCTTCAAAAAAATGAATTGAACCCGTTTCTAATTCACCAATTATATTAGGAGGCGAAAATTGAAGATCATCGATAAATACTTCTTGCAAATACCAAATATTCTCAAAAAGTTGTGGATCCTGTGCATAGCTATTGAAATAAGCTAGCAAAATAATGAGTACTGCTTTTATATTTTTCATTAATTAGAAATAAATAGTTTTTACAATTCTATTTTTTGAATAATTAAAAAGGGAGATTATAAATATACAAATACTAAAATAATTTATCTAAACTGTATAAAACAAAAAAGACCGACTAATTTTAGTCGGTCTTTTTATAAAATATTATTTTTCTTTTTACATATCGAATATGCTTCCTATTGATTTTAATTTGGAAATATCCACATCTCCTTTTTCAATAGCCTTCATTAACTTCATCATTTTTGCTGGTTCCATATTATCACCTAGCAATCTAAACAAAGCAAATCCTTTTTCATCGTCACTTGCAAATACAATAATCTCGTCTATTGCATCTTCTTCACCTAAGTATTTTAACGTTGCTCCTTGTTTATTAGAACCATACTTCATTAGCATTTTATATTGCTTTTGATTTATGATGTTTTTAAGCTCTTGTCTTTTTACTTCGTACTCTGCAGCATTCGCTTCTTTTATTGGATATGCAACTACATTTATTTTCTTTACAGTTGCCAAAATATCCTTTTCTTCTTGAGATAAATTATTACCATCTGTTTGCAATAAACTTGCTGCAATATCAATTTTTAAAAAAGAATCATCGTCCTGTCTGTCTACTAAATAACGTTGTAATGATTGTTCATTATTACAGCTAAATAAAGTAAGTGCTGCTAATCCAATTCCTAAAACATATTTTATAAGTATCATATCTTTAGTTTTTCTTGTCTATATTCTTCAACTCTTCGCTACCAGGCATATTAAGATCACTTGTAAGTTTTGAAATCTTTTTAAGATCTATGTTTCCTGTAATACTCATTATGATTGTTCTTTCTTCTCCATCGATATTTCCTGTAAGGTGCATTAATAATTCACTTACATAGTTATCGTTTTTACCTTCTTTTGAATAAAACTTGATGTTTTTACCATCGTCTTTTACTCTCATCAATTCAGATAATCCTGAAGATTTTGATAAATAGCTTGCTACGACGATATTCATTCTTGCTGCTACTTCCTTATTCTCGGTAGTATAAATCTTGATATTATCTAGATTGTTTACTAATTCTAAATATTCTTTAGCTTCTGGATCATTAGATTCTAAATCTAATTTACTTAGAAGTTTGAACATGTTCTTGGTAACTACTACCGAACTTACTTCACGCTCATTTTCAAATGAGTCGAATGCATTTTGTGCGCTCATTAATGTTGGAGCTAATACTATTGCTACTAAAATTGCTAACTTTTTCATACTTTTAATTTATTTGATTTTTGATTAATGTTTATTTTAAAATTCTATTTTTTGTTTCTGTAAACTGACCTATAACTGCTAACTCTTGAGTTCCTTTATTAAAACTATTAGACATTAGTAATAAGGTCTCTCTTGTTTTATTGAATGCTGCTAAAGCTTGTTGCTCTTCTGATGTCATTTGGTTTCCTGAAAATTGTAAACCAACTACTCCTAATAATATTATGGCTGAAGCTGCAATACTTAACCACCATCTTCTCGAATTACTTGAAGCTTGAGGAAGGCTAATTTCTCTTTCTGAAACTTCTTGTTGAGCATTTTTCAATCCTACAAATAATCCTTGGTAGGCCATTAAATGTGGTGCTATAGTAGCACTTGAAAAATAATCACGAAGTATTTTTTCCTGGTCTAAGCTTGTTTCTCCTTCAAAATAAGCGTCTAATAATGATTCTATTTTAGCTAATTCCATAATTGTATTGTTTTATTAATTGTTCTCTTACTACCTTTCGAGCTCTTGATAATGCTACTCTAATAGCAGTTTCATTTATTTCCAACATCTGAGATATTTCAGCAAATTCAAATTGTTCGATATCTCTTAACTGCATGATCATTTTTTGTTTTTCTGGAAGGGTTTGCATTATTTTGGTAACCAATTCAACTCCTTCATTTCCTTCAATAGTTCTTTCTATGTTATCACTATTTTTATAATTACTATGAACAATTTTTAAATTTGATGCTTGTCTTGATTTTAATCGGTCTAAACAATAATTTTTTGTCATCGTAACTGCAAATGCTTCTGGACTTCTATAATTATCAATTTTATCTCGTCCTTTCCATAATTTTAAAAACACTTCTTGAACAGCATCTTCTGCTTCGTCACTGGAAACCAAAAGTCTTTTTGCCAACCTATATAAGGTATCCTTGCAAGGAAGTATGGTATCTAAAAACTCTTTTTGTTCCAATTTGGTTAGTATTTATTTGCTGTTATATTAAGATGACGAGCCTCGCTTAATTTTGTTACAAAATATTTTCAATTAAAAATAATGTAACTATTTTAGTGGTTTAATTCAATATCGAATATACCCAATCCTATGAAAAAGAAAATCTTCCTGTTACTTATTGCTATTTCTACATTATTTGTTTCTTGCTTTGAAGATTTAGATGACAATATACAACCCGCTTCAGACTTAGATATTGGAAACTTTATTTATAGAGGACTTAACTATTTTTATCTTTACAAAGCAGATACGCCAGAATTAGCAGATGATAATTTTGCTAATCAGGACGAGTTAAATACTTTTTTAAACTCTTTTGAAACTCCAGAAAGCTTATTTAGCTTTTTAAAATCTCCACAAGATCGGTTTAGTTTATTAGTAGACGATTATAATGTATTAGAAGATGCTCTAAATGGAGTTACCTTAAATAATGGGATGGAATTCGGTTTGGTTTATTATCCCGATGGTAGTAATAATGTATTTGGATATGTACGTTATGTATTACCAGGAACAGATGCTGAATCTAAAAATGTAGAAAGAGGAATGATATTTAATAGTATCAATGGACAGCAAATAAACGATTCCAACTATTCTGAATTAATAGGTCTTAATTCTTATGAAATTGGTCTTGCTACTTTTGATGGTACTGCGATTACACCTACTGGACAAAGTATAGAATTAGTAAAACAACAATATACGGAGAACCCAATACTAATGGCTGAAACATTAACCATACAAGGTCAGAAAATTGGTTATTTAATGTACAATGCATTTACAAGGGATTTTGATGCTCAATTAAATGCTGCTTTTGCACAATTTAAGGCGGATGGTGTTACAGACTTAGTTATTGATTTAAGATACAATGGTGGAGGTTCTGTTGAAACTGCCATTGATTTATCAAGTATGGTTACTGGTCAGTTTAACAATCAAGTATTTGCTAATGAACATTGGAACGCAGACCGTCAAACTGAATATGCAAGTCCTAAGTTATTTAATAATGAAATTCTAACTGGTGAAGCCATCAATAGCTTAAACTTAACAAAAGCGTATGTACTAACTTCTAAAAGATCTGCTTCAGCAAGTGAATTGGTTATTAATGGTCTAAATCCATATATTAATATGAAGCAAGTTGGAGATACCACTACCGGAAAATACCAAGCCTCTTTTTTATTATATGACGCTCCTGCTCCAAACTTTAGTAAAAATCAAGCGAACCCAGGACATAGCTATGCCATGTTACCATTGGTTTTTAAAACATCCAATTCTGTAGGGTTTACAGATTATGCAGATGGTTTGTTTCCTGATATTCAATTGAAAGAAGACTATACCAACTTAGGGATTTTAGGTGATGTAAATGAACCTCTTTTAGCTGCTGCTTTAAATGATATTCTAGCGATTCCGCAACCACAAAACAGAACGAATGTTCCATTTAAAGAATTATCAGAAAGCAAATCTCAATCTCCTATTTATCAACTTATGATAGCGGACGAATAAGAATGTGAATCCTATTTAAAAATTTAATTAATAATGGAAAAATATCAAATTCAGGTAATACAAACTGTAATCGTTTTTTTAGCTTATTTAGTTTTAAACTTTTCAAGTCAATACATTATTAAAAAAGTTGGAATAAAATTTTTATATAAGAGTCCTAGAATAAAAATTACACAAAAATTAATTCATCTTATTTATTTTATTTTAGTCTTTAATTTTATCCTATTTATTTGGGGAGTTAAACAGTCTGAACTCATGTATTTTGCTACATCACTTTTAACTGTTTTAGGAATTACTTTTTTTGCACAATGGTCAATAATATCCAATATAACTTCTTCTTTAATAATATTTTTCAATCATCCAGTAAAAATTGGAGATTCCATTGCAATATTGGATAAGGAATATCATATAGAAGGAAAAGTTAACGATATCGGTATCTTTTTTCTAATTATAAAAACAAATGAAGGAGAACTTGTTACAATACCTAACAATGTTTTTACTCAAAAAATGATAAAGAAATTAGATTCCTAATTTACAATATGAACCAAATTTATTTTTTCCTTCTTACGCTATTGATGATAAGTTGTTCTTCTTTGCCAAAAGAGGAAGAAAAAATAGAACTTCATTTTTTAGATGAATATGTTTATCCTATAAATAAAAAATTAAAAGATACTAAAATAGGAGGCCTTTCAGGAATAGATTATAAAAACGGAGTTTATTATTTAGCGGTGGATGACTCTAGAATGCCTCGTTATTGTAAGGCTACAATAGTTATAGAAAATAACGCCATTTTAGACATTAAAATTACTGACGTAGTAATCTTTAAAGATGATCCTTTCTATCAATATAACTTTTTGGATTTAGAATCAATAATTGCAGAACCAAATAATAAGATTATTATGGTGAGTGAAGGGTCTATTAAAAAAGGGGAAGATCCTCTTTTGTTTTCAACTAAAGAAAATGGTGATTTTATACAGAACTTTCAAATACCAAATAAATTCTTAGCCTCTGCGGACCCGAAACCCATCCATAATAAAACATTAGAAGGACTAAGTCATAGTTTTGATAACCAAGGCTATTGGACTGCTTTTGAACTTCCTTTGCCTTTAGATGGTAAAGAACCTATATATCAGAAAGCAAATTCGCCAGTTAGATTCACCTATTTTGATAAAGAAACTGGAGTACCAACAAAAGAATTTGTGTACCAGTTATCTCCTATAACAAAACCAAATAGAGGTGATTTTAATTTAAATGGAGTTACCGATATATTAGAGTTTAAAACCAATCACTTTTTTGTAATTGAAAGAACGTACCAAAGTGAGTATGGTGCTTATGGTAACACGGTTAACATTTATCACGCTTATGTAGATGATTCTTCTACAAATTCATTAGATATCGATTCTTTAAAAAATACAGATTACATCCCTTTAAACAAAGAAATACTCTTCGAGTTTGACACTATTAAAAGTGAGCTTACTGAAGGAATTATTGATAATATTGAAGGTATTACTTTTGGCCCTGTTCTTAATAATGGGAATCAGTCATTAATCCTTGTCTCTGATGATAACTTTCAAGTTTATGGTAAACAACTCAACCAATTTATACTACTTGAAATAAAAAAATAGCTTTTTCCTATAAGCAATCATTTATCATATTTTTAGACTTTTAGATTTATTACTTTTGACTGTATAAATACAAATACAGCTAAAGTTTTTATGGAAAATCATAAAGTAAATAGCTATCATACAGATGCTAAGAATAACATTCAACACAAAGGGGTCATCACTAAGATAACAGACCAAATGGTAACTGTATCTTTAAATGGCAATCTTAATTGTGATGCTTGTAATGCAAAAACAATTTGTGGTTCTGCAGAGTCTAATGAAAAAGAGGTGGAAGTATTAAATACCAATCCTCTTTTACAATTAAATGATCAAGTAGAAGTATTATTAAGAAAAGACTTAGGAATGAAAGCGGTCTTTTGGGCTTATGTGTTTCCGTTTATTTTAATCATAGCAGTGCTTATAACCTCTTCTCTTTTTGTAAAAGAATGGATTGCAGGAACCCTTTCAATTTTAGTACTACTACCCTATTATTTACTTCTTTATTCTTTAAAAAAAGTATTTAATAAATCATTCCAATTTTCAATCCTAAAAACCTAGTGATGATTCTTTCTATACTATATAGCGCATTTTTATTAGCAGCAATTGGTGTTGTCGCTGCTATTATATTATATGTCGTTTCAAAAAAGTTTTATGTTTATGAAAACCCTTTAATTGCTGAAGTTGAAGACATACTACCTGCAGCAAATTGTGCTGGTTGTGGCTCTCCTGGTTGTAAGGCATTTGCTGAAAAATTAGTTTCTACTGATGATATTTCAGAGTTATTCTGCCCGGTAGGTGGAAATGATGTAATGAAGTTAGTTTCTGAAGTTCTAGGTAAAGAAGTCGCAGAAAAAGATCCAACGGTAGCTGTTTTACTATGTCAAGGTTCCTGTGAGGTTAGGCCTAAAACTACCGAATATCAAGGTCCAAGAACTTGTGCAATTTCTGCAATGGTATATGGTGGCGAAACCGATTGTCAATACGGCTGTCTAGGTGATGGCGATTGTGTTAAGGTTTGTGATTTTGATGCCATGTATATGAATGAAGAAACTGGATTGCCAGTTATAATCACCGATAAATGTACTTCTTGTGGTGCCTGTGTAACAGCTTGCCCGAGAGATATTATAGAAATGCGTCCAAAAAATAAAAGAGATCTTAAAATATTTGTTGGCTGTTTAAATGAAGATAAAGCTGGAATCGCAAAAAAATCTTGTTCCGTAGCTTGTATTGGTTGTTCTAAATGTGAAGATATTTGTCCAAAAGACGCTGTTATAATGAAGGACAATCTAGCATATATAGATCCAATAGCTTGTACGCTATGTAGAAAATGTGTGGAAGTATGTCCTACCGATTCTATTATTGAAACCAATTTCCCTAAGAAAAAAATAAAAATACCAAAGGATAAACCTGAAGTAAAGGAAGATGTGAAATCAACTAAAACAAAGACGGATGCTTAAAACATTTCCAAAAGGTGGTATTCATCCAAAAGAGAATAAATTAACTTCTTCTAAGAAGATAAAAGTGATGTCTACTCCTAAAGTTGTTTATGTTCCTATTGCGCAACACATTGGAATTCCTTCTGAAATAATTGTTGAACGGAAAGAGAAAGTAATTAAAGGTCAAGTTATAGCAAAATCTGGAGGTTATGTGTCATCAAACATTCACTCTCCTGTTGCGGGAACGGTTACCAAGTTAGATATGATCATTGATAGCAGTGGTTATAAAAAACAATGTATTGTTATTAGAACCGACCAAAAAGAGGAAAGCAACTTTGAAAATAAAGAGTTTGAATTAATAAAGGAGATCAAACAATCTCCAAAAGAAATTCTTCAACATATTTCAGATTATGGAATTGTAGGTTTAGGAGGTGCTACGTTTCCATCACACGTAAAACTGAATATTAAAGAAGATAAAAAAATAGATTGTTTACTTATTAATGGTGTAGAATGTGAGCCTTATTTAACTGCTGACCATCGATTGATGTTGGAAAAAGCAGATGAAATTATCGTAGGTATTCAGATATTAATGCACGCATTACATATAGAGAAAGCAATTATTGGTATTGAAAATAATAAAAAAGACGCAGTAAAAGTATTAGCGAAAGCTTGTAAACACGATAAGAGAATTAAAGTAGCAGCCTTACAAGTTAAATACCCACAAGGAAGTGAAAAACAACTTATTAAAGCAATTCTTAAAAGAGAAGTTCCTATAAATGGTCTTCCTATGGATATTGGAGTTATTGTTCATAATGTTGGAACTATTTATGCTATTTATCAAGCCATACAACACAAGCAACCACTTACAGAACGAGTAGTTACCGTTACTGGAAAAAATATACAAGAAGCATCTAATTTCTGGGTGAAAATTGGAACTCCTATTAAAGATTTAATTGAAGAGGTTGGCGGATTACCAGAAGGAACTAGAAAAATAGTCAATGGCGGTCCAATGATGGGAAAAGCTATAAAAAACACGGATGTTCCAATTACAAAGGGAACTTCCGGAATCTTAGTGATTTCTAAAAATGAAGCTAGCAGACAAGAAGCAAAAAACTGTATTCGATGCAGCGAATGTGTTTTTGTTTGTCCAATGGGGTTAGAACCTCATTTATTAATGAACTTATCAGAAAAAGGGTTCTATGAAAGGGCTTCATTAGAAGATATTTCTACTTGTATAGAATGTGGTTCCTGTAGTTATGTATGTCCTTCGCACCGTCCTTTATTAGATTATATCCGATTTGGAAAAAGTATTGTAAAAAAATTAGAATCTGAAAAAAACTAACATGTCAGAAGAAAAAATTGTCATATCAGCCTCACCGCATGTACATTCCGACAGGACTTCAAAAAGAATAATGTATGATGTCGTCATTGCATTAATTCCTGCATTTTTAGTTTCCTTATATCTATTTGGATTTAGCGCATTAATTGTTACTTCCATTGCAGTCATATCTTGTTTGGCTTTTGAGTATTTAATTCAAAAATTTATTTTAAAAACTGAAATTACCATTTACGATGGTTCTGCTTTAATAACCGGAATATTATTAGCTTTTAATGTTCCATCCAACCTACCAATTTGGATGATTATTGTAGGAAGTTTAATTGCAATAGGTGTTGCAAAGCTATCTTTTGGAGGTTTAGGTTTTAATATTTTTAACCCTGCTTTAGTGGGTCGTGTATTTTTATTAGTTAGTTTCCCAGTACAAATGACGCTATGGCCTACTCCTATTGTTAACAACACAACTATTATTGATGCAGTTACTGGAGAAACTACCTTAGGAATTATAAAAGAAGGCTTATTATATGGGGAAACAATGACTACCATAAGTTCTAAAATCCCTTCAACAATAGAACTTTTAATAGGAAGTACTGGTGGGTCTTTAGGTGAAATGTCTGCGCTTGCCATATTATTAGGAGGGATCTATTTAGTATACCGAAAAGTAATTACTTGGCATATCCCTGTTACCATTTTAGCAACCATGTTTGCTTTTACTGGAATCTTTTGGTTAATCAATCCAGAATCTTATGCAAGTCCATTAATCCATATTTTATCTGGGGGGGCATTATTAGGTGCATTTTTTATGGCAACTGATCTTGTTACAAGTCCAATGACCAAGAAAGGAATGATCATTTTCGCGATTGGTATCGCCGTCATCACAGTAGTTATACGTTTTTATGGTGCCTATCCTGAAGGAATTTCATTTGCAATTTTAATTATGAATGCCTTTGTACCATTGATTAACACTTATTTTAAACCTAGACGATTTGGTAGTCAAATCAAATCTAAAATTATATAACCATGAGTAAAAAGGAGTCAACATTCATCTCTATGACACTTTCACTATTAATTATCACATTAATAGCAGGAATCTCATTGGGTTTTATAAATAACATTACCAAAGGACCTAAAGCTAAGGCAAAGTTAGAGCGGAAAGTAAATGCCTTAAAACAAGTTTTACCAGAGTTTAACAATGATGTTTTAAAGGAAGTGAAACTAATTAAGTTAGAAAATGTAAAAGACAGTACCGAAATATACCAAGGAGCAATGAATGGAGAAATTTCAGGAACAGCAGTTATTGGCTCTTCTGAAAAAGGATTTAGTGGTTTAATTAAGGTTATGGTGGGTTTCAGTCCTGATGGAAGTATTAATAATATTTCAGTATTGGAACAAAAAGAAACCCCTGGCTTAGGAACCAAAATAAAAGATGATAAATTTCTGAAACAATTTAGAGGTAAAAACCCTTCAACTTTTAATTTAAAAGCTAAAAAAGATGGCGGTGAAGTAGATGCTTTAACTGGGGCAACCATTACTACCAGAGCATTTGGAGAAGCAACTCAACAAGCATATGATGTTTTTATAAATAATAACAATTAGAAACTATGGCTGAGAAAATAGATCAAAAGAAAAATTTCTTAAAAGGTATTATAAAAGACAATCCCGTTTTTGTAATGCTTTTAGGGATGTGTCCAACTTTAGGGGTGACCTCTTCTGCATTTAATGGTTTAGGGATGGGGATAGCAACCTTATTTGTTTTATTAATGTCAAATATAGTGGTCACATTAATTAAGTCTCAAATACCAAATAAGGTGCGAATCCCAGCATTTATCATTGTAATTGCATCTTTTGTGACGATTACTGAAATGGTTCTAGAAGCTTTTATTCCGTTTCTATATGAGCAACTAGGAATATTTATTCCATTAATTGTAGTTAACTGTTTAATATTAGGAAGAGCGGAAGCTTTTGCTTCTAAAAACAATCTTTATTCATCTATAGTTGATGCATTAGGTATGGGGATTGGTTTTACCATCGCACTTACGGCATTAGGAGCGGTTAGAGAAATTTTAGGAAGTGGAAGTCTATTTGATTTTAGATTTCTTTCTGAAGATGCCAATACATTTATACTCTTTATTCTACCTCCTGGAGCCTTTATAGCACTTGCTTATTTGTCTGTTGTCTTTAACAAATTAACTTCTAAAACTAGCTAAATGGAATATATCATCATACTTATAGCAGCTGTTTTTGTCAATAACATAGTGCTTTCTCAATTTTTAGGCATTTGCCCATTTTTAGGAGTTTCTAATAAAGTATCCACCTCTATAGGAATGTCTGGTGCGGTATTATTTGTAATGACTATCGCAACATTAGCAACCTATCTATTATATCAATTTGTTTTGATCCCAATGGGTTTAGATTATTTGAGAACCATTACTTTTATTTTAGTGATCGCCTCATTAGTACAAATGCTTGAAATTATATTAAAAAAAGTAAGTCCTCCTCTTTATCAAGCCTTGGGTGTTTTCCTGCCACTTATCACCACCAATTGTGCAGTGTTAGGTGTTGCTATATTAGCATTAGGTTTAGATAACGGAAGCTTATTAAAAGCGGTTTTCTTTGCGATTGCTAACTCTATTGGATTTGCATTAGCATTGATATTATTCGCAAGTATTCGTGAACACCTTGAATTAGCAAATTTACCAAAAGGAATGAAAGGTGTACCAATTAATTTATTAGTAGCTGGATTACTTTCATTAGCATTTTTAGGGTTTACAGGATTGGTATAAACAAAAAAAAGCACCTCACTTTCGTGAGATGCTAAAGTAATTAACAATTTTCCTTTTTCAATTAATTGTTAAAATAAACTCCTCCTGGAATAATTCCTGTTTCTATAGTTATTATCTCTGAATTAGTATATAAATCAAATATTTTTAAGGTTCCGTTACTTGCAAAATCACCTGCGTCAGTTGCGTATAGCTTTCCGTCATTAACTGTCATAGCATAAAAGAAACCAGTTATGATACTAGTTGTTGGTAATGAAACACTATTTTCTTCTTTGCTAAAAACTTCACCATCCAAATTATAAATTAAAGTGGCTCCATCCATCGATAAACTTGCTGGGTGATTAGTCGTTAAAAAATCGAAAACTTGTACAACCGTATTATCACTTGTTTTAACCTTTACTAATTTTCCATTCGTTTCGTTACCTGTAAAAGCAGGGTTACCTCCACAAAGTACCCAAATATCATTATTAGAAACTACCATCGAATTGGGAACATCTCCTACTTCAATTGTTGATTCTAACATATTAGCTGATACATCTATCACTGATAAAATATTGTTTTGACCATAACCACCTTGATGAGCAACATATAAATCATTGTTTGCCATTACCAATTTCTCTGGGCCAAAAGCAACAGGTATTGTTGAGGTAACTGTGTTTGTAGCAAGATCAATTACTGCTATAAAATCATCATTATTATCAAAAGGATCTCCCCAATTAGAAACATAACCATTGCTCCCTGAAGACACAAAATATCTTGGATTATTTAAACCTTCAGTTATGCTTGCTATAGACTCAAAAGTATATCGATTTACAACTTCAATTTTTTGAGAATTATTTACAACAACATAAGCATTATCGTTATTAAAGCCCATAGATTGTACAATACTACCTAAGTCTGCTGAATTAACTTGATTAAATACTTGATGATCCACCGATGAATAATCGTCTGAAACGAATGAAATAGTCCCTGATCCATTTTGAAAAGGTCCTTCATTGGTTATAAAGAATCCGTATTCATAATCTCCTAAAGGAAGAATTATATCGTCATCATCCTGAGTACAAGAAGTGACTAAGAATGCAAAAATCAATAGATAAGTTAGTTTTTTAAGCAATTTCATTTTTTTAAAATTTAAAGTTTATAAACGTTTGTATATTTCTGTTTGGCATAGGCCGGTAAGCAACATTTTCATAATAAGTATTAAAAATATTGTTGAGCTTAATTCCAATTTTTATTGGAAATGATTTTTCCTGTATTAAATATTCCAATCCTAAATTGGAAACTGAATACCCATCTAAAACCCCATTATTGTCAGTGGTTGTAAACACTTCACCATTAAATAGCAATTGATAATAAACTGTTAGTTTTTTATAATTATAGTTGAAGGTTCCAGTTGCTTTATGATAAGGAACATAAATTAATTGTTTATTTTTTTCTAAATCTTTAGCTGCGGTATACGCATAATTAAAGACCAGGTTTAATTGATGTTCTTTAAATGATTTTGAATAGTTCCCATTTAATTCAATACCAAAATTTTTAGTTTTTGAAATATTCAATGGTGTAAATAAACCGTCTTCACCTGGCTGCCATTTTATTAAGTCTTTAGAAGAAATATAAAAACCGTTGATATTCAACCGAAATTGATTCCATATAAATTCATTAGCAATCTCAACTTGATAGGAAGTTTCAGGGTTTAAGTTTTCATTTCCACCACTATTCCAATATAAATCGTTGAAAGTAGGCACTCGGTAATTTTTAGATGCATTTGCTTTTAATGAATACCAATTATTTATAGCATACTTAACATCAACAGAAGCCAAAAAAGGGTTCTCAAAATCATTTAAAAATTCTTGACGTAAATTGATGCCATAACTCAATTTATGAGTCACCTGATGCTTCCATAAAAGTATTGCAGCTAAGGTATTACGATCGTTAGACCCAATATTACTTCCTTCAGATTTTATATACGTGTAGTTTAATATGGAACTTACTTTTAGATCCTTATTAACATTGTATTCTAATTGATAATCTCCTAAATAAGTAGTGGATTTTCCTTCAAAATACAACTGATTTTCAGGATTAGGATAGTATCGATATCTTTCAAAAGTATGAGCTCCTTTTACTGTAGTATTCCATTTATTAGAAGCCTTTTTCCAAGTTACTAAATTTCGTGTTGTTACATCTTTATAACTGTCCTTTGAAGCTGAGGTAATGGTTCCTGAAAAATTTCGGTTTCCTAGAAAGTAATTCGAATTCCAAGAAAGAGTGCTTTTTTCAAAATTTAATCCTGCATTTGCAGATATATTGAGCTTATCAAAGTTTCCGTTTTCATTTTTTCGATTTAAATCAATGTATTCATAATCGTTTTCTGAAGAAATAAAATCGATTCCCAAATCGATATACTTTTTATCAGATGAAAATCTACTTTTAAACACACCGCTAATGGTTGAAAAACTACCAAAGGATAGTCTCAAATCTGATGATTGCTTATCTTGAAAATCGATCGTATTATTTAAATGAATACTTCCTCCTACTGCTCCACTCCCATATTGCGTACTACCACCTCCACTTCTTATAGTTATAGTATTAAAAGAACTTGGGGAAATCGTATTAAAATCGGTTTGACCCGTAAGGTTTGAGTTGATAGAAATTCCATTCCAAATAACAGCTGTTTGTGACGCATTGGTTCCTCTAAAAGAAGGTGAGGAAACCATTCCGAAGCCATTTTCTTTAAAATAAATGGACGAATTATAATTTAAAACTTCAGTTAATGAAACTGGATTTCGCTCTATTAAGGTATCTGATAATTCGGTGAGTTCAAAACCTTCCGAATAATCCTCCAACTTAGTATCTATAATCAACACTTCATTTAAATGTTGAATAGAATCTAGCTGAGCATACATAGATGCTGAACAAATAACTAATACTATTATGAGATATATTTTTTTCATATTCACTCGCTTTTATCCCGAAAGCTCGATCGTTTAATTAGTGAATAAGGCAGGTCTCCTGGCTTGTCATTTGTACAACCTTCCCGCCTAAGCAGTGGTTATAAAGAGGTACAGTTTCAAATTATATATTTGAAATGACTTACAGTTGCGGGAACAGCTTCGGAATTATACCGAATTCCCTTTTAAGAGGTTGTTTTGCAATAAAGAAAACGTCCTCACCAAATTCGAAGCGAAAATAAGATTTTATTTAATGGTACAATCAAATCAAATACTATTATTTTTGAAAAATGCAAAAACCAATTTACATCCTATTCTTTTTATTTCTTTTTATTTCTTGTAAAAACCAACAGGAAACCAAAATTGAAGAAGTGAACACCAACAAAGATTCAAAAATTGAATATGCAAAAGGATTTGATATTACTTACCATGAGGGATATAAAGTTATCACCTTAAAAAATGCCTGGCCTGGAGCTGAAAAAGTTTTTAAATATGCATTAATTGAAAAAGGAACTATTCTAGAATCCCCTGAAGATTATGATGATATAGTAACTATTCCTATAAAAAATATTGTGGTTACTTCTACTACCCACATACCTTCTTTAGAAATGTTAGAAGTTGATGAATCCTTAATTGGTTTTCCAAATTTAGATTATATCTCCTCCGAAAAAACAAGAGAAAGAATAAATAAAGGATTGATAAAAGAATTAGGAAAAAACGAAGATATCAATACAGAATCTCTCATCGAATTAAGTCCTGATGCAGTCATCGGTTTTGCTGTAGATGGGAATAACAAAACGTTTAATACGCTTAAAAAAACTGGAATACCCGTAATATATAATGGAGATTGGACAGAAACTACTCCTTTAGGAAAAGCAGAATGGATTAAATTTTTTGCAGCATTTTATAATAAGGAGGATTTAGCTAATGATTTGTTTTCAGAAATTAAAACAGCATATCTTAATGCTAAAGAACTTGCATTAAAAGGAAAAACCAAACCAACCGTTTTAAGTGGAGCAATGTATAAAGATGTTTGGTATTTACCACAAGGAAAAAGTTGGGCCGCACAATTTATAGCTGATGCAAATGGAGATTATTTATGGAGTGAATCTGAAGGCACCGGAAGTCATTCCTTAAATTTAGAATCCGTTTTAGAAAAGGGTGAACACGCTCAAATATGGATTGGACCCAGTTATTATACTACATTGAAACAATTAAAAGAAGCGCATTCTGTTTACGAACAGTTTGATGCCTTTAAAAATGATCAAGTATATAGTTTTACCAATAAAGTTGGAGAAACTGGCGGCTTATTGTATTTTGAATTGGCACCAAATAGACCAGATATCGTATTAAAGGATATGATAAAGATATTGCATCCAGAATTATTACCTAATCACAATTTATACTTTTTTGATAAACTTAAGTAATTGGAAACTCAAAAAACATATCAATCCCATTTTATAATCCTTATACTATTATTAGTAATTACATTTTTTATTAATATTAGTTTAGGTACCGTTTCAATACCTATAAAAGAAGTATTTTCAAGCTTATTTGGTGGAGAAGCTACAAAGTCTTCATGGCAATTTATTATTTTGGATTACCGTTTACCAAAAGCACTAACCGCAATTTTAGCAGGTGGAGGTTTAGCTGTTTCTGGACTCATCATGCAAACATTATTCAGAAACCCTTTAGCAGGACCTTTTGTTTTAGGATTAAGTAGTGGCGCTAGTTTGGGAGTTGCTTTATTAATATTAGGTGCTGGTGTTTTTGGTGGAACCTTAGGAGGTTTTTTATTGGGTTCTTGGAGCTTAGTAATCGCTTCTGCTTTAGGGAGTTTTTTAGTATTACTAGCTGTATTATCTGTAACCTTTAAAGTTAAAGATACCATGACCATTTTAATAATTGGGTTAATGTTTGGTAGCGTTACATCTGCAGTAGTCTCCGTTTTATCTTATTTTAGTAATGCAGAACAATTACAACAATTTGTTTTTTGGAGTTTTGGAACCTTAGGAAATGTATCTTGGAATGGAATACTAATTCTATTCATTTGTGTTTTAATTGGTTTATTAATTTGTCTATCCTCCATTAAATCTTTAAACGCATTATTATTAGGTGAAAACTATGCGAAAAGTATGGGTGTCAACTTAAAAAAAACAACCTTATTAATTATCATCGCAACAAGTTTATTAGCTGGAGGAATTACAGCATTTGCTGGACCAATTGCTTTTGTAGGACTTGCTGTACCTCATTTAACAAGACAATATTTCACTACCTCCAATCATTTTATTTTATTACCAGCAGTTTTATTAAGCGGCGCTATATTAATGCTCGTTTGCGATGCGATTGCTCAATTACCATTTAGTGATTTCACTTTGCCAATTAACGCTATTACTTCCTTATTAGGAGCTCCAGTTGTAATTTGGTTATTAGTTAGAAAACGAAAATTATTATTTTAAAACATTCAAAAAAATGTCTTCGGAAAAGTCACACCCTGTTTTAGAAGTTAACGATTTATCTATTGGATATTTTTCAAAAAAGGAACCCATATTCATTTCTGAAGGAATCAATTTTTCGATACCAAAAGGCGAATTAGTTAGTATTGTAGGTACCAACGGAATTGGAAAATCTACCTTATTAAGAACATTAGCTCATATGCAACCTGCATTAAAAGGTTCGATTTCTTTAAACAACAAAAACATATCAGAATACGATTCTTTCCAATTAGCAAATACCTTAAGCATCGTTTTGACAGAAGCTCCCTCGTCAAAAAACTTAACGGTTTTAGAATTGGTTTCATTAGGAAGACATCCTTATACCAATTGGGTTGGAGCACTGTCTGAAAATGACAAAAATATAATTCAGAATGCTATAAATATCACTGAAATTGAAGATCTAACAAACAATAAGTGTATGGAACTTAGTGATGGTCAATTACAGCGAGTAATGATAGCAAGAGCGCTTGCTCAAGACACACCATTAATTCTATTAGATGAACCCACTACACATTTGGATATTTATCATCGAGCGTATTTATTAAAATTATTAAAAAGATTGGCAGTCGAAAATCATAAAACCATCTTATTTTCAACACACGAAATAGATTTAGCCATTCAAGTTTCTGGTAAAATGATAGTAATGACAAAAGATGAAGTCCATTTCGATGAGCCAAATAAGCTTATTGAATTAGGCTGCTTTGACACTTTATTCCCATCTGAAACGATACATTTCGATAAGGATTTGAAACGTTTTGTATTAAAAGATTAAAATACAATGGTTACCTTTATAAATTCATTAAAACTCTTATTCTAAAAATGAGCGAAATCTTTATATCTTTTTTATTAGTAGCCATTGGCGCTGTCATTGGTACATTTATCAGCAATCGATTTACTTCCTTGAAAAACAAAACTGAAACCAGTAAATTGGAATCAGATATTTTAAATACGGAAGAACAAAAAGGTAGGCTTGAGAAACAACTACAAGAAACGTTAAGCAATCTTGAATTGATGCGAACTGAAAAGGATTTTTTTAAAGATGAATTAACTAAAAAAACTACAGAGTTTAAAACTTTAGAAATTAAACTTGTAGATCAAGAAGAAAAGCTAAGGACACAATTTGAAAATTTAGCCAATAGAATTCTAGATGAAAAGTCGGAGAAATTCACCAAACAGAATAAAGTAAATTTAGATTTATTGTTAAATCCACTTCAGAAAAAAATCGAAACATTCGAAAAGAAAGTTGGGGATTCACAAACAGATACCATAAAAATGCACTCTGCTTTAAAGCAACAATTAGAAGGTTTAAAAGATTTAAATCAGAAAATGAGTAAAGAGACTTCTAATCTTACAAAAGCTTTAAAAGGTGATAGTAAAATGCAAGGAAACTGGGGAGAGTTAGTTTTAGAGCGCGTTCTTGAAAAGTCTGGATTGGAAAAGGATAGAGAGTATTTTGTCCAACAGAGTTTTACGCTAGAAGACGGTTCGCGTGTGCTACCTGATGTTGTATTGCACCTTCCAGACAATAAAAAAATGATTATTGATTCTAAAGTTTCGATCACTGACTATAATCGATATGTAAATGCGGATAATGATATTGACAAAGACGCTTTTCTAAAGGCCCATATAAATTCTATAAATAAACATGTAGATCAGCTTTCAGAAAAAAATTATCAAGATTTATATGAAATAGAATCTCCAGATTTTGTTTTGATGTTTATTCCTATTGAACCCGCTTTCGCAGTAGCTTTAAACAATGATAATTTATTGTATAATAAAGCATTTGAAAAAAACATTGTAATCGTAACACCTTCCACTCTATTAGCCACTTTACGTACTATCGACAGTATGTGGAATAATGAAAAACAACAACAAAATGCTTTAGAAATTGCTAAGCAAGCTGGGAGATTATTCGATCAATTTGTAAATTTAACAGACGATTTAATAAAGGTTGGTAATCAGTTAAAAACAGTACAAGGAAGTTACGATGTAACTATGAAAAAGTTAACAGGAAAAGGTAATTTAATCACTAAAGTTGAAAGCATTAAAAAGTTAGGTATCAAACAAAAGAAACACTTTAATGATAAACTTTTGGAACGTTCAAAGGACGAAAATTAAAGTTTTACCAACTTTTTAATAGTGGTTTGATTTTCGGTTTGAATTCTTGCTAGATAAATTCCACTTTTTAATTCTGAAACATCTATTTGTGTAGTAATAGATGATACATTTTTACTAAGAATATTTTCTCCCAATACATTATAAATCTCAATACTACCTTCACTTACATTTGGTAATTTAAGATTAACAATAGTATTTGCTGGGTTTGGATATAGCACTGGTTTTGTTATATCAGAGTCTTGATTTGATAGTAATAAATAAGTGAAAATTTCATCAATTTGCAATGCTCCTGTTACTATTTGACCATCAAATGAAACAGCTTCATTATGAAATATTTTAAACTCTACTACCTCTTCAAACATCTCATACACATTATCATAAATCTCTTCAAAAGGTAATCCAGAAGTATCGTTTATTATCGTAAGATTATTAATACTTGGAAATTCAATATAAAAAAATTGATTGTAAACATCCCAATCACTATTTGCGGGTATAATTATTGGATCTGTAGTAACTACCATATATCCATTGGCTCCTGTAAATCCATATCGCAAATGAAGATCGAAATCATTATCATTTCTCATATAAATCTCATCGATATTTATCATGTATTCATCGCCTGAAATACCGTAAAAATAATTACCTGCCCATTCCGTAGCATTGATGATAGCCATTTCACCTACAGCAGAATTTGTACCATCGCATTCTTTTTGTAAATACAGATTGGAAGAACCTCCTTCAATCGTTAATAATGTGGTATTATTATCCAAATTTGTCCATCCCTGCAAGGTTCCATCTTCAAAATCGCTATAAAAAGTTTGTGAAAATGAAAGAGAACTAAGTACCAAAAAAATTGTTAATGTTAAAATAGCCTTCATAACTTTCAAATTTATATAAAGATAGAAAATTAAAAATAAAGGTTTCGATTTCGTATTTTTACTATCAAATATAAATACCATGAAAAAAGTACTCTACAAAATATTAGCTGTAATTATTGTTTTACTAATTGCTTGGTTTGCCTTTATTTACTATGTGCCTTATAGTCAAGGAACTCGTTCAGGAGAATTAATAAAAATAAGCAATCGTGGTGTGTTTTTTAAAACTTGGGAAGGTGAAATAAGCCAAGGGATTAGTGGTGCTCAAATTTTTACTTTTTCTATTTTAGATAAAGATCAAGAGATTATAGATCAATTAAATGAATATCAAGGGAGGTATGTAAAACTCGATTATATAGAGCGTTATGCATCTTTTATATTTTGGGGAGATACTAAATATTTTATAACGAATGTAGTAGAGGATTCTTCACCACACGTTAAAGATTAATTAAAATACTCTAACTAAATTAAAACCAAAGAAAAAGTCTCCATCAGACCAATCGCCTTGTCCTTGCGTGATAAATCCTTCTTCAAACATCGCCTGCGCATTGGTAAAATGCATTTGAAATACATGACCGCCAGTTTCGATATCTGCTCCAATAGAAAGTGGGTTATTATAAACAGAATTACTATTTCTGTTTAAATGAATTCCATAATCAATATTTATACTAACTCTTTTTGAAATTTTATAACGTCCTCCAACACCTATTGCAAATTGATCATTCTCTTCATCATATGTTTTAGTAGTATCATCTTCTTGCTCAACATAGCTTCTAGTTGCTAGATTTTCATGAACATAACTAGGTGCTAATAGTAATGATAAGTTATCATTAAATTTTCTTGAAACAAGTAGTTGACTTGTGTATGTTAAACGATCTTGAAATTCAATATTAGGATAAATTTCATCCTTTAAAGCTGTATTTGCTGTTATTAAATTATAACCAACTATTGTAACAGGAAATCCACCTGTCTCTTGATATTTTAATCTATACTTAGCATGTAGTCCATATTTTTTTTGATTGGAGCTTCTTGCGGCGCCTAAATTTAACCAATCAGTTACACCGTAAATAAATTTTATTTGAGTTACCGATTGATCCAAGCCAAAAAAGTCATCAATTCCATTTTTTACGGATCCAAATCGATGGGCAACAATTAAATAAAAATCATTTTTATTGGCAAGTTTAGTGCTTTCAAAATTAACAACTTTAAGAGATTTAAAAACGGAAGTTACTCTATTATCTACTTCGCTATCGCTGTCTAATTCATTTAACAAATCGTCTTGTGAAAAAACGAAAAAAGGAACCATTAATAAAAGTAACGTAATTTTTTTCATAAATAATATTATTTAACAATTGAAGATTGATCCATTTTAGCAACTTCAAAAAGTTCATCAAAACCAATACATCTACCTTTTATAGTTATGGTTTCATTTAAATTTAAATTTTTTAATTCTGAATCAAAACTACATTGTACTTTATCATCTAGTGTAATATTTTTATCATCAATCTCCGTAATAATCCCTGATACTTGTACCGTTTTATTTAATACCTTTTCTGAATTATTCTTATTAAAATAGGTAACTAATTCTGAAGCAGATATTGAAACTACCGCTTTTTCTTCTTTAATATCTCTATGATCTTGATACATATAATTGTAAGCAAAATAGACACCAAGTATTAATAGTACTAAAGTTATAAAAATTTTGACTTGCTTTTTCATAAACAATGCTTTTTAGTGTTTTCCTTTAAATTCAAAACTAGCAGAAACATTAATCTCTTCAGCAATTTTACTGCTTACCACACTTGGAATTTCAATATTAAAATCTTTAGGTTTTAAAACAAATTGAGTATTTAAAAATATAATATCACCTTTTTTGCTTATAAATGCTTTAGTTTCAATCTTTTTGTCAACGCCATGCATATTTACGATACCTGATACAACATATTCTTTATTATCGGTTGTTAATTCTGAAATATCAAAATCCTTAACTTTTCCTTTAAATGTTGCTTTTGGATATGTAGATGATTCTGCATAATTCTCATTAAAGTGCTCTTCCATTAAAGCAACTTTAAAACGAAAACCTTTTACTAAGGCCAAACTTGCAAACTCTCCATTACTTTTTATAATAGCACTTACAGAACTGTGTGTTGCTTTTACTTCTTCAAAAGAAGGAACAGAGGCCTCAAAGTTAATTTCTCCGGATTTTGTAATAAATTTTTCTTGAGCATTTACTGTGGAAAAAATGCTTGATAAAAAAACGACTGCAAATAATAGGTTTTTCATAATGTTATTTTTTAGTTTTCTAAAAGTCCATCTTCTGCCCATCCAGCAATTAAATCAATAGTTGCTTGAGACATTCTTGGGCCGCCCAACGGCATTAATCCATCTGCTCCATCATTAAGACTTATTTTATTTAATAAATCTCTATTTAGCATCGCTTCTTTTACATTATCATAAGTTGTTAATTGCATTGGAGCTCCATTTTGGGTAGGAT
>TARA_R110000787_G_scaffold60220_13_pt1 | contig 23137 bp, 21 predicted proteins | sample TARA_R110000787 | Tara Oceans TARA_R110000787 (sample SAMEA4397920) | marine metagenome | biome: Polar Biome; feature: [DCM] deep chlorophyll maximum layer (ENVO:01000326); material: water (ENVO:00002006), including particulate matter (ENVO:01000060) such as... | depth 35 m | reverse complement strand
CTACTCCGGCAACTACAGGTCCTGTATTAATACCTATGCGAATATCAAACCGAGTGTAATTATTTGGGTTGTAATTTTTTGATTTAATAACAAAATCATTAATTTCTATAGCAGCAGTGATTATGTTTTTAACATGATTTTTATCTGGAAAAGGCAATCCTCCAGCACACATATAGGCATCTCCAATGGTTTTTATTTTTTCTAATTTGTATTTTTCTATGATTTCATCAAATTTTGAAAAGTAAAAATCAACACTTTCAACGAGTTCTTCTGGAGTTAAACTTTCAGCAAATTGAGTGAACTCCTTAAAATCTGTAAATAAAACAGAAACAGATTCAAATCTTTTTGCTTTTACTTTACCAAATTCCTTTAATTCATGTGCAGTTTCTTTAGGAAGTATATTAAGTAGTAAGTTTTCTGAACGATTTTTTTCATTCTCAATTATTACATTAGTTTTATAAATAAATCGATACCTTCTATAAAGTCCTATAGCTAGTAAAAGCAATGAAATTAATGCAATAATAATCGAGATTACCAATATACTTTGGGTTCTTTTTTGTTCGTTTAATAGATCTACTTCAATTTGTTTTTGAGATATTTCAAAATCTGCCCTTAAGGCTTCTATTTGCTGAACTGATGAGATATTATTAACACTATCTTTATACGCAATATGCCCTTTATAATACTTTATGTATTCGTCTAAATTTCCAGTATGTTCATACAAGCTAGAGAGTTGAAGATTTGCATCACTTATTTGCTTTTTTAGGCCATATTTTTTAGATAGCTCTAAGCTTAATTTAGAATAATTAACTGCTATCTTCCAATCATCTTGTTTTAAATAAATGTCAGACATATAAGTTAGATAGATACTAATTGGATAATATTCTTTTAAATCTTCTAAAATCTTAATAGCTTCAAGAATGTTTTCTTTTGCAAGTTCATTTTTACCTTGCTCGGCATAAACCATTCCTGTATTGCCTAAATTATGTGCAGTGCCTAATCGATAATGTATATTTTTAAATATTATTCCAGACTCCTTAAAATAAATAATAGCCGTTTCAAAATCTCCTTGATTAAAATACTCATCACCAGCGTTCAATAGTGCTGAAGCAAGATTTAAGGAATCATTTTCTTTTCTTAAAATATCAATAGCTTCTTCATAATATTGATTGGCTTTTGTATTGTTATCCATGATTGAATAAACATCTGCAATAGCAATATTTACAATTCCTAAATCAGTATTGTCATTTTTATCTATTGTAATTTTTGCTCCTTCAAAGTAACTTTCTAAAGCAGCACTTAAATCTCCTTTTAGTTTAAGAGCATTCCCTTTATTTAAATATCCATTAAATAAATAATCTATAGAGTCTAAAGTAGTTGCATTTATAATAAGTTCTTCGCTATATTTTAAAGCTTTTTCTGGATCTGGATGGTCATAAGAAAGTCTTTTTAAAATAGCTAATTGTTCTTCTTTATTATATTTTCTAGTAATATAAATAGTTTCTAAACTATCTATAGATGTAGAGTTTTGACTAAATAAAGCCAAACTAAAAATAAAAAAAAAGCCTAGTGATAAGTAGACTCTTTTTTTTAATATGAAAATAATTAGATTAATACTTACCATTTTTAGCAAGAATTATGAACCTACTTTAATTTTTGGATCTATATGAAAAGTTCCAGGTTGTAATTTTCCATTCTTGACTATTTTAAAGGAAACATTATACTTGTAATCCTCTTTTCCTGCGGTACTTTTACTTATGGTTGCTCTAACTTCTCCATTTTCTCCATTCATTCTATCTGAATTAAATACATTAGTACCACCTTCATAATTAATTGCAGTTATTTTAACTTGATCTCTATCTGAAGATGATGAAACAGCATTCCAAACAATAACATCTCCTACATTAGCATTAACAGTATAGTCTCTTGTGTCTATAGTTGCTGCTTGTCCATTAAAATAACAATAATTATGGGTGCCTTCTATTTTAACTTCTGCGGTATCAACATTTAGAGTTATGTAAATTGTTTCCTGTGCAATTGTGGCATTGCTGAAAATTAAAAAAAGGAAAGCAGCTAAAAAAAATGGTTTTGTTAAATTTTTCATTGTAAGGTTATCTTGATTGTTAACGTCCTTAAAGATATGAAAATCAGCTTATATAAATATTACTTTAGATAAATAACCTTTATAAGTAAGTGAAAAACCACATATTGATGTGATTAATTAATAGAATACAGACAAACTTTCAAGTACAATTTTAAAAAATGATTTATTAAAAAAAATTAAATCTCATTTTTAAACTTATTAATTTTATCGATCAAATCTTCTTTTAATTCTTTATTTAAAATATCATTTTTAGAAAAATTATCATTAAAAAAGGGTAATGAAAAATCAGCAATCAAGTTAGCTCCCATGCGAGGGAATGTAGATTTAGCACCTTGAAGAACTCCTGCTCCTCCTCTACCTCCTGGAGAAGTTGCCATTAAAAGCATAGGCTTGTTATTCCATACTTTTGAATTGATTCTAGACAACCAATCATAAGCACTTTTAAATGCAGCAGTATAAGAACCGTTATGTTCAGCTAAAGAAACTACAAAACCATCTGCAAGACTAAATTGCTCACTTAATCTTACTGCTTCGGCTGGAATGCCATCAACATTTTCTAAATCTATTCCATATAAAGGAATGTCAAAATCGTTTAAATCTATTATTATGGTTTCCGTGTTTTCTATTTGTTTGGCAACATAAATTGCTAAAGTTTTATTGATAGAATTCTTGCTATTACTACCTCCTAGTGCTATTATTTTTTTCATATATATTATTAACTATCCTTTTCAGGTTTAGAAACGGTTATTTTTTGATCTCTGCCAGTTAAGTGATCCACAATTTTAGTCAAAGGACTTTTATCTTCAGGCTTTATCTGACTAGGAACGGTAGATAAAGAACCGTCGCGAGCTGCCATATAAGCAGGTGATAATATTTCGACACCTGCATCATTAAAAATATCTAAAATATTTTTATGCATTTCAGAATATATAAAAGGCATTTTTTTTGGTACGTTGGTGTAGGCATTTAATTCATATGAAACATAATAATCATCTAAACTTGTTTGCAATACAAAAGGAGCAGGATTTTTATCTAAAAGCTGTGTGTTGTTTGCAGCTGATAATAATAACTTATGAACCTTTTCCCAGGGTAAATCATATCCCAAAGTAACTGTAGTATGTAAAATGATATTAGCTCCTTCTTCATTATTAGAATAATTGGTAATTGTTCCTAATAATATATTTGCATTCGGAATGGTAACATCTTCATTTTTTGTTGTTACTAAATGGGTAACTAGAATCGTTTTAGATTTAACATCTCCAATGATTCCGTTAATTTTAACACGATCTCCAATTTGAAAAGGTCTCATATAAGTAATTACGATACCCGCAATAATGTTAGAGATGGCTGAAGTAGAACCAAATGAAATAATTGCACCTATAAAAATAGAAATTCCTTGAAAAGCAGACGAGCCAGATCCCGGTATATATGGAAAAATTAATATTAAAGCCAATGCATAAATTAGAACACTAAATATTTTTTCTGTGGGTAAAGCCCAATCTTTATGAAAATTATCAAAAACTAATTTCCCCCTATCTATATCCAGAAATATTTCCTTGCATACTCTTACTACATACCTCGCAAATAATGCAATAATAACGATAAAAAATAAGGAAGGAATAAAATCCACAAAACCGTAAAAAATAAATTTTATTGGAGTAGAAATATAATTGTAAAAAAGTCCCACGACGTGTTTAGCCCAAGGGAAAAAACTAAACATAAATGGAGAATAGGTTATTAAAAATAGTATGATTAAAGTAATCCTTAAAATATTTGATATAAATACAAAAACATTGGCCGTTTCTTTAGGAATAAAATACCTTAATAAAGATCCTTTTTTCTTTAAAAATTTCCTTTCAATTTTTGATAATCGTATATTAATTCTTCTGAATAAAAAATAGATTAACTTAACAATAACAATTAATACTAACAGAGATAAAGCAAAAAAACCAATATTCTTGATACGTTCCTTAGTTGTATATGTTTTTTTAATCGCTAATTTTTCAGATAATAATTCTACTCTACTGTTTGCTAAATCTATTAAAGTTACACGGTTAATTGTAGCTTCTTCATTAGTGGTTATAAAGAGTAATTTGTCGTTAAGTTTCGTTTCTATATAATCATTGTTTTTTTGATTATAAATACTATCAATTAACGGATTGTAATCATCTACAAGCTTTTGAAGACGATCAGATATGTCTTTCGCTCTTAAGTCATTAGGATATCCTTTAAAATTACTGTTAAGGTAAAATATGGTGTCGGAATTTAGTAGTACAGGTTCAGCAATAATGTTATTATCTGTACTAATGTTAGAAGTTGTTTTTTGTAAAGTATCTGTAACTACTTCTTTATTATTGTTTTGTGAAAACAGTAAGTATGGAAAAAAGACAATAAGAATTAATAGGTTATTTACTTTCATACATTATAATTATAGACGCTAAGGTATAAAAATTCTCTTTGTAGTAAATAAATTTATTCACTCCAAATAGTTACTCTAATTTAGATAGAGTAGATAATATATTTATAATAACCTTAACGATACTAAGTTAACTTTGTGAAGTTCTTATAATTCTTGCTTCATTAATATCTGTAGGTTTGACAAATCAAAACTAACTATATGAAAAATATTCTATTTATTTCCCTTTTTTTTGTGACTTCAATATTTAATGCCCAAATTGTAAAACAAATTAGTAAGGATAAAACTGACCTTGATTTTTCAAATGATAGTAGCCTTTCAAACTCTTTAAATCATTTGGTTAAAAAAGTTAAAAACAATAGGGTTGTCGCTATTGGAGAAGATACCCACGGCACTTCTGAATATTATAAACTAAGATACGAAATCACCAAAAAACTCATTCAAGAACAAGGATTTAATACTATTATTTTAGAAAATACTTATGGTGATATTGAAATACTCACAAGTTCTCTTCAAAGTGAAAATATTAATGATTTAATGAGTAAAGATTTATTTTCAATTTATCAAACTACAGAAATGAAGGAGTTTCTACTATAGTTTAAGGAATATTCAAAAACAAACATTAAGTTTTAATAATATGCACGATAATAAAATCTTGGGCACTACAGATTGGACCTATTATGAATTTATTTTAAATGTGCCTAAAAAAACATCTCTTATAGCTTTTGGAGCTTTACTAGAAGGAAATGGAGAAGTTTGGTTTGATAATTTAAAATTTGAAATCATTCCGGATAATCCAAACGAACCACGAATAGAAACCCATTTGTTTGATTTTGAAAAATAAATTTAATTAACCAAAAAACTCCTTTGTTTGAACACAAAGGAGTTTTTAATTTTTATTATAAACAAACAATACTATTCTTCTTCTTTTGGAGGAAAACCATGTATTTCTTCGTAAACACGATCAAAATTTTCACGTAAATAATTACGAAGTTTTAATCGATAATCATCTTTTAACCAAAATATAAAATTGTGTGTACTTCTACTAATACATTTTCCGTATCGTTCAATTCTATTATCTATATCTTCTCCTAATTTTTTTGCAAGACTTAATGCATCATAAACATCTTCACTGTTTTCTATGCATATAAGGGCATGTTGAGCAATTGATCTTTCTAGAATTACTTTTGAAGATTCTCCTTTAGCTGTAGCTACAGAATAAGTAGATTTAATATCAAAATACACTTCTTTCGACTTTGAAAATAACTCCCGTATTTCAGGAGGCATTTCAAACTTAAAATTATTTTCAATGTCTTCATCATCTAATATACGTTCAACAAAATAATCTGGCGATCTAAATATAGTTTGCCAATCTAAATTTGCTCCCCAAGCTCCAAAACGATGACAGTTATTACCCAAATCAATCACGTTAAATGAAGATTTATTATTTAAAATACGAGATCCCCTACCAATCATTTGATAATACAAAGTCAATGATTTTGTTGCTCTATTTAAAATAATAGTATCTATCGTTGGCTCATCAAATCCAGTAGTTAAGATACTTACTGAAGTTAATATAGCATCAGGAGTTTCTTTAAACCATTTTATAATTTCTGCTCGTTGTTTTTTTGTAGCTGTATTGTCAAGGTGTTTTACAGGAAGTCCAGCAGCACGAAACGTATAATATACTTGGATTGAAGTATTAATACCATTGTTAAATATTAATGTCTTTTTTCCTTTAGAGTGATTTAAATAAGCTTGCAACAAGTTGTCCATCATTGCATTGCTGGTGTATAAATCCTCAGAAGATTTTACCGTGTAATCCCCATTAGATCCTACTTCCAGAGCAGTTAATCCCATGTTGTATTGAAAAATTTCTGCTTTGGCTAGAAACTCATTCTCAATTAAGTTTTCAATTGTTTCACCAGAGATTAATTCATCGTAATTATCCTTCATAGGTAAGTTCTTATTAGAACTTAAAGGTGTTGCAGTAACCCCAAGAATAAAAGAATTGTCAAAAAACTTAAAAAGCTTTATAAAGGAATTATAATGCGCCTCATCAATAATTACCAATCCAATATCTGATATATCTAATTTACCATCATTTAAACGGTTATTTAAAGTTTCAACCATAGCAACAAAACAGCTATAAGAAGCTTGATCATCAAGATTTGCTGTACTATTTACTACTTTGTTATTAACTCCAAAACCAGTAAGCATGTCTGATGTTTGACGGCATAATTCCAAACGGTGAGTCATCACTAATACTTTTTTATTATGATGCTTTAAATATTGCCTAACGATTTCAGAAAATATTACCGTCTTCCCTCCACCAGTTGGTAATTGGTATAATAAGTGGAAATCATCTGGAGCAGTTTCAAATTTTTCAAATATTTTGGATATAGCTCCTTTTTGATAGTCGTATAATTCTTTATCAGATTTTTTATCGTGTACTGCTTCCAATGATATGATTATTAATTTATTATTATTTATTCTTGTTTCGCTTATTGAAATTTTTATCGCCCTTAGTTTTAGGCTTTTTATATTTCTTTTTTATGATTCTTTTGTAAGAACCTCCTAGGTTGTGTTTTTTGTTTTTATCACTTTTTTCATGAAAACCTTTTCCTTCACCAGTATCTTTTATAGGATTGTATCCCTCTTTAAGTTTAGGTTCTTCATCATAGGTAAGTTTTTTTGAAATTTCAATTTCTGAAGGCATTTCAAGAATTGGTATCTCTACACCCATTAATTCTTCAATAGCCTCTTTAGTTGGCTGTTCTGCTATTGTTGAAAACAATAAAGAGGTTCCTTCTTGTTCTGCTCTACCAGTACGACCAATACGATGCATATAATTCTCAGGAAATGCTGGAGTATCAAAATTTATTACGTGTGAAATTAAATTTAAATCCAATCCACGAGCCATAATATCGGTAGTAACCAATATCCTTGTGTTTTCTTCATTGAAGTTTTCAATAGAACGAATTCTATAATTTTGAGTTTTGTTTGAATGGATTACCGCAACTTCAGTTGTAAAACAATCTTCTAATTCTTCAAAAAGTAAATCGGCACTTTTCTTATTTGAAACAAACACCAATGTTTTACTATATACTTCGCTATCTTTAAGTAAGTGTTTCAATAAATTAGCCTTTGTATAAAAGTTAGGTACTGAATAACAATATTGTGAAATATTATCCAACGGTGTACCACTAACGGCTACTGAAATTGTTGTAGGTCCTTGAAAAAAATCATGGATCAACTCATTAACATCATCTGTCATAGTCGCAGAAAACATTACATTTTGTCGTTTACTAGGTAATAGCTCAAAAATATTGATAAGTTGAAACCTAAAACCTAAGTCCAACATAACATCTACTTCATCAATCACTAATTTTTTAATCGATTTTAACTGTAAAGCTCTACTTAAAACCAAATCATATAACCTACCAGGAGTTGCAACAATAATATCTGTTCCAAGAGCAACAGCTTCTTTTTGACGATTAATATTTACACCACCAAAGACACCAGTAACACGAAGGGTCATATATTTAGAAAATTTTTCAATCTCCTCAACGACTTGTATTACTAACTCTCTAGTTGGCACAATTACCAATACTCTTGGTTGCAATTGATTTGAAAAAGTAAGGCCCTGAAGTATAGGTAACATATACGCAAAGGTTTTACCTGTACCCGTTTGAGCAATACCTACCATATCTTTTCCTGACTGAATAACAGGGAAAGATTGTGATTGAATTGGCGTAGGATTTTCATACCCTAAATCCTCAATTGCGTATTGTAATTGCTTCGATATTTTAAAACTTGAAAAAGAATCCATCCTAAAAAATTTTTGCAAAAGTACTACTTTAATAAGCATATCAAACTACATCTTAGGTTAGATGTTTTAATTGTAACTTTGCAACTCTAAAAAAATAAAAGATTTGCATTCAAAAAACCTTAATAACGACGACTACCAATTTGATGAATTAATAAAAAGTCATCCAAAATTAGAACCCTTTGTTTTTGTAAACGATCATCAGACTCAAACAATAGATTTTTCATCTAGTGATGCAGTGTTACATTTAAATAAAGCATTGTTAAAACATCATTATAATGTTTCAGATTGGGATATTCCGACTCATTATTTGTGCCCTCCTATTCCTGGAAGAGCTGATTACATCCATTATTTAGCAGATTTATTAGCAGAAAATGAATCTCCAAAAAACATCAAAGGACTTGATATTGGTATGGGAGCCAATTGTATATACCCTATTTTAGGAACGCAAATTTATCATTGGGATATGGTTGGAGCAGACATTGATCCTAATGCCATTGCTTCTGCGAAAAAAAATATCAAAAGTTCAGAAAAATTAAAAAAACAAATAGAAATTAGACAGCAATATGATAATGCAAATATTTTTGAAGGAATTATTTCTGATAAAGAATATTTCGATTTTACTATGTGTAACCCACCTTTTCATTCTTCAAAAGAAGAAGCAAGTAAGGGAACATTGAAAAAATTAAGAAATCTTGATAAAGATGACCAACCGTATCAAACAAAAAAAGATATCATCCTTAACTTCGGTGGGCAAGCCAATGAACTTTGGTGCAATGGTGGAGAAGCATTATTTATAAAAAGAATGATCAAGCAGAGTATTGCTTATAAAACTCAGGTTGGTTGGTTTACTACTTTAGTTTCAAAAAAAGAAAATTTATCCAAGATCTATAAACAATTAGATAAACTTAAAGTGACGCGAAAGACAATAAATATGACTCAAGGTAGCAAGAAGAGTCGATTTGTTGCTTGGAAGTTTTAATTAAATTAATTTCCCTTTTAACTATAATAAAATCATTTTGAAAAATTATATCTTATTCGCATTATTTCTAACAACGGTAAGCTTTCATGCTCAAGATTTATCCACTTTATACGATAAAGTAAATCCCGCTGTTGTTGTTATATTAACTGAAGAGAAAGAATTTATTAACCTTGGAAATACCAACAAGGCAGTTACTTCTAGTGGTCTTGGTTCTGGATTTTTAATATCTGACAAACAAATTATAACTGCAGCTCACGTAGTGCAAGTAGCTGAAAAATTAGTAGTAGAATTTATTGATGGAGAAAAAATTCCTGCCAATGTAATTTCATCCTATGGTACTGCCGATATTGCTTTAATTGAACTTTTATGGCCAAGAAAAAATGCTGTTACCGTAAAGTTGGGTGATTCGGATCAAGCAAAAATTGGCTCCAAAGTTTTTATAGTTGGAGCACCTTTTGGTTTAGGACATTCCTTTTCTTCTGGGTATGTAAGTGGTTTTAAAAGAAATTTACAAGATAAAAACCCATTTACTAAATCTGAGTTTATACAAACCGATGCAGCTATTAATACTGGTAATTCTGGCGGACCAATGTTTAATATGAAGGGTGAAGTGATTGGTATTGTCAGTAATATTTTAACAAAATCTGGAGGATTTGAAGGTATTGGTTTTGCAACAACTTCAAATTTAACCAAGAAGTTACTTTTAGAAAAGAAACCATTTTGGTCTGGTACAGAAATGATTCCTATAACTGGAAAAATGGCTGAAATATTTAATTTACCGCAAAAAACTGGAATGATGGTACAGAAAGTTGTAATGTCTTCTCCTTTAGGTATAATAGGTGTTAGAGCTGGAGATGTTGAAATGGAAATTGGAGGAAATAAATTGTGGGTTGGCGGAGATATAATACTATCATTTAACGGTATAGAAATTGAAGAATCTGATGAATCTCTTTTAGAAATAGCAAATTATATGGAGCAAAGATCCGCTGATGATCCTATGCAAGTTAAAGTATTTAGAGCTGGAAAAATAATAACTTTAGGTCGTTTGAAATAAAGCAATGAAACGTATTTACAGCAACCATTGGGCAGATTATGAATTAATTGATGCAGGTGACAACAAAAAACTAGAACGTTGGGGAACTATTATAACCATTCGTCCTGACAGAAATGCATATTTTAAACCTGTACTTCCTTTAAAAGAATGGAACCAAAAAGCACATTACGAGTTTGTTGAAGTAACTACTAATACAGGAGTTTGGAGTTCGTTAAAAAAAAAATTTCCTATTTCTAATAATAATGAAGCTGCAAATTGGCAAATTTCTTTTAATGATTGTGTATTTAACTTGCGCCTAACAAATTTTAAACACCTTGGTATTTTCCCAGAACAACAAACCAATTGGGAATTTATAAATAATCATCTTTCTAATAATTCTAAGTTTTTAAATCTCTTTGCATATACTGGTGGCGCTTCATTAATAGCAAATTCTAAAAGGAGTGATGTTTATCATTGTGACTCTGTAAAGCAAATTATTACTTGGGCCAAAAATAATATGGAAAGCTCCAAGCAAGAAGGAATTCATTGGGTTTTAGATGATGCTTTAAAGTTTGCAACCAAAGAAGTAAAAAGAGGTAAAAAATATGATGGGATTATTATGGATCCTCCAGCATTTGGTATAGGTGCTAAAAAAGAACGATGGAACATAGAAACTAAATTTCCTGAACTGGTTGAAATAGCAAGTGAATTATTAAGCGAAAAGGGTTTTTTGATTATTAATACGTATTCACCAAAATTAAAAGAAGAGGTTATTAAAAGTACAGTTCAGCTATTTTTTCCATCAAAAAATATAGATATTAAAAAACTTTCATTAAAAACAACTACCGGTAAGATATTAGAATATGGTGAGTTGACTAGAGTTTATTAATTAATCAATTATCTTCGTAATACATGAAAGCTGCATCTTTAAAAGAAGTAAAAACAGAATTAAATCACAAATCTCATAGCGAGCTATTAGAAATTTGCCTTCGGTTGTCTCGCTTCAAAAAAGAAAATAAAGAGCTATTAACTTATTTGTTATTTGAAGTTACCGATGAAGAAAAATATATTGAAAGTATTCAAATAGCAATGGATGCTGAGTTTGATTCCATTAATACAGAAAGCTATTATTATATGAGAAAGAGTATTCGAAAAATACTTAGACTTTTAAAAAAATACATTCGTTATTCACAAAGTAAAGAAACTGAAGTTGAGCTCCTACTCTATTTTTCAAGAAGGCTTCAGCATTTTTCTCCTTCTATATTTGATAGTAAGGCTTTGGCAAATTTGTATCAAAGAAATATGGATTTTGTAGAAAAAAAGATTTCATTATTACACGAAGATTTACAATACGATTATCAACAGGAAATAGAGAGATTAACCAATAATTAAACCATTATGATAACTATATACCATAACCCTCGGTGTAGTAAATCAAAAGCTTGTAATTTTATGCTTGAAGATTTTGGAGAAAAAGTACAGGTCATAAATTACACCAAAAATCTTTTTACAGAAAAGACATTAGCTGAAGTAATTAGATTGTTAAAAATTAAACCAATAGAATTAGTTCGTAAGAATGAACAAGAATGGAAAGACAATTATAAAGGCAAAGAATTAACTGATAATAAAGTTATTAAAGCAATGGTGAAGTATCCAAAATTGATTGAACGGCCCATTGTTGTAAATGGAAATAAAGCAGCAATCGGAAGACCTTTGGAAGCTGTTCAAGCAATTTTATAATTAAAATCCATAAAAAAAGGGTTGTGAAATAATCACAACCCTTTTTTTTATGTAAGTACTATTTGACTTTAAGATTTTTCTTTTTTCTTAGCTTCTCGGCTTAATTTAAATCTTTCTAATAAAGCACCACCAATCCAGTAAGGAAGTATTGATACTAAAAATATCATTAACCAAAAACCAATTGTTATAACTGTTAAAAATGCTAAGAAACCTAAATATTGATCAAAATCAAACATAATAAATCGTGTTTTAAATAATGATCCAAATATACTATGCTTTTTTCAAAAAAAACAATAAAATTTATAAATTATTAACAGGAAATAAACAATTTTAGTTGAGTAAAATTAGTCATTTACGTACCTTTGTTACTCTTCAAAAACAATATTATGAACTACAGAATTGAAAAAGATACATTGGGAGATGTAAAAGTCCCTGCCGATAAACTTTGGGGTGCTCAAACAGAGCGGTCACGTAATAACTTTAAGATTGGAGTTGCTGCTTCTATGCCTTTAGAAATTATATATGGCTTTGCATATTTAAAAAAATCTGCCGCCTTTAGCAACTGTGAATTAGGAACTCTTTCAGAAGAAAAAAGAGACCTAATTGCTGCGGTTTGTGACGAAATATTAACAGGAATGCACGACGATCAATTTCCATTAGTAATATGGCAAACTGGTAGTGGGACACAAAGTAATATGAATTTAAATGAAGTTATTGCAAATCGTGCCCATCAATTAGCGGGTAAGATTGTTGGAGAAGGCGAAAAAACATTACTTCCTAATGACGATGTAAATAAATCTCAATCGTCTAATGATACTTTTCCAACCGGAATGCACATTGCTGCTTATAAAAAATTAGTTGAAGTTACCATACCAGGAGTAAAACAATTACATAATTCCTTATCTCAAAAAGCAAAAGACTTTAAAGATGTGGTGAAAATTGGACGTACCCATTTAATGGATGCTACTCCTCTTACATTAGGACAAGAATTTAGCGGATATGTTTCACAACTTGAACATGGAATTAAAGCCTTAGAAAACACCTTATCACACCTATCAGAATTGGCTTTAGGTGGAACAGCAGTAGGAACTGGTATAAACACTCCTAAAGGTTATTCAGAAAATGTTGCGGCTTACATTGCAAAATTTACGAACCTACCTTTTATAACTGCTAAAAATAAATTTGAAGCATTAGCGGCTCATGATGCAATAGTAGAATCTCATGGTGCTTTAAAACAATTAGCTGTTTCTTTAAATAAAATAGCGAATGATATTCGTTTATTGGCTAGTGGACCTAGAAGTGGTATTGGTGAAATAACTATTCCAGCAAATGAGCCTGGTTCTTCAATTATGCCCGGAAAAGTTAATCCTACTCAAGCGGAAGCTATAACAATGGTTTGTGCTCAGGTAATTGGAAATGATATGGCAATTACTGTTGGAGGAATGCAAGGTCATTATGAATTAAACGTATTTAAACCAGTTATGGCTGCTAACTTCTTACAGTCTGCTCAATTAATTGGTGATGCTTGTGTTTCATTTGAAGAAAATTGTGTAGCAGGTATTGAACCAAACCTGGAGGTAATCAAAAAACAATTAAACAATTCTTTAATGTTAGTTACCTCACTGAATACTAAAATTGGTTATTATAAAGCTGCAGAAATTGCAAATACTGCTCATAAAAATGGTACTACATTAAAAACGGAAGCAGTAAGATTGGGTTATGTTACTGAAGAAGAATTTGATTTGTGGGTAAGACCTGAAGATATGGTAGGAAATTAGTATTTCTATTAAATAATTTAATACATTTTAAAAAGACTGTCATATAAGACAGTCTTTTTTTTATACAAAAAATCGATTAAATGCACTTTTAATGGTTAAAGTGCATTTATTTTGTATATTGTACTACCTAAATGATTAAACCTACTTATTATGAAACGACAATTATTGCCCCTGCTTTTATGTCTTTTTGTTGTGTTATTTGCATTTAACAATGCTATTTATGCTATTAATAACCTTCAGCAAAATGAATATAAATCATTTGAAAATCAACACTTTAAAGACTTAGACCAAGTTAATTCTACTTTTGATTTTAATGAATTTAACAACACTAATTTTTTTAATAACAATATCAACATAAATGATGTTTTTCGTTATTATTCTGAAACTTCAAATTTCGGAGGAATTTCCACGATAAAGGAATTTTCCTACAATTTTATTGATAAAAAACAACTTGGATCTAAGACAATTATAACTCCAATTCAATATCAAGGAAATTTATTTAATCAAGGATTATTTTATGGATTTGCCTTAACTATTGTATTATTAAATCTAGTTTGCTTTTTTGTATTTGATGAAATTCTTTTTGTAAAATTTTCTGCTACTGTTGCTGCATTAACTGTTGCACTATTCTTTGCTGAAGGTTTATTTCCATTAATTGGGATTGATGGATTGCTGCAAAATTATATGATGCAATCTACATTGTTATTAATAGCAATTGGCTTACATAGTTTATTTACAGACAAATACCTTACTATAAAAGAATGTTACCCAAAATTAAGCCAGATTTCTTTGGCAGCTTTTGGTTTTGCATTTTTATTGTTAATCACCTCGTGGATCAATGGAAGCGAATCGTTAACTAGTATTGTAAATATTATTTTATTTAGTGTATTGAGTTTTTACTTTATCGCAGGAGTATTGTTATTTAGTAAAAAGAATTATGCTAAATTTTATGTTATTGGAACATTTATTCCTTTGTTATTTTTTATAGATTACTTTTTATTAAAACCATTGGGTATAGAGTTTCTATTTACGGAAGCAGTCCATCTAAAAGTTGCTACCTTATTTGAGGTACTACTTCTCTCCTATGCTATTATGTACCGAATGCAAGCTGTTAAGGAAGAAGGTGAGTTAAGACAAACTGAAATGAGAATATTTCTTAAAAGACAAGATGTAATGACAAGAAATCAAGTAGAACAGCTAGTAGAAGATGTATATTTAGAAAACCTAATTATGCAATACGATTTAGATGGTCTTGAAATAAAACTATTGCAATACATTTCTGAAGGAAAGGAAAACACAAAAATTGCTCGTAAACTTAAACTAACAGAAGTTGAAGTAGTTGACTATACTAAAGACTTATACAAAAAGCTTGAAATTAGTGAACATATCCAAGAAGATTATAGACTTCTAGATAATCAGCCTGATTATATTTACAATTAATAGTTTCTAACAATTTTAAAAAAAAGGATAAGTTTTAAAAAGCTTATCCTTTTTTTATAAAATGCTTTTTGTAATTAACATATGCTAATGCACCCAAAACAAATACAAAGCCAGTAAAATACCATACAAAACTTGGGGTAACAGGTACATCACCACTTGCATAAGAATGCAATCCAGCAAGGTAGAAATTCACACCAAAATAAGTCATCATAATAGATGCGTAAGCCACTACAGCAGCGAAGTTAAAAGTCCATTTACTTCTTAAACCAGGTACCAAACGCATATGAATAACAAATGCATAAATCATAATACTAATCAATGCCCAAGTTTCTTTAGGGTCCCAGCCCCAATAACGTCCCCAACTTTCATTTGCCCATTGTCCACCTAAAAAGTTTCCTATTGCAAGCATAACTAACCCAACTGTTAAAGCCATTTCAGTAATAATTGAAAGTTCTTTAATGTTTAAGTCCATTTTTTTGAAGTTCTTTTTATTAGTAAGCACTATTAAAAGTAACGAAGTAAGACCTAGAATCATACCTAATGTAAAGGGTCCATAACTAGCAACAATAACAGCAACGTGAATCATTAACCAATAACTATCCAAAACAGGCTGTAAATTAGAAATTGCAGGGTCTATCCAGTTTTCATGAGCTACCCATAGAATAATAGCAGCTACAAATGCTGTTGATGCAATTGTTAAATAACTTTTTTTACCCAAAGTCAAACCAAAAAATACAGTAGCCCAACCCACATAAATTATGGACTCATACGCATTACTCCAAGGAGCATGACCACTTATATACCATCTTGCTATTAACCCTAGAGTAAGTAAAACAAATAAAACCCAAATGGAGTATTTAAAAAACTTAACAATCGTATTAATACTCTTGTTTTCTTTAAAGATCTGAAGGATTATAAAAATAAACATCAACATACCAAATACTGCAAAATATTTGTACAAGCGATTAAATATATCCACTTTGTTATATAATACTTCAGCATTTACTTTATTTTCTGAAGGCATCACACTTGCTCCAAATTCGTTTTGAAATTTTGTAATTCCTTTTAATAAGTCATCTGCTGTATTGTAATTTCCATCTTTTCTTGCTTCTCTTAATGTTTCAAAATAATAAGGCAGAATATTTCTAGCTATAGCAGAATCTTTCTTACTATAATTTACTTCTGCTAACTCCGGATAAGAAACCCAGCGATTATTTTCATCATTTGGAATTGGAAATATTTTAAATATACTACCACTTAGCGCTTCATTTAATAAGTAAAAGTTTTCATAAGCTTTCATGAAATCTTTTTGAAACTGATTCTTATTAACAGTTTTAGAAGCTTCTTCAATATAAGGTCCTAATTTATTATTTCCATTTTCATCAATTAAATCCATTAATGAGAATCGTTTAGCATCTTTAGCGATACCTATAATTTCACGAATACTATCATTTCCTCGCTTTAAAGACATAATAGGTACCTCCAACCATAATCTTGGAAACTCAACCATAGAAACAAAAACTTGATTTGCATCAAGACCTTCATAAGAATTACTTCTACTTATCTTTCTAAGCAATTCGCTAGCGAATGTATTTACTGGTTTCATCCGACCATCATCTTGAATCACCAGGTGAGCAAATTTAGCAGCATGTTCTTTAGTTACTGCATTCGCCAAAATAATTGAATCTAGTCTCTCTTTTGGAATTTTAGTTCTATGTGAATTTTCTTCTTGTGCAAATCCTGTAAAAGTTAGTAAAACTAATAGTATGGCAGTTAATGCTGTTTTTTTCTTTTTCACTTTTATAAGCATTCTTTTCAAATCTGCAAAACGGGTATTCTTATCAAATAAAATAGCCAATAAACCAAAGTATAATAAGGTATAACCAATATAAGTGATCCAAGTACCCCAAAAATCATGATTAACTGAAAGTATGGTTCCTTTTTCATCTCCATCAAAAGAAGATTGAAATAAGCGATAGCCTTGCTCATCTAATATATTATTCATAAATATTTCATAATCATAAAACTCAGTATCACTTTTATTGACAGTAACCTTACTTTTAAAAGCAGAGTAATTTTTTTGAGTACCAGGATATTTATCAGCTATAAAATCATTTAATGTAATACTAAATGGGAGTTCGTACTCTTTTGATCCATAGGCTAAATAAACCTTAAGCCCAGCTACTTCTGCAGCTACCGGACTTCTAGTTACTCCTTGTCCTCCTAATACATATACTGTTTTAGATTCTCCATTTGAACTTACTTCAAAAGTAACAGCACTCATATTAGTGGGTTCATCTTTTGGTGCTTTAACAATACCAAATTCACCTGGCATTACCGTTTCTGGTATTACAAAGGACATATTTGCAACTTGATAAAGAGATCGTAAATTTAATGGTTGAATAGAATCTCTTAATAATTCCCCCTGTTCTTTATCAGCCATACGCATCCATTCGCCTTCAAAAGGTGAAGAAATAGTATACGCTCCGTCATTATACATTAAATTGATAGCTCCTTCTGTAGGTTTATTTAAGGAAATTAAAACATTATGAACATTTAAAACATCACCCTCTCCTATCCAATGGTCATGACGCTCTCCATCACTTGCTTCCACCAGCTTTAAGTAATTTTTTCCACCTTTAGCAGGAACAACACCTTCTTTGGCATTGCTTACATAATCTTTATATTTAATGTTTACTTCTTGACCATTATAATCTGAATTTATTTCAAAATCATTATTTAATTTTTCAGATAATCTCACAAGAACTGGTGATATAGTCCGTCTTTGCGGAACACCATCAACTTCATAATCTCCATCAATAAAGGTAGTAATATACGCGTCAGAAGAAAGCATGGTATTTTCAGTAGCACCTTCGCGAATGTGCATCATTCCTTCAAAACTTATATATCTGGTAATAAAAGCTCCTAGAATAATTAGAATAAATGCTAAATGAAGGGTTAATGTTGCCCATTTCTCTTTTCGAAATAAACGATACTTACCTATATTACCTATAAAGTTAATCATAAACAATCCCATTATAGCTTCAAACCACCACGCGTTATATACTAATTCTCTAGTATAAGGTGTTGGTGAAGTATCTGCAGATGCATCTAAAAATGTTCCTGTTGCCATCGCAGCAGCAAAAGCAATAAATAAAAAAGCAGTTAAACGTGTAGAAAAAAGAACAGAAAATAATTTCTTTACCATGGTAATCTTAATTTTAAGCAAATTTAAGTAATTCCATTCAGTAATTATATGATAAAATGTTAATGATTTTAACTACAATTTTGGTTTGTTTTTAAAAATTTCCATATTCATAAAAGTGCTCATATTTCGAGCTCTATTTTTGGCAAGTTGTGCATTATCTCCTTCAAATAAAGCGTCTATATTTTTAAACCATAGGTTAAGCCAGATTCCAAAATGGTATTCATTTATTTGATAATCATTTAATTTATCGGTTTTAACGTGTGCAGCCAATGGATTTCCTGTGTATTTTTTAACAAAAAACAAATTGGTTTCCCAAAAATCGACCAATAAATTTAGATGGTGATCCCAATCTTTAATTATAGTATTAAAAATAGGTCCTAATAAATCATCTTCCCTAACTTCAGCATAAAAAGTATGAATTAAGGTAGTTATATCTTCATGAGTAGTAATATCACTTTTGTTCATAGCATATCTTTTAAAATGACTTTAGAAGAAAGTCACTACAAATGTAATGTTTCATTTATTTAGCAAGCTTTTAACTTTTAAAAATTATTATCTTCGTGCTATGAAATCGATTGTTTTATTAGGAGCTGGCAATGTTGCTGCACATTTGTGCAAGGCAATCCGTAACTCAATAGATTTTAAAGTCATTCAGGTTTACAATCGCAGTGAAAAATCATTTACTTTTTTTCCTTCAGCTTTAGATAAAACTTCTTCTTTAGGTGAAATAAAAGAAGCAGATCTTTATATTATTGCTGTTGCTGATGATGCTATAGTTTCATTTTCAGAAAGTTTACTTATTAAAAATAAACTGGTAGTTCATACATCCGGAAGTGTATCTATGGAAGCTCTTTCAGATAAAAACAGAAAAGGAGTTTTTTATCCATTGCAAAGTTTTTCTAAAAATAGTGAAGTAGATTTTTCTAAAATTCCAATTTGTATAGAAGCGCAAAATGAATCTGATTTGGGATTATTAAACCAATTAGGTAATTCTATTTCAAAAAATGTGTTAGCGATTTCTTCAGAAAAAAGAGAAAAAATTCATCTAAGTGCTGTTATCGTTAATAATTTTGTGAATTACTTATATCAGGTTGGAAATGATTTAATGCAAGAACAATCGTTATCCTTCGATTTATTAAAACCTTTGATTTTAGAAACTGCCAATAAAATTAACACCCTCTCTCCTGCTGAAGCTCAAACGGGTCCAGCAAAAAGGAATGATAAAAAAACCATCGAAAAACAGTTACATTTGTTAGAAGAGAGTCCGTATAAAGATATTTATCAAGACATTACAAATTCGATATTAAAAAAATATAATAATCATTAACCTATGAGTTACAAAGAATATCTTAATAAAATTACCACCTTAATTTTTGATGTTGATGGTGTATTAACCGATGGATCTATTATCGTTGCCACCAATGGTGATATGTATCGGAAAATGCATACCAAAGATGGATTTGCTTTAAAAACGGCCGTAGATAAAGGATTTAATGTTTGTATTATTTCTGGAGGAAATAATGAAGGTGTGCGATTGAGGCTAAAAGGTTTAGGTATAAAAGATGTTTTTTTAGGTGCTCACCATAAAACTGAAACAATGAATACGTATTTGGAAGAAAACAACATTCGCAAAGAGCAAGTTCTTTATATGGGTGATGATATTCCAGATTTACATGTGATGAAAGAAGTTGGTTTACCTTGTTGTCCACAAGATGCAGTTCAGGAAATTAAGATAATATCTAAATATGTTTCACATAAAAAAGGTGGAAAAGGTTGTGCTAGAGATGTTATTGAACAAGTACTGAAAGTCCAAAATAAATGGTTAGACAACGATAGTGTAAGTGCTAAATACGATTAATCTAAAAAATATTTTTATCCCTTGAATTATTTAAGATTAATACGATATCAAAATTTATTGATTCTAATTTTGATGCAAATCCTAATTAGGTATGGATTGTTTATCCCTTTAGGAGCAGATCTGACTCTTAGTGACTTTCTTTTTGCATTATTGATGATAGCTACTGTTTGTATTGCAGCTGCAGGAAATATTATTAATGATATTTATGATGTAGAAATTGACAGCATCAATAAACCAGAAAAAGTTATTATTGGTAAAAAGGTCACCGAAAAAAATGCAAATTACCTTTTTATTATATTTAATGTCATTGGTGTTGGTTTGGGTTTTTATATTTCTAATCAGATTGAGAAACCAGAATTTTCAGGATATTTTGTAGTGATCTCTGCCCTCTTATATTTATATGCTTCTTTTATAAAATCAATTCCCATTTTGGGGAATGTAATTGTTTCTGGTTTAGTTTCTTTTAGTTTACTAATCGTTGGATTATTTGATTTACTACCAGTAATTAATTTTTTGAATCAAGCTAATCAATCCTACATTTTTGCCATCTTATTAAATTATTCGTTTTTAGCTTTTTACATTAATTTAATGAGAGAAATTGTAAAGGACATCGAAGATATTGATGGTGATAAAAATGGTGATTTAAACACTCTTCCAATCATTTTAGGAAGAAAAAGAACTTCTTATATTGTATTTGGGATGAGTGTTATAGCCATGTTTGGGACCGTTTATTATATCTATATTCACTTATATAATTATACCTACGCAGTACTTTATTTTCTGCTATTTGTTTTGGCTCCACTACTCTATTTTAGTATTAAAATTTGGGACGCAAAAAATAAAAAAAATTATTCCTTCCTTTCAAAATTGCTGAAAGTTATCATGCTATTGGGTATGGGTTCTATATTGTTGTATACTTTTGTAAGTTGAAAAATTATAAATTAATTCTGATTAAAAAATTAATATGCTTTCTGAAAAACTAAAAAAATATAATATAATTCTTGCATCTGGATCGCCTAGAAGACAACGCTTTTTTAAAGATTTGGATATTGATTTTACCATTCAATTAAAAGAAGTAGAAGAAGTTTATCCAGATACCTTGCGAGGAGTCGAAATAACAGATTATTTATCCAAGTTAAAAGCAGCTGCATTTCAAAATTTATCTGAAAATGATTTGCTAATCACCAGTGATACTATTGTTTGGCAAAATGGTAAAGCAGTCGAAAAACCTAAAGATGCAGAGGATGCTTTTAGGATGATAAAATCATTTAGTGGTAGAATGCATAAAGTATTTACTTCGGTTACATTTACAGAAAAAGATAGTCAAAGGACAATACACGACACTACGAAAGTTTGGTTTAATGATTTAAAAGATGAAGAAATTAATTATTATATTAAAACATATCAACCCTTTGATAAAGCTGGAGGCTACGGAATTCAGGAATGGTTGGGTTATATAGGAATTAACAAAATTGAAGGATCTTTTTTTAATGTGATGGGCTTACCAACTCATTTAGTTTATAAAACTTTATTAGAAATTGTTGAAAAATAATAATTCCGCTTGTTAAAATATTACAAAATAATTTTTGTCTTTTTACCTTTTAGGTATATTTGAGAACTAGCAATAACACCATTTATGAAAAAAATTACATCAGTAATCTTTACTTTATTAATAAGTATCTCCTTTTTATTTGCTCAACAACCAGATAAACCAACAACATCTGAAATATTTCATAACCTGCAAAAATTAAACTTTTTAGGATCTGCTATGTATATCGCAGCACATCCAGATGATGAAAACACGCGAATAATTTCTTTTTTATCAAATGATGTTCACGCAAGAACGGCTTATTTATCAATGACTAGAGGTGATGGTGGTCAGAATTTAGTAGGGCCAGAAATTAGAGAATTATTAGGAGTTATAAGAACTCAGGAACTTGTTGCAGCAAGAAAAACTGATGGAGGACAACAATTTTTTACTAGAGCCAATGATTTTGGATATTCTAAACATCCAGATGAAACCCTTGAAATTTGGAATGAAGAAGAAGTATTAAGCGATGTAGTTTTAAATATTAGACGTTTTCAACCAGACATTATTATCAATCGTTTTAACCATAGAAATCCAGGAAGTACTCACGGACATCACACCTCTTCTGCGATGTTAAGCTTTGAAGCTTTTGATTTAGTTGGAGATGCAAAAAAATATCCAGGATCTGCCGAAAAATATGGTACTTGGCAACCAAAACGATTGCTTTTTAATACCTCTTGGTGGTTTTATGGATCTAAAGAAAAATTTGAAAAGGCAGATAAGAGTAAATTAGTTGAAGTAGAAACAGGAAACTACTATTCAGATTTAGGATTATCAAATGGCGAAATAGCTGCATTGAGTAGAAGTATGCATAAATCACAAGGATTTGGAAATACGGGCTCCAGAGGAAGCCAAACCGAATATTTAGAGTTTCTTAAAGGAGATTTTCCAGATAATAAAGCTAATTTATTTGATGGCATTGATACAACTTGGTCTCGTATTGAAGGTGGAAAAGAAATTGGTGATATACTGTATCGCATAGAAGAAAACTTTAATTTTAAGGACCCTTCTCTAATGGTTCCGGAATTATTGAAAGCTTATGAACTACTTTTAAATCTTAAGCAAGGACATTGGAAAACGGTAAAATTGGAAGAAATAAAGCAGCTTATTGCAGATTGTGCGGGACTTTATATGGAAGTAGTAGCAAATCAACAAAGTGCA
>TARA_R110000787_G_scaffold137458_18_pt1 | contig 23187 bp, 22 predicted proteins | sample TARA_R110000787 | Tara Oceans TARA_R110000787 (sample SAMEA4397920) | marine metagenome | biome: Polar Biome; feature: [DCM] deep chlorophyll maximum layer (ENVO:01000326); material: water (ENVO:00002006), including particulate matter (ENVO:01000060) such as... | depth 35 m | reverse complement strand
GCCGCCTTGCAGAAATGGCGGGTTGTGCGGGGGCTGGGGCAACTGGCGACCGATACAAGACGGCTGTTTCTGACGCCGCGCTATTCATTGCCGTTGCTGCTGGTCTCTGTCATCGGACATATCAACGTTTCTGCCGCCGTTTATTTCTTTGCAAAGGCAATGGGACTGCACGGGATCGGACTGGCGGATTGCATTGCCCTGTTCCCGCCGGTGCTGCTGCTGACCACCATCCCGATTTCGGTTGCCGGCTGGGGGGTGCGGGAAGCGGCGATGGTTGCCGCCTTCGCCTTCATAGGTGTGGCTGATGCAGATGCCTTCTCGCTGTCGCTGATCTTCGGGGTTGCGGTGGTTGTCTCCAGCCTGCCCGGCGGGCTGATTTTTCTGTTGAGCAACGACCGCAATATCAAGGAACTGCCGTCTGATCCGGTCAGCGATCCTCAATCCGGCGCTTGAAGTCCAGCATCAACATTTCGTACAGGCTTTCCTTCAGAACGGCGTCTTCGATGCCCCGGTCGATATTCGGGTTGTCATTCACCTCAATGACGAAGGCACCACGGCTGTTCTGTTTCATGTCGACACCATAGAGGCCGTCGCCGATCAGGTTGGCGGCGCGCAATGCGGCATCCACCACGTCGGCTGGTGCTTCCTCAATCGGTACGGTGCGGGAATCGCCCGAGGATGTCTTGCCGCCTTCTGCATGTTTGTAAATCTGCCAGTGACTGCGCGACATGAAATATTGCGCGGCATAGATCGGCTTGCGGTTCAGGATGCCGATACGCCAGTCAAATTCCGTATACATGAATTCCTGCGCCAGGATGACATCAGAGCTTTTGAACAGCTTGCGGGAATAGCTTTGCAGCTCTTCCTTGTTTTCGGCCTTGTGGACGCCGCGTGAGAAAGACCCGTCTGGAATTTTCAGGACCATCGGAAAGCCCAGACCATCCACCACCTTGTTCAGATGTTCACGGTCCACGATCATCGTTTTCGGAGCCGGGATGTTGTTTTTCGACAGCAGTTCAGCCAGATAAACCTTGTTCGTGCAGCGCAGGATTGAGGTAGGATCATCAATCACCGGCATGCCCTCGGCCTCGGCCTTCTTGGCAAAACGGAAGGTGTGGTCCTTGATAGATGTGGTCTCGCGAATGAACAGCGCGTCATATTCAGCGAGTTTCAGGAAGTCTTTCCGGGTGATCAGATCAACGTCGATATTGTTGGCGGCGCCCACTTTCTCGAACAATTTCAGGGCACCCGCATTCGACGGTGGCATCTGTTCTTCATGATTGACGAGAACTGCCAGACTGTAGCGCAGCGTTCGTTTGCGCTTTGGTGTCTGCCAGCTGACCCGTGAATGACCTTCCAGCGCCTTCTGGAAGAAATCGAATTCATCCGGCGACAGCTGCTTCGGTGCGATCATCTCCAGTGACTTGATGCGCCATGTGGTCTCTTTCTGTACCGAGACACGCAGCAGCGGGCAGCGGAACCGGTCATAGATCAGGCGGGCGAGATTGCGGAATCCGGTGGCCGAGACGCTGCCGAAGCAAAGTGTCAGGGTGAAGCTGGCTTTAGGCGGATTGGCGATACGGGCGATATCCTTGTTCAGGATAGCATCCAGTTCCGGCAGGACCATTTCATAGAGCGACTTGCGGGACAGATCGAGAATGGTTTCGACCGACGGAATGACCCGTTCGCCACGGGCTTCGGCCAGCAGGGAACAATAATAGCCGATGCTCATATAGGAGCAGTCATCCGCCAGGTTGATGACCCGCTGGGGCATCGGTCCGGCAGAACCGTCGGCTGCGATGAAGTCGGCGGCGGTCTGGACCATGCCGAAGTCTCTGGCCCAGTCGAGGTCGGTTTTCTTCTCAATGACAATGACCTGATTACGCATAACGCATCACTTCCTTCGAGAGATGAGGACAGCGGCACTGAGCCGGTCCTTGCCATAGTTCACCATGCGGTCGAGTTCCGAATCTGCCACCGGCAGGTTCATGCAGTCCGTCTCAAATCGATTTTCCGGCGGGTCCGGTTCCGGGTCGTGAATATAGATGAAATGATCGTCTGCTGCGGTCACCGTGACCCAGTGGGGTGCACGGCTGCCGGTCAGGCGATAATGACTGATCAGTACCACTGGTGTCTTGCCGTCGTCCAGTGCGGCGCGCAGGTCGGACGATGTGGCGGTGGTGGTTTTTACCGGTATCCGGGCGGCATTCACCTTGCGACGGAAATCCTGCTGGACCAGCCGGACAACTTCTTTCTTTTCCGGCTCACGAACTGAGGAGGTAAAGATGTCATCCCCCTTTGTATTGATGAGGATTTCAGCATCAAAACCACGGGCATGGGCAGCAAGTGCCAGTCCGTCTGCACTGCAGCCGCCATGTCCGCCGGTCATATAGACCGTTGTCGACTCCCGCCAGATATCCAGTTCTGTACTGCGGTCTGCGGCAAGATCCGGTTGCTGTGCCTTCATGGCCATGATCAGGCTGGCCGGGCCGCAGGTGAAAGGCAGGGTCTGGGCGTAATAGGGGGCCTTCGAGCGGGCGAAGTTCGCCCCGCCGGACAGGGCCTTTTCCATCCGGAATGCGGGGGCACCATCCTCGTAATAATCGGCGACGGTGCCGAGGTCGCGGTAGTGGCTGTTGCGATACAGGTTCAGCGCAGCCGTTGAATCCGGTCGTACTTCAAGCCGCATGAAGGAGCAGCCCTGATCGAGTGCCCGGGCTTCTGCCTGTTGCAGCAGGCGCTTTCCGATCTGGTGTCCGCGGGCCTCCGCATCGACGGCAAGCGAGTACAGCCGGGCCAGCGGTGTGGAGCGGTGCAGGAGGACCACGGCACTGCCCACGATCCGGTTTTCCAGAACAGCTTTCAGAATAAAGGCATGGCCGTGGGTCAGCAGATGCTGGAAGCTGCGGCGTGACAGCCGGTCAAGCTGGAAGCAGCGGTTTTCAAGATCAACCAGTTGCTGCAGGTCGTCCGGCAGCGCCTGATCGATAACGAGGCCGGTCATTCCGGATTCCGTCGCTTGGGGGTTGAGGCAACGTCAAAGGCTATGGCCTGCAGCAGCATCTGGAACCCGAGAATAAGCGGAATGATGACTACCATGATGGTGCCAAGCGGGCGGGCAATTCCGGTCTGGCTGGAATCAATCCACTGATAGATCCCGAACAGGAAGCTGAACAGCAGCAGGGGCACGCTGACCATCAGATAGACCGATGCCATGTTGAAGTCATAAATGAAATAACGAAGGAAAAGCCGGCGCAACAGACCGCGCAGAATTTTGCCCGGAAATTCGAGCATCGTTTTCGGAATGTTCAGTGATGAATTTTCATCTGCGTAGCGCGCTTCCATCTGAACATCGACAACAACAGCACTGACGGTTCCCAGCCGGATCAGCAGGTCGGATTCAAAGAAATAGCGGCGATCCAGCCTGTCGAGTTCCAGTTTCTCCAGCGCCCGGGCATGGATTGCCGTGTATCCGTTGGTCGGGTCCAGCATGGTCCAGTAGCCACTGGCCGCCTTCAGCAGGAACGAGAGACCGGAATTTCCAAGCAGCCGGACGGTCGGCATCCGCTTCAAGGTTCGGAAATCTGCAAACCGGTTGCCCTTGGCATAGTCGGCTTCGCCACTCATCACGGGTCCGGCGATCTTGTGCAGGATGGCCGGGTCCATCTGTCCGTCCCCGTCAATCTTGACCATCACATCGGCACCAAGTTCAAGTGCCTTGCGGTAGCCGGATACAACGGCACCGCCAACGCCCTGATTTTCAGTATGGCGGACAAGGTGAAGTCGCTTGTTGTCCAGCGCGGCAACGATATCCCCGGAGCCTTCCGGGCAGGCGTCATCGACGACAACAATATGGGCAACCTCTGGCGGTATGTCGGCAATGACCGCAGCAACCTTGGCGGCAACCCGATAGGCCGGAATGATAACGGCCAGAACAGGGGCTGCAGTGTTGCTCAATGCTTGAACTCCGTCGGGCTGTTATAGCCGGGGTAGGGCCATGATTTGACGATCTGCCAGCCCGTATCGCTGCGCTTCAGAAGGTGTGAGGCCCTGCGGTCAAGCTTCAGTTCGGTAAAGCTGTCCACGTCATCGGTGATGGTATGGACAAAAAGGTGCGTTGGCTGAAAACGTTCCTGATACAGGGTCATGTATTTGGCCGGTGCATTGCGGACATGGATATAGCCACCAACCTCGGCAGCGCCGATCAGATCATAGTTCACAACCAGACCATAGAAGATAGTCATCTCCGGGTCGACCGGCATCAGCCGGGCACCGGCTGGAAGCAGGGTGCGCATTTCCTGCGTGATGCCCCGGATATAGTCTTTTACCGGGTGATGATCGAACCGGATTTTACCACTCAGGCCAAACGGCAGGGCAATGATCAGCGCGGTCGCTATGATGGCTGCGATGGTTCGCCCGGCCGCAGCAAAACGGTCCGCAGCCCAGCTGCCAGCCAGCCAGGCGACAGGCAGGGCAGCGAGACCGAACAGATGCATGTTATAGCGCCAGAAGGAAGCCGCACTCCGGGCCTCGTTTTCACCGAACGCCATGAGATACATCATGAACAGGAAGCAATTATAGCCAAGGAAGGTCAGGCCGCAGATCAGGGCCAGCCGGTCGAGCGGTGACTGGCGGCGGATCAGTCCGCGAAGTCCAAGGAACAGGATCAGCAGCATGAGGCCGAAATAAACGCCCTTCTTCAGGGCGATATCAAACATGCGGGCGAGGATTTCCGGCGCGAGATGAAACACCCACCGTTCCTCATCCGTGATCGTGAATTCGGCAGCTCCAGTCAGGTAGAGGTCGATATAGACCCGCCAGGTAATGAACACGGCAAGGGCGGGAATGACCATGAACAGCAGAATTCGTAGCAATGATCTGATGCGAAGGTTCGGGGTGATGACGCCCGTTGCAATCACGGCAATTGTGAGGATGACGAACAGAACGAAGTTCGCCTGCTTCAGGGCAACGACGGCTGCCATGATCCAGCCGTACTGGATGGCCGGGGCGACGGCCCGGGTGGTGGCGCCGCGCTCCAGCGCCTCGATAGCCCGCCAGCCACAGGCGGCGGCTGTGCCCAGCAACAGCGCCGTCGCCGCGTCGGCATAAGACGAGAACAGGATTTTCTGGACCGGAAAGGTCAGCATGCCGGCAATCAGCGCAATTGCGGCGACGCCCCAGCCGCGGCTTTCAGGGCGCGTCGGCCGGTCCGCAAGCTCGGCAATGCGCAACAGAACCAGACCGAAAGCCCCGAGCAGAAATGTGTTCAGCAGGATTGTCGTATTTTCACCAAACTGCCGGGATATCAGACTGACGAGAAGTGTGAGGTCAGCAAGGCCATATGGATAGGCCGGATAGCTGGCCCTGCTGGCCGGCAGCCCGTCTCTCGGGAAGCTGTCATGTTCAAACAAATAGAATGAACTGTGAAGCCAGTGAGAAAATTCATCCCATTGTGACGCTTGCATGCCGGCAAGCAGCAAAAGCAGCGGCAGCAGCAGAATGATCGCCTTGCCTGATCCCGGGCCGCCGACCAGCTCGCCGGCGAATGTACGCCAGGTCAGGCCGACAAGGCCGGCCGCAAGGATGACATAGCCGATCCAGCTGAGTGGCAGAAAAGACAGTGCCCCGATCAGGGTCATGGCGGTGATGGCAACCCCGATGCCGGTCATCAGATCGGCCTCATTAAACCGCCAGCGGCCCGTTGCGACGGCGCCAAGTCCACTGAGTACAAGCACCGTCAGCAATACGGCACAGGCATTGAGCGCCTGTAACAGCGTCGGGGTGAACAGGTCTAGGGTTTCTGTCATTTCCGTATCCACAGCGGTCCTGCAAGCGGAATACGCCTTCAAGACGGCAACCTCAAGAGGTGGTATGTCAGGAATTCATAAGCACTCACTTGCAATTTCGTCCAGTCGGGCGACATTTACAGTCAGCTTTTCGACGCAGACATCCGTCATGCGTTTATCCATCCCGAGTTGGAGGTCTTTATGCAGATCACGTTCACCAAGCCCGCCGCCCCGAAATCCGGTGTGGCCGTTGCCTTTGCCTTTGCGGGGCGGAAACTTGCCGGCCTTGCAGCCACCCTGGACGAGGCGACAGGTGGCAGTATTACCCGCGCAATGGAGGCTTCCCGCTTTGAGGGTAAAGCCGGAAAATCGCTTACACTGATCACACCAGCGGGTCTGCCAATTGACCGGCTGGTTCTGGTTGGACTGGGTGAGCCCGGGAAACTGGACGAACTTGGCGCACAGAAAGCGGGTGGCATTGCCTGGGCTCAGGTCGCCGGGGTTAATGCAAAATCTGCCCTCATCATTGCGGATGTGACCCCGGAGAGTGAGTTTTCTGCCGGCGATTTCGCCGCAAATGTTGCTTATGGTTCTGCATTGCGGTCCTACCGGTTTGATAAATACCGGACCAAGGAGAAGGCAGAAGACAAGCCGCAGATCACCAAGCTGTCGATTGCCACAGATGCTGCCTCGGCGGCGAAGAAAGCCTATGCGACTCTGGAAGCGGTTGTTGAGGGCGTCTTCTTCACACGTGATCTGGTTTCCGAGCCGCCCAATGTTCTCTATCCGGAAAGCTATGCCAAGTTGCTGCAGGGTCTGAAAGATGATGGCCTTGAAGTTGAGGTTCTCGGCGAAAAGCAGATGGAAAAGCTTGGCATGGGTGCCCTGCTTGGCGTTGGTCAGGGGTCTGTCCGCGAGAGCAAGCTTGTGATCATGAAATGGAATGGTGGTGGCAAGAAAGACAAGCCACTGGCATTTGTCGGCAAGGGCGTCTGTTTTGATACGGGGGGTATCTCGATCAAGCCGGCTGCGGGCATGGAAGACATGAAGTGGGATATGGGCGGCTCTGCCGTCGTCTCCGGTCTGATGAAAGCACTGGCGAAGCGCAAGGCGAAGGTCAATGCGGTTGGTGTCGTCGGTCTGGTTGAGAATATGCCTGACGGGAATGCCCAGCGTCCGGGAGATGTGGTCAACACCATGTCCGGCCAGACAGTCGAGATCATCAACACGGATGCGGAAGGCCGTCTCGTTCTCTGTGACGCGCTCTGGTACACGAATGACCGCTTCAAACCGCAGTTCATGGTCGATCTGGCCACACTGACGGGGGCGATCATCATTTCCCTCGGTCATGAACATGCCGGTCTGTTCTCAAATGATGACGATCTGTCCGAGAAACTGACTGCGGCCGGGAAATCCGTACATGAACGTCTGTGGCGTCTGCCGATGGGGGATGATTACGACCGTCAGCTGAAGTCGGATATCGCTGATATGAAACATACCGGCACCCGCGCCGGGGGCAGCATTACAGCCGCTCAGTTCCTTCAGCGCTTCGTGAAGGATACGCCCTGGGCGCATCTGGATATTGCCGGGGTCACCTGGTCGAAATCCGACGAGCCGACTGTACCGAAAGGCGGTACAGCATTTGGTGTGCGTCTGCTTGACCGTTTCGTGGCCGATAATTACGAGAAGTGAGCATAATCCGGATAAGGCGAGGGCAGGGTGACTGATATCAGCTTTTACCACTTGCAGAAGTGGCCGCTGGAGGACGCTCTGCCCAAGCTGCTGGAGAAAGTCTCCTCCAGCGGCATGCGGGCGGTCATTATGGCGGGGTCGGCTGAGCGGGTGGAACATATCTCTGCCCGGCTCTGGACCTACAAGCCGGAAAGCTGGCTGCCGCACGGCAGTCCTGCTGATGGCCGGCCAGCGGACCAACCGGTCTGGATCACTACTGAAGATGACAATCCCAACGGTTCGGACGTTCTTGTTCTGACTGACGGTACGACATCATCCCGTACCGGCAGCTTTGCCCGGGTGCTGGAAATGTTCGATGGAAATGATCCGGCGGCTGTTCAGGCTGCCCGTGAGCACTGGAAGGTCTATAAGGCTGATGGTCACTCAGTGACTTACTGGAAACAGACAGACCGTGGCGGATGGGAAAAGGCGGGATGACCCTGTTTCTCTGCCGCTACTATTTCTGATACCGCGCCGCGCCGCAGACTCAGGGCGAAATCCTGTTTCAGGTCAGCAGCGAATTAACGCGGTCAAGTAACCGGTTAGCTTCGACAGGTTTCGCGACATAAGCGTCACAGCCAGCAGCGTAAATATCTTCATAGTCACCGCTGGTATCCCTGATCGTTACAGCCAGAATCGGAACCTTACTGATTGCGGGGTCGGCCCTGATCAGTTTGACCGCTTCAAACCCGTTCATTACCGGCATAACGATGTCCATGATAACCAGATCTATCCCGGCATTGTTTCGTAGGGCTTCGATGCCGGCTTTGCCATCATTTGCGATGATGAGGCTGTGACCATCATCCTCCAGGATCTCTTTGATGAGACGGCAGGTGAATTCATCATCATCGACCAGTAATATCTTTGCCATACGGAGGTCCCGGCTTTTCGTGAGTGTTGCTGGTAAGGCGAAGTCTATCCAACCATAGACGGTAGATTTGAAGGTTGAAAAGTAATTCAGCATGCCTTGGCAGAGGGCGGCTACAGCCTGCGACCGGTATTTGTTTTATCAGTAAAGCGGCTGCCTCAATTACGGGCCTTAACGTCCTCAAATTACAGTAAAGTAGAAGCCGGGGCTGGACGAAACAGCAAGAACAGGAAATGCTTGGAGGTGTGGGAAGGAGTTGGTTTGATGCCAAGAGCAGGTCACAGGGGAAGGTTGCTTTCAGGTTTCCGATTGCCGGGTATATTCGCTTGTCTGATGATGACGACATTAACACCTGCATTTGCACAGTCTGAAACCACGATTAACTGGTATAAACCTGAATTCCCGCCACTGAGCATCGTCAACGGGCCTCATGCGGGGAAAGGCTATTCTGATCGCATTGAAGCCTATCTGATCCGCAAGCTTGATAGCTATCAGCACAAGGTTACTGTGGCTCCCTTCAAGCGCACCCTCCGCGACATGAAAAAGGGCGATAATGCCTGTTCCGTGACCCTGCTTAAAAACAAGGAACGAGAAGCTTTTATTGCTTTTACCCGGCCGGCGCGGCTGCTGTTGCCGAACAGCCTGATTATTCGGGCAAACGAGCAGCCCAGTCTGGCGCCGTACAAGGATGCGTCTGGAAAGGTCTCCGTCGATGCATTGATTTCCGACGGTAAACTACGTCTCGGTTATTCTGACGGGCGTTCCTATACCAAGCCACTGGACAGTCTGATCGCGAAGCACCGAAACCGTGTAAACATGATCGAACGACACGGCAAGGAAGGCCCGAAAGGGTTACTCTCGATGCTGGTAAAAGGCCATATTGACGCGATGTTTGCGCAGCCCGTTGAAGCGCAGTTTCATGGTCGTGAGATGGGGATAGGCGATCAGATCGCTGTATTGTCTCTGGCCGAAATCAAGGATTATACAATCGGCTATATTGGCTGCTCCCGAACCCCGTGGGGAGAGGAGGTGGTTGGCAGGATCAACGATATTCTGGAAACAGCCGTTCGCACGGAAGAGTTCCGCTCTTTTTATGAGGGCTTTCTTGATGCGGATTCGGTGACTCGTTATCGGGCGGTATATAACCGGTATTTCGGTTTGTAGGGATGTCAGATTTCGCCTCACCAGCGACCTCTCGGCTGCGATTGAAAGACAGTCTTTGGTTTCGTCAAACGGCCTATGCAATAGCTGCGGGCTTTATAATCGGGCTGTTCCTCAGCGCGATCACGATCATCATTGATCTTCGTGCCGAGCGTCAGGATCTGAATTCAAAGATTCTTCAGGTCATTGATTCAGTCAGCGAACCCGCAGCTCAGGCCGTCTTCAATATCGACAATCAGCTGGCACGCACGGTTGTCGAAGGTCTGTATCGCTATCAGGTTATCCGCGAAGTGATACTGATTGATGATCTCGGCCAGCCTTTGGCGAAGGTCTCCCGCCCCGGCGGCGATGATGTGCAGGGGCGACTTGCCAACAAGCTGTTTGAAGACGAACTGTCCCTGTCTGTCGATATTTTCGCGATTAACAGTACAACCAAGATCGGACGGATCGATGTCGAGGTTGATGCCAGTCTCGTTGCGTCCCAATTCTTCAAGCGTTCAGCGCTGACGCTGATCGGCGGGCTGGTGAGAAATATTCTTCTCAGCATCTGTCTGCTGGCTTTGTTCTTTGTGACGCTTACGAAGCCACTGACCAAGCTTGCGCATGATATTTCTGAAATCGACCCTGAAAACCCCGACCGCCGGATTTCGGTGTCTCCGAGCCTGGAGAAAAGTGAACTCGGCGACATCACAAATGTTCTCAATGGTCTGCTATCTTCGCTGTCCAGAGTTCAGAGAAGTCAGGTTGAGACACAATCGATCCTGCAGCAGCACCGGGATCACCTGGAAGAGCTGGTTGAGGCCAGAACGGCCGAACTTGAGCAGCGTAATCAGGAATTACGGCGGGAGGTGGAAATCCGTCAGGAGACTGAGGAAAGGTTGCGCCTGTCCCGTCAGGAGGCACTGGATGCCAGCCTGGCGAAGTCTGCATTTCTGGCAAATATGAGCCACGAACTACGTTCCCCGCTGAATGCAATTATCGGGTTCAGTCAGCTGATGGATAATCGTACCTTCGGACCGATGGGGGACAGTCACTACGAGGCATATGCCAAGGATATTCTGGCAAGTGGCGAACTGCTGTTATCACTGGTCAATGATCTGCTGGATCTCTCAAAAATCGAGGCCGGGGAATATGATCTGGAGGAACGACCTGTTTCTCTGGGGCAAATTCTGGGGTTTTGTTTCAACATTGTGGAACCACAGGCACGTGACAAACGACTGACGCTGCTGTTGCAGGATGATGATGTCGGTCAGATTGTCCTGATGGCGGACGACAGGGCGCTGAAACAGATTACCCTGAACCTGTTGACCAATGCGGTCAAATTTACCCCGCAGGGCGGCAAGGTGGTGCTGAGTTACGGACTGAACGGCGAGGGGGCTCCGTTCTTTACGGTCAGTGACACCGGCATCGGCATGTCAGCAGATGATCGTGTAAACGCTTTCCTGCCGTTCCGGCAAAGCAGCGATCCGCGGGTAACCTCCCAGACGGGCACCGGTCTGGGGTTAACCCTGACCCGGGAACTTGTCGAACTGCATGGTGGGAAAATCCGGATCGACAGCACATTGGGCAAAGGGACGGAGGTGACCGTGAACCTGCCGACGGAACGGATGGTCAGGAGCTGAAGACCGGGCCTGGCCTTTATCGTTTACGGTTACAGTCTGATGCCGGTGGGTTAATATCCGGTCGTTGCTGATTTAGTTGTTCTGTTACTCAGGCTTTTGCGGTCGCAAAATCAAGATCTCCTCAGTGCGACAATTTATTTGGTCGGATATTGCCAAAGCCGGGGAGCTTTCTATTTAACGGGTCAGTACTGATCGTCCCACGGACTGATTTGGATCGGAGTTCAAAGAGCCAGACTATCAGCATGGAACAGCTGCAACCGAAGTTTCCGGCAGCAGTCATCTTCACCGTCGATAAGCCGTTACTGGGCTCGTTGGTTATCTGGAGTATCAGGTTACATGTTGCTGGCATCACTTGCCGTCGTTGGTGGATTGTTGTTGCTGATCTGGAGCGCCGACCGGTTTGTCGAAGGTGCCGCAGCAGTCGCGGCCCATTATTCTATTTCTCCGCTTCTGATCGGAATGGTCATCATCGGCTTCGGGACTTCAGCCCCGGAGATGATGGTTTCCGCATTTGCGGCTGTCGAAGGCAATTCCGGGCTCGCGCTGGGAAATGCCTATGGTTCCAATATTGCGAATATTGGGTTGATTCTCGGCGTGACAGTGATGATTTGTCCGATCGCTGTGCATTCTGTGGTGGTCAGGAAGGAAATTCCCATACTCCTCGGCATAACGGCCCTGTCCGCCATTCTGCTGGCTGATGGTCAACTGGCCCGTTTTGATGCGCTGGTGCTGCTGGGTGTTTTCGCTGCGTTAATGGCGTGGAGTATATTTGAAGGTCTGCAAAATCGTAATGACCCAATGGGGGCAGAGGTTCAGGAGAAGATCGACGAAAAAAGCGCGTCTCTCAGAAAATCGCTGGTATGGGTTATTATCGGTCTTCTCCTGCTGATCGCCAGTTCACGGCTGCTGGTCTGGGGTGCGGTGGAAATTGCCAGCGGTCTCGGAGTCTCCGATCTTCTGATCGGCCTGACCATCGTCGCCGTTGGTACATCACTTCCGGAATTTGCAGCTTCCGTGTCAGCGGCCAGAAAGGGGCAATCCGATCTGGCGCTGGGCAACATACTTGGCTCGAATTTGTTCAACACACTTGCAGTCGTTGGTATTGCAGGGGGCATAAACCCAACGCTGGTGCCGCAGGAAATCCTGCATCGGGACTTGCTCGTTGTCGGTCTTCTGACCGCAGGCCTCCTCGTTGTCTGTTTTGGTTTCAAAGGGGACGGCAGGATCAATCGCTTTGAAGGAACGCTGCTGTTCGCCTCATATGTTGGATATACCGCCTGGCTGGTTATCGGCCTGTAGATCTGTTGATGCTTCCGGTGCTGTTCTGATGACCGAGGCCAGGCGTTTCAGGCCGTCGCGCATGATGATGCCGTCGGTGCTGGCAAAGCCCAGGGCGAGGGCCGGGCCATAGTCGTGTGTCAGGGTGAGTGCAGACAGCGGTGTTGCCGTAATGCCGAGTTTCCGGGCCGCAGCAGATATTGCCCTGTCGTCCGTGCCCAGGGGTAGCCAGCACATCAGATGCATACCGCTTTCCGTCGGTTCCAGCCGGCAGTCTTCGGGGAGAATTTCACGGGCTGCTGTCAGCAGTTTCGTCTGACGCTCGGCATAGAGACCCCGCATCCGGCGGAGATGGCCGGTGAAATGACCGCCGTCGATAAAATCGGCGAGGACCGCCTGTGTCAGGGTCGGGCTGTGGCCGTCAATCAGGGCGCGTGCGGCGACGAAGGAGTCAATCAGGTCATCCGGGGCGATCATGTAGCCAATCCGGATGGACGGAAACAGGACTTTCGAGAACGAACCGAGATAGATCACCCGCCCGTCTGTATCGAGTCCCTGCATTGCCGGAACAGGGCGGCCGCCGAACCTGTACTCGCTGTCATAATCGTCTTCAACGATCCAGGCACCGGATTCCTTTGCCCATTCCATCAGGCTTAACCTGCGGGCAAGTGTCATGGTGATGCCCAGCGGGTACTGATGTGATGGTGTGACGAATGCCAGCCGCGCATCGGGTGCGAGGCGACGGCCTTCGCTGACATCCAGACCTTCATCGTCAATGCCAACCGGTACAATCCGGGCTCCGGCCCCGGCCAGGGCACCGCGTGCGCCGGGATAGCAGGGGTCTTCGACCCAGACCGGGTCTCCGGGATCAAGCAGCAGACGTGCCGTCAGGTCGAGTGCCTGTTGTGAGCCTGAAAGAACAATGACCTGACCGGGTTTCACCCTGACGCCACGGGCTGTGGAAACATAGCCTGCGATTGCCTGACGTAGCGGCGGATGGCCCTGAGGATCTCCGTAATGCAGTAACCCGCGATCAGGATTGCGCATGCGTCGCGACATAAGCCGCCGCCAGAGCGTCCAGGGAAAACGGTCCATCGCCGGTAGTCCGGCTGCGAAAGGCTGGCCTTCATTGGTGACGGCGTCGAAACCGCTGCGAAAAAGGGGGCGGGCACTGGCCAGTACTTTTCCGCGTTCTGATAGTGCCCCGGCAGCCCGGTAGGTTGTTGTTTCTGCCTTCCGGTCACCAGCCTGCAGATAATCATCAGGCAGTACCGCTGCAACGCGGGTGCCGGAGCCGACACGGCTTTCCACATAGCCTTCAGCCATCAACTGCTCAAATGCTTCAACGACCGTATTCCGGCTGAGTCCGGTCTCGGCTGCAAGTGTGCGGCTGGCTGGCAGTCTGGTGCCTGCGGGCAATCCGCCGGTCAGAATGATGTCGCGAAGCTGGTTGTAGAGCTGCCGGTGCAGAGGGGATGGCGCATCCCGGTCGAAACTCAGACTTCCGAGGACAATGCCGAAGCTTGATTTCACCATTCCTGAATGGATCCGATGTGAATTCATAAAGATCAATCCTATCAGGACCAATCTGTCGGAAAAACACAGAAAAAACCGTTGGTTTCGCAGGTGCGAAGAAATTATCTTTCGAACCGTCTTTAACGCGTGGAGGGCTCAATGCCAAAACTGATAGTGGTCGACCAGGATGGAAACGAGACCAGCTACGATGTCAAATCGGGGCAGACAATTCTTGATGTCGCCTATGACGAAGACCTGAATTTGCCATGTGAATGTGGTGGCTCGATGGCTTGCGCCACCTGTCATGTAATTGTTGATGAAGCCTGGGCGGCCAAACTGGCCCCGAAATCTGAAGACGAGGAAGACACACTCGATCTTTGTTTCGAACTCGACAAGAATTCGCGGCTGGGCTGCCAGATTGAGATTACCGATGAGCTTGACGGGCTGAAGGTGAAACTCGTCGGCTAACGGGTAGTCAGAAAAGAATCACTCTCTGAGAAAAATGAACGACAGGAACAGGCATTATGATCCTTTATGAACTTGATGGACGGGACGGGCGGCGTTTCAGCCCATATTGCTGGCGCACCGATATGGCTCTTCGTCACAAGGGACTTGAGGCGGAACATGTTGCTGTCGGGTTTGCTGACAAAAGTAATCTGGATTTCACCGATTATAAAAAGGTGCCGGTGCTTCGTGATGGTGATCAGACGATCACGGACAGCTGGAATATCGCGGTTTATCTGGATGAAGCCTATGCTGATCGTCCTGCGCTGATGGCCGGACCAGAGGCCCGCGGGCTGGCCCGGTTTGTAAACCACTGGGCAGATACGGTGATCAATGCCGCACTGGCACCGATAATTGTCGCGGATATTCTTGATGATGTGGCGGAATGTGACAGCGACCATTTCCGGACCACAAGGGAATCACGGTTCGGCTGTCGTCTGGAAGATGTCTGTGGCGATCTGGAGCAGCGGATTGATACATTCCGGAAAGCTCTGACCCCGGCCCGTCTGACGCTGAGCGAACAACCCTTCCTGTCTGGCGGACAGGCCGGATATGCAGACTACATCCTGTTCGGCAGCTTCCAGTGGGCCTCAATTACCAGTGATGTTGCCTTGCTGGAATCAGAAGACCCGGTCAGTGCCTGGCGCGAGCGCCTGTCCGACCTGTTTGGTGGTTATGGTCGCAAAACAGGTCGTTAAGAACTGACGGTGCCTGTCCTTGGATCAGTAATATCCGAGGAAACGTCCGAGGATGATGACAGACGCCCAGCCGACAACCGAAATAATTCCTGATATTCGCAAACGAATGGATTTGCGATTGCCTATTGGAATTGTCTTCCAAGCCTGTGAATGATGCAATAACAATGCGTTGAGGAAGGTAATAATGGTGATGATCATCTTTGTCTGAAACAAAGGCTTATAGGCATAATCCAGCGGGCGGGCACTGAACAGGGCGATGCCGGTTACCAGTGCCAGCAGAACCCCGCTGACAGCGACCGGAACAAGTATTCTTGCCAGTTGCCGGTAGTCGGTTCCGGGCCAGAAACCGATCAGCCGAAGGTCCATGGGCAGAATGGCTCCAAAGATCATGGCCAGCCCGAAAATATGTCCGGCATTGACGAGCGGATAGACCCAGAAGGACTTCCGGAGTGCGGTGGCCGCGTCCGATGCCTGCAGGGCTGTCAGCAGGTCAGCCAGCATTGCCGGTTATTCCTGTTAGTCTCGTTCGGGATAAAGTTCGTAGAGTTTGTTGCTGATTTTGATCCGCTCTGCCTTCACCCGCTTTTCTTTCGGATCGGCAGATCGCTGACCGATAATCGTGATTTCGGTTCCAGGGGCCATCAAGTCGTCGCTCAGTCCGGCACGGGCATTGCGCCAAGGCTGCCCGACTTCTGCGGTCCACTCCTCCCCCTCAACATCAAGTATCAGAACCCCGTGCGGATTGCCGAGGGTTGCCGACTTGATGATACCGATGACTTCAACATTACCATCGGCGGTCCACCGCCATCCGTGATGAGCATAGGTAACTGTCGTCAGACCGATGAGCGCAATAAAAGTAGTTACTAATATTCTCCGGCTCAGCATTTTTCTCTCCGGCTATGATTTTCTGTTCATCACATGGTAGCGCATCACGCGCAGAACAATGTTTCAGTTTTCCGTGATCTGGCGGACTGTTGTCAGTCTGCGACTTCCAGTGCTTCTTCCGCCTCCAGCCACCTGGTTTCTGCTTCCGAGATTGCGGCTTTCACGTCGGCCAGTTCTTTCTGGAAGGCGGTGATCCGGATTGCCGGGCTGTTGTAGAAATCCGGTTGGGCCATCTTGGATTCGATCAGGCTGCGTTTGCGGGTCAGGCGGGTCATTTCCTTTTCCGCTTCTGTCGCTTTCCGTCGGAGAGGGGCCTTGTCAGCCCGGTTTCCGGCCTTTGCCTTTCGCCGGCTTTTCCCGGTTTCCGCTGACGGGGAATCCGCAGACTTGTCTGCCGGGGACGGGCGACCTTTCCCGGTTACATAGGCTTCATAGTCGTCCATGTCGCCGTCGAACGGTTTGGCCTCGCCGTCATTGATCAGCAGAAGCCGGTCAGCGCAAAGCTCGATCAGGCGTGCATCATGGCTGATAAGGATGACAGCCCCCTCCCATGCATTAAGGGCGGAGACGAGGGCCTCACGCGCGTCGATGTCCAGATGGTTGGTCGGTTCATCGAGGATCATCAGATGCGGAGCTTCGCGGCTCATCAGGGCAAACAACAGACGTGCCTTCTCGCCGCCGGACAGGCTGCCGACTTTGGTTTCAACCTTGTCCGCTCCGAAACCGAACCGGCCGAGATGGGCGCGGACTTTTGTTTCCGTCGCCATTGGCATCAGCTTCGACATATGGGTCAGCGGACTGCCGGTCAGATCAAATTCGTCGGTCTGGTGCTGTGCGAAATAGCCGACAACAAGCTTCGAGGACTTTCTGAGAGTTCCGGTTTCAGGTTTCAGCCGGCCGGCGAACAGTTTCGCCAGTGTTGACTTACCATTGCCGTTTGCGCCGAGCAGGGCGATACGGTCATCCATGTCGATCCGCATGTCGAGGCCGCGCAGGATCGGCTTTCCGGGTTCATAGCCGACATTCACCCCCTCCAGATTGACCAGCGGTGGTGACAACGGGTCTGGTGTCGGGAAGTCGAAGCTGGGGAGCGCCTCCTCAACCACAGGGGCGGCGATTTCCATTTTCTCCAGCATCTTCAGGCGGCTTTGTGCCTGTCGTGCCTTGGAGGCCTTGTAGCGGAAACGATCAACAAATTCCTGCATATGGCGGCGCTGGGCCATCTGCTTTTCTGTCGTCTTTGCCTGCACACGCTGCTGTTCAGCGCGGGTTTTGCGGAAAGTGTCGAAATTCCCGCCATAGGCGGTCAGACGGCCACCCTGTACCAGAACCGTGCGGGTGGTGACCCGGTTGAGCAGATTGCGATCATGGCTAATGACGACAAGCGTGCCGCGCCAGTTTTTCAGGAAGTTAGTCAGCCAGATGGTTGCTTCAACGTCCAGATGGTTGGTTGGCTCATCCAGCAGCAGCAGGTCCGGGTTGGAGAACAGGGCAGCACCCAGTGCCACACGCATACGCCAGCCGCCTGACAGCGCATTGCAGGGGCCGCGTTGCTGTTCATCGGAGAAACCAAGACCGGACAGAATGCCCGCTGCTCTGGCTGGTGCAGAATGGGCGTCAATCTGGGTCAGGCGGTCATGGATATCGGCGGCATCGGGGCGACCGGGATCCTGATCCAGCTTCGCCATCAGTTCGGCCCGTTCGGTATCTGCTGCCAGAACTGTGTCGATTAGGCTGATATCACCATCCGGTGCTTCCTGGGCAACGGTCGCCATCCGGCGGCCGGGTTGCATGGAAATAGTTCCCGATTCAGGTGCGATCTCACCCAGGATCAGCCGGAAAAGAGTCGATTTACCGGCTCCGTTACGTCCGACGAGACCGATTCTCTGGTAATCAGAGACGGCAACAGTCGCCTGTTCGAGCAGTAATCGTCCGGCAATCCGGTAGGTCAGGTCGTTGATATGCAGCATGTTTTTGGATTCTCGAAAAAAGAGGTCAAAGCCGTGGTTGCTTGCGCTATGCAGCGCCGCTATAAACCCGCGCGCCGTAACCTGAGGCAAAGTGAGTTTTTTACAATGGCAATCGAACGTACATTATCCATCATTAAACCGGACGCAACCCGCCGGAACCTGACCGGCAAGATCATTGCCCGGTTTGAAGAAAAGGGCCTGCGGATTATCGCCCAGAAGCGTCTGTGGCTGACCCGCAAGCAGGCAGAAGGCTTTTACGCCGTACATCGCGAGCGGGCTTTCTTTGGCGAACTCTGTGATTTCATGACGTCCGGACCGGTCGTCGTACAGGTGCTGGAAGGCGAAAATGCCGTGAAAGCAAACCGTGACATCATGGGTGCCACCAATCCGGCAAATGCTGATGAAGGCACGATCCGCAAGGATTTCGCTGAAAGCATCGAAGCCAATTCTGTTCACGGATCGGACAGCCCGGAGAATGCAGCGATTGAAATCGCTTATTTCTTCGCACAGACCGAAGTCGTCGGCTGATACCGGAGATTTTACCGGGCCTTCGCTTCCGGTAATTCAAGTTTTTCCGAAGGTCCTGCCTTCGGGAGAGTTGTTGCAAAGCCGTCCTGTCGATCTGACAGGGCGGCTTTGTGCTGTTCAGGGGCGGAGAAATTGCGCTGCTGAAAAAAAACACAAAAAAAAGCCGACACTCTGACGAGGCCGGCTTTTGTTCGCTTCTGAAAGTTGATCAGAAAGCGACGATATAAGGAATGGCGATGGTCAGGATGACACCAACGACACCGACCTTGACCATGAATTTATTGAACGCGATCCAAGTCCGCTGCTGGACTTCCATGTCTACTTTTCCGCCTGCTTCGCTCACGATGCGAACTCCTCGTTGGTCAGTTGCCATTTATCGGTTGTGATTGCGCCAAAATAAACGAACCGGAGCCGTTTCCAAGTGATTATTATTCCGGAGTTCACCTAGGGGAGATCAATGCTTCGGAAATTCCGGAATTTTTGCCGGAGCCGGTGATGATGCAGGTTTCTCCGGCAACACGTACCCGGCCTTCCGCGATCAGACGGACGGCAGCGGGATAGATCAGATGTTCCTGAACCAGAATGCGGTCAGCCAGGTTCTCTTCGCTGTCACCGGCAAGGACCGGAACTGCTGCCTGCATGATGATTGGCCCTTCATCCATCTCCGGCCGTACATAATGAACCGTGCAGCCTGCGATCTTAACGCCGGCCTGAAGGGTGCGGGCATGGGTGTTAAGCCCCTTGAAGGAGGGCAGCAGGGACGGATGGATGTTTATCATCCGGTCTTTCCAGCCCCGGACAAACTGCTCTGACAGCAGCCGCATGAAGCCGGCAAGGCATACCAGTTTGACCCCGGCCTCACGCAGATGACGATCGACCTCCTGATCGAAGGCTTCCCGGCTGGAAAAGGTGCCGTGCGGAACGGTTATCGTCGGAATCCCAGCCAGCTTCGCCCGCTCCAGCCCGTAAGCGTCGGGTTTGTTGGAGATGACGACGGCGATCTTGGCCGGAAATTCATCACCGGCACAGGCGTCAATCAGGGCCTGAAGGTTTGACCCCCGGCCTGAAATCAGAACCCCGATTTTCAGCACGGCCAGCCTTTCGGAATGGTGTAGGTGACTTTCGGACCTTCCGCATGGGCGGTCACGCTGCCGATCACCGATGCTGTATCCCCCTTGCTTTGGATGGCAGCGACGATGCTGTCTGCCTGTGCACTGTCACAGACGGCGATCATGCCGATTCCACAGTTGAAGGTTCGCAGCATTTCAAGGGCGGGTAACTCGGCGATTTGCGCAGCCCAGCCAAACATGGCCGGTAACTCAAAGCTGCCCAGATCAATATGGATGCCAATACCCTCAGGCAGAATGCGCGGGATGTTCTCGCTGAAGCCGCCACCGGTAATATGGCAGAAGGCTTTGACATTGTCGGTCTTCATGGCGGCCATGCAGGCATCGACATAAATCCGGGTAGGGGTCAGCAATGCCTGCCCCAGCGTCTGCTCGGCATCGAACGGGGCAGGGGAGGCATAGGTCAGCCCGCTGCGGTCCACAATCTTCCGGACCAGCGAGTAGCCGTTTGAATGGAAACCGCTGGACGCGATACCGATGACTGCGTCGCCCTCGGCGATACCGGGCTTCGGCAACATCTGGTCACGCTCTGCTGCGCCGACGGCGAATCCGGCAAGATCGTAGCTGCCGGGCGCATACATATCCGGCATTTCGGCGGTCTCACCGCCAACCAGCGCACAGCCTGCCTGTTTGCAGCCATCCGCAATCCCGGCAATCACGGTCTGGGCGGTGCCTACATCAAGATGCCCGGTTGCGAAGTAATCGAGGAAGAACAGCGGTGATGCCCCATGGACGACAAGGTCGTTCACACACATTGCCACCAGATCGATTCCGATGGTTGAATGGTCGCCGACCAGTTCGGCTACTTTCAGCTTTGTACCAACACCATCGGTGCCTGAAAGCAGCACGGGGTCGCTGAATCCTGCGGCTTTCAGGTCAAAGGCTGCCGCAAATCCGCCAAGGTTCTGCATCACACCAGGGCGTGACGTTGCCTTGGCAAGTGGCTTGATACCCTCGACAAGAGCATCGCCCGCCTCTATATCGACGCCAGCACTCTTGTATGTGAGAGGACGTTTGTGATCTGGATCGCCCATCTCGCGTGTCCGATGTTGTTGAAGGGAATAAGGTTATGAAGCGGCGCAACATATCGAATGTCTGCCAGCCGGTCCATGCCGGTTTCCTGCTTCTTTTCGCGATTATGTCATTTGCGCTCCCTGCGGGGGCACAAACTGCGCCCGATCCCTATAGCGTAAATGGCGTGCCGGTGGACGAGACAGCGGCCTCTGCACAGGCTGCGAGGACGACGGCGCTGGCGAACGGACAGAAGAAAGCCTTCGATATCCTGCTGCGGCGCCTGACCCTGAGCGCAGACCACAGCCGCCTGCCAACCATCCCGGCCGGACAGATCGTAAATTATGTGCGGGATTTCTCCGTCGACGAGAAAAGTTCCGATGTGCGCTATATTGCGCAGATGGATGTGCGGTTCCGGTCAGCGGATGTCCGTTCCCTGCTGCGCAATTACAGCATTCCCTTTGCCGAAACTGTGGCAAAGCCGCTTGTTATTCTGCCGGTCTATGAGGCAGATGGTGACCTGAAACTGTGGGAAGAGCCGAATCCCTGGCGTGCTGCCTGGCAGCGTATTGTGGTCAGTGATGGCCTGTCGCCGATGGTCAACCCGCTCGGTGATCTGCCAGATCTATCAGCCCTGACAGCCTCGCAGGCCGTTAATGGTGATGCGGAGCGGATAGCGACGATCGCAGGACGGTATGCGGCCAATGGTGCGCTGGTAGCAACCGCGTCCGTGAAAGATAACCCGGCCGGTAGCGTCGAAATCTATGCTTCCGCTTTCGGACGTGGTGCCACGGATACCGTATTCAGCGAAACCTTCCGGCCGGCAGAGGGTGAAACACCGGATGCTGTCATGGACCGGGCGCGTGACTGGTTGCGGATGGCGGTTGATGACGCGTGGAAAGACCGCAACCTCATCAGATTCGGTCAGGAAGCGGTTGTGCTTGTCCGGGTTCCGATCCGCTCGCTGAGCGACTGGAATGACATTCGCCGGCGCCTCGACGATATCGCGATCATCTATAAGCGGGAGTTGCTGTCGCTGGCACTGGACCGTGCAATGGTGGATCTGTATTTCACCGGTGATGCAGATCAGCTGCGTACTGCGCTGGCACAGAAGGACCTGGCGCTGGAAGCCGAGCTTGGCCAATGGGTGCTGCGTCCGCTTTGAGACTAACCTATCTCCCTAACCTGATCACGGTCGGGCGGCTGCTGCTGACGCCGGTCACTGTCATGGCGATGGTTGAAGGTGAGTACAGCATTGCATTCTGGTTGTTCATGATTGCAGGGGCCAGCGATGCCATTGATGGCATTCTGGCCCGGCAGTTTGATGCCCGCACCATTCTCGGCGGTTTTCTCGACCCGCTGGCAGATAAAATCCTGCTGGTGAGCGTCTATGTCACACTTGGGGTGCAGGGTCTTTTGCCGCACTGGCTGGTGATATTGGTGGTCGCACGTGATTTTGCGATTGTAGGTGGCGGGCTGTTGTTTACGTCTCTTGGGAACGAGCTGAAGATGCAGCCGCTCTGGATCAGCAAGGTCAATACGGCGATGCAGATTGTCTATGCAGTTTTTATTCTCGCCGTTCTCGGGCTTGGACTGCCGGACCTCGGTTTGTCTGATTTCTTCTGCTATGCTGTCGCAATGACAACAATTCTGTCCGGTTCGGCTTATCTTGTGATCTGGAGCCGCAAGGCGGTCAGTTGGGAAGACGAAAGCTCATGAATATCAGTGGTACCCGGCAGGCCGTAATCTGGATCAGCGTCATCGCGCTGTTCATCGGATCGCTTTACCTGTTTCGCGAAATCCTGCTGCCGTTTGTCGTCGGCGCGCTGTCTGCCTACCTGCTTGATCCGCTGGCGGACAGGCTGGAAGAAAAAGGGCTGTCGAGAACGCTTTCAGCGAGCATCATTGCCGGCTTGTTCTTCCTCGCCATCATTCTCGGAGTTCTGCTGCTGCTGCCGGTTCTTCAGGGGCAGGTCGTCCGGTTTGCAGACAACTTCCCCGGTTATGTGGAAGGACTGCATAACGTTGCAACCCCATTGTTTGAGCAGCTCCGCTCTGTACTCAGCCCGGAAGACCTGAAAAGTCTGCAATCCGGTGTTACTCAATATGCCGGTGATGCGATGCTGTGGCTGGGCAAGCTGGTGAAAAGTCTGCTGACCGGAGGGCTGGCGCTGGTCAACCTGCTGTCCCTCCTGTTCGTTACGCCGCTGGTTACCTGGTACATGCTTCGTGACTGGGATGTCATGGTTGACCGGGTCGACAGCTGGTTGCCGCGGGATCATGTGGAAGTCATTCGAGAACAGTTTCGCCTGATGGATGAAACCATTGCCGGCTTTATCCGCGGTCAGCTTACAGTCTGCTTCATTCAGGGCTGTTTCTTTGGCATCGGGCTGACGCTGGTCGGTCTGGATTTCGGGTTCCTTGTCGGACTTATCGCCGGTCTGCTGTCCTTCGTTCCCTATGTCGGTATCGCTGTCGGACTTGTGATCGGATTTGCGATTGC
>TARA_R110000787_G_scaffold73481_1_pt1 | contig 23245 bp, 23 predicted proteins | sample TARA_R110000787 | Tara Oceans TARA_R110000787 (sample SAMEA4397920) | marine metagenome | biome: Polar Biome; feature: [DCM] deep chlorophyll maximum layer (ENVO:01000326); material: water (ENVO:00002006), including particulate matter (ENVO:01000060) such as... | depth 35 m | reverse complement strand
AGGCCAGTGGATAGTGGTTGCTGAGCATCAGAAAAATCACCGGCAGCGTAAGATAGTTGTTATGCGTGCTGCGCTGCTTCGCGATCTTGCCATATTTCGCGTCCGGAGTACGCCCTGCCTTGAGGTCGGCCACAACAATACGCTGGTTCGGCATGATGATGAAAAACACGTTGGCCGACATGATACTGGCGGTGAAGGCCCCCAGGTGAAGCAACGCGGCCCGACCCGAAAAGACCGATGTATAGAAATACGCCATCCCCACCAGGATCACGTATAGAACGATCATCAGGCGCGTGTTGTCATTGCCGAACTTGCTTTTGCATATCTGGTCATAGGCTATCCACCCAAAAACCAGCGACGCCAGCGAAATCCCTATTGCCTGCCACGTCGCCAGATCCGCTATGCGCGGATCCACGAGGTAGAATTCAGCCCCCAGATAGTAAACCAAGATCAGCAGGGCGAAGCCGGATAGCCAGGTCGAATAGCTTTCCCATTTGAACCAGATCAGGTCATCAGGCATCTGCGAAGGGGCGACGAGGTACTTTTGCACGTGGTAGAACCCCCCGCCGTGCACCTGCCATTCCTCGCCGTCGGCACCCGATTTCAGATTGCGGTCACGGTGCAGCCCGAGATCAAGCGCTATGAAGTAGAATGACGACCCGATCCACGCAATCGCCGTGATGACATGCACCCACCGGACAGCGAATTCAATCCAGGTAGTAATAGCGGCCATATCATACATGAAAGGAGTTCCTTGGATCTTGCTTTGTCGTCAGTGCGGCCAAGCGAGCGCGAAAGCTGTTGAGGTCACGGTGACCGCTTGTTGCATGTGGTGTGCATCTTTTGGGTCTAACCTTTGATCACATAAGGCGGATCAAGCGGGTATTCGTCAAGGTTTGTGGTCGCGCCGATACGATCGACAACGGCGAAAAGCCCCGGTTCGGCCAAAGGCGTCAGCACGCCGTGCCAGGTGCCGCGCCGGAAGTTCACCCCCTGATAAGGGTGTGTGATAAACGCGAGCGGCGTGCCCGGCGCGCCGTTGTGATCGGGGGCGACGATGACGAGAAACGGATGACCTGTCAGCGGAAGAAACGCTTGCGATCCTTCGGGGTGACGCTCAAGCAGATCCAGCGTATAGGGAAAACTGCGGGGGCGGGCATCAAAGATGCTGATCCCGGCCTGTCCATCCTGCCCGAAATCCAGCGCGGCCAAATCATGATGGCGCCCGCACATTCCAGCGTTGATCATCCGATCCGGTTGGCCCGAGGCGTCAAGTATTTCGCCGAATGGCGCAAAGCTTTCCCTGGTCAGTGGCTGGCTATGTATGGCGCGGGTCATAGGGTCAGGGGCATGTGGCGGTTCACATCCTTGTACAGCAGATACCGAAAAGGTTCTTCGCCGGTCGCTACGCAGGCCTGCGGACAAAATGCCCGAAGCCACATGAAATCACCGGCCTCGACCGGAACCCAGTCGCGGTTAAGAAGGTAATTCGCCGTGCCCTGCAAGACATACAGGCCATGTTCCATCACATGGGTTTCGGCAAAGGGGATAAGCCCGCCGGGCTGAAAAGTGACGATATTCACGTGCATGTCGTGTCGCAGGTCGGTCGGTTCAACAAACCGCTGTGTCGCCCATGCCCCGTCAGTGTGAGGCATGGCGACCTGCGGCACATCCTTCTCGTGAGTAACCAGTGCTGGCGGCATGTCTAGCCCCGACACCGGCGTATACCGCTTGCGTATCCAGTGGAGTTTGCAAGGCGTATCCCCTGTGGTGAAAAGCGACCAATCCGACGCGGGCGGCAAATAGGCATAGGACCCCGGCCTGAGGTCGTGTTCAGCCTCGCCAATGGTAAGCCGCGCCGTCCCGACAGCAACAAACAAAACGCCTTGGGCCGCTTCGTCGGGTTCGGGGTGCGCACTACCTCCTCCGGGTGCAATCTCAAGCGCATACTGCGAAAAGGTCTCGGCGAAGCCGGTCAAGGGCCGGGCCAGTACCCAGGTGCGGGTGTCACGCCATTCGGGTAGGAAACTTGTCACAATATCGCGCTGTACCGATGCGGGAATTACCGCATAGGCTGGCGTAAAGACTGCGGTACTTTCCGGCGAGGTCGACTGGTCCGGCAGCCCCCCGGGCGGGAAAGCGTAGCTCGTCATATCATCTCCTCCAGGCGCAGCCGGGCAATACGTTCGACCTGTTTACAGGCGGTATCGAATTCCGAAGCAGTGGCATTTGCCAGGCGTGCCTGGAAATGTTTCAAGATACCCGCTTTGTCGTGGTCTTTGACCGCGATGATGAAGGGGAACCCGTGCTTGGTGACGTAAGCGGTGTTGAGCTCCTCAAACCTGCTACGCTCGGCATCGGTCAATGCATCCAGACCCGCACTGGCTTGCTCGCTCGTGCTTTCCGCGGTGAGCCGCTTGGCGACCGCCAGCTTGCCGGCAAGGTCGGGATGCGCCCGCAACACGCCAAGGCGTTCGGCTGGGCTGGCAGACCGAAACACCCGCGATAACGCGCTATGGATACCGGCGGCACAATTATGGGCAGGCCCCAATTCCAGATCAAACGCACGTTCTGCGACCCATGCCGAATGTTCGTACACGCCACCGAAGCGGGCGACGAAATCCTCGCGGGTCATCAAGTCTGCGCGAAAGATGGATTTCGGGGGATGGGTTTCGCGCCAATGATTGGCTATTTCGATGCGTCGCGGGGTCCAGACGCCCTCGACCCGGCCGATGTATTCTATAAATCGTTTCAACGCCTGAACACGCCCCGGACGCCCGATCAGGCGGCAGTGCAGACCGACCGACATCATCTTGGCATTACCCGCCGCACCTTCCGCATAGAGAGCGTCGAAAGTATCGCACAGGTAGGTATAGAATTGGTCTCCCGAATTGAAGCCTTGCGGGGTGGCAAACCGCATGTCGTTGCAATCCAACGTATAGGGGATGATCAACTGGTCGCGCCCCGCGATCCGGGTCCAGTATGGCAAATCATCGTCGTAGGTGTCGGAGATATAGTCGAACCCCCCGATTTCGGATGCCAGCGCCACCGTGTTGATTGAACTGCGCCCGGTGTACCACCCCCGGGGCGCTTCGCCTACGACTTCTCGGTGCAAACGAATGGCTTCGGCTATGTCCGCGCTCTCGGCAGCGGCGGTGTGATCTTTGTAATCAATCCATTTCAGCCCGTGACTGGCGATTTCCCAGTTGGCAGCTTTCATCGCCTCGACCTGTTCGGGCGCACGCGCCAAAGCGCTGGCAACACCATAGACGGTTACCGGAATACCCGCGCCCGTAAACAAACGGTGTAGCCGCCAAAAGCCGGCCCGTGCCCCGTAATCATAGATCGATTCCATATTCCAGTGACGCTGGCCAGGCCAAGGGACAGCGCCAACGATTTCGGACAGAAACGCCTCGGATGCGGCGTCCCCGTGCAATATGTTATTTTCCCCGCCCTCTTCGTAGTTCAGTACGAACTGTACAGCGATCCGCGCCCCACCCGGCCATTTTGCGTCAGGCGGGGTCGGGCCATAGCCGCGAAAATCTCGGGGGTATCGTGTCATCGGGCGTCCTTTGGTTGGCACCCGGCCAGGATGTCGGCAGGGCGCAGTAGATTTCAACCATTGATGATCTGAAATGTACAGCAGGTCCGACGCGCGCAACGTTGCGCGAGTGGCCGGCAGCAAACGCAAAACATTTTTCAATCTACCGAACGACAAACCAAGGGCCGGCTTGTCCGAAACACCCGTGTCATGGCGAAAGGGAAGCAGAGCCCCAACCAGAAAGAGGTGGAAGGGACCGCTGTTCCTATGCGAACAGTCCTGTCGGCCCCTGCCCAAAGATCGCCGCACCTAATGCAGCTTGCCCGATCTTAAAGAATTCGTTCCCAGGTCCATACCCCAGATTTATGTGCGTCGCTGGCAGGCCTCGCATCTGTTGGTATGTGTCACCTATATAAGCCCATGATGATTCGCGGGTCAAAGCAAAAACGAATCGCTGGCGAAAAAAATATTTTCGATGCGATTCTCACGCAGGCAGACAAGTGATTGACGCGCCGGATGCCAGCCGTATCCTGTGCGCCTAACCCCTTTTTGGAAGGATCTGTATATGGCAGACGGTTATCTTACGACACATGTTCTTGATACCGGTCGCGGGGCACCTGCCGGAGGAATGGATATCACTTTGTATCGGATCGAAGGCACCAACCGGCTGAAACTGGCGCAGATGACCACCAACGCAGATGGCCGCACCGACGCGCCTATCCTGCCCAAAGGCCAGTTTGCCCCCGGTGTCTATGAGCTGCTGTTTGATGCAGGAGCCTACCTGGAGGCCAGTGCCGCGCCCCGCGACACACCTGGATTTCTGGATCAGATTCCGCTGCGCTTCGGGATCTCCGATCCGGATGCACATTACCATGTCCCGCTCTTGCTGTCCCCCTATGGGTACACCACCTATCGCGGCAGCTGAATTTGCTTTCGCCACGTATAATCGCGCTTAACCACGGTGCGGACGGCAAGGCAAGCTGCCCCATCACCAGTCAGGAATACCGATGTCCACGCCTTTAACCGACGCCCCCGCGCTGGCTCCGAACCATCTTCCTCAAGCGGGTGAACCGCGCAACACCGGGATGCCGCTGGATCTGGATTGGGTACGGGCGGTCCACGCCAACACCTCGGCGATCGAACGACGAGCGGCAACTCTGCCCGCGCGCCGGTCGGTCAAGAAAGACCACCAGGCGGCATGGTTGTTGCGCGCGATCAGTTGCATCGACCTGACCACGCTTTCCGGGGATGACACCGCCCGGCGCGTCGAAAGGTTATGCGCAAAGGCCCGGCAACCCCTGGCACCCGATCTGTTGAAAGCGCTTGGCATGACGCCCATCACGGTCGGAGCGGTATGCGTCTATCACGAGATGATCAGCCCCGCCAAAGCTGCACTGAACGGGACATCAATTCCCATCGCGGCAGTATCGACTGGATTTCCCGCCGGTTTGTCTCCGTTCGAACTTCGCGTGCGCGAGATCGAAATGAGCGTCGAGGCCGGCGCGCAAGAGATCGATATCGTCATATCGCGACGCCATGTTCTGTCGGGCGACTGGCAGGCCCTGTATGACGAGGTCAAAGCGTTTCGCGCGGCCTGTGGCGATGCCCACATCAAAACTATTCTTGCCACCGGAGAGTTGGGGACGCTGCGCAATGTCGCGCGTGCATCGCTGGTGTGCATGATGGCTGGAGCGGATTTTATAAAGACATCGACAGGCAAGGAAACCGTAAACGCGACGCTACCCGTTTCGTTGGTCATGATCCGCGCGATCCGTGATTATCACGATCGCACCGGCATGCGCGTGGGATACAAGCCAGCGGGCGGGATATCGAAAGCCAAGGATGCGCTGACCTATCTGGCCATGATCAAGGAAGAGCTTGGGGACAGGTGGTTGCGGCCCGATCTGTTCAGGTTTGGCGCATCGTCGCTGTTGGGTGATATCGAACGGCAGATCGAGCATCACGTGACGGGAAACTATTCCGCAAGCTATCGTCACCCCATCAGCTGATCCGCATGATATCCGAGCCATAATTGAGTATTTTAAAAAGGGTGAAGCCATGAGCGTTTCCGAAATTTACGAAACCATGGACTATGGTGCGGCACCTGAGTCGTCCGCGGAGGCATTGGCGTGGCTGGTAGATCAAGGGAGCCGGTTCGGACAGTTCATCAACGGGTCCTTTACCGCGCCGCGTGACGATTTCGAGAGCCGTGACCCTGCGAATGGCAACATACTGGCGACCTTGAGCCAAGCCAGTGCGCAAGAGGTCAAAACGGCTGTGGCAGCTGCACGGTCTGCTCAACCGAAGTGGGAAAAGTTGGGCGGGCAAGAACGAGCCAAATATTTATATGCGATTGCACGCTTGCTGCAAAAGCACAGCCGGTTGTTCGCCGTCCTTGAAACCCTTGATAATGGGAAGCCTATCCGCGAAGCGCGGGACGTAGATGTGCCGTTGGCGCAGCGACATTTCTATTATCACGCCGGTATGGCCCAGTTGATGGAGAGCACATTACACGACCGCGAGGCGCTGGGCGTGTGCGGACAGATCATTCCATGGAATTTTCCGCTGCTGATGCTGGCCTGGAAAATCGCGCCGGCATTGGCGATGGGTAATACCGTTGTGTTGAAGCCTGCGGAATACACGTCGCTGACCGCACTGCTGTTCGCAGACATTTGTCGGCAGGCCGGGTTACCCGGGGGCGTTGTCAACATCGTTACCGGTGATGGCACTGTCGGCGAGATGATCGTACAGGCCGATGTGGATAAGATTGCCTTTACCGGCTCTACTCCTGTGGGTCGGCGCATCCGCGAACAGACCGCCGGAAGCGGTAAAGAGCTGACGTTGGAACTGGGTGGCAAGTCTGCATTCATCGTGTTCGACGACGCCGATATCGATTCCGCAATCGAAGGCTTGGTCGACGCGATCTGGTTCAATCAGGGCCAGGTCTGTTGCGCAGGTTCGCGCCTGCTGGTGCACGAACCCGTGGCGGATCGGTTCTATGCCAAGTTACGCATACGGATGGCGAAGCTGCGGGTCGGCAATCCGTTGGACAAGTCGATTGACGTCGGCGCGCTGGTTGACCCCGTTCAGGTCCAGCGGGTCAAGGAGATGGTCGCGACCAATACTGCCGGGACCTTGTTTCGCGCCGGTGATGTTCCCGAAGCCGGCTGTTTTTACCCCCCCACCCTGATCACCGGCATGAACCCTGCGGATCGGCTGATGCAAGAGGAAATCTTTGGTCCTGTTCTGGTATCGACGACATTCCGCACCCCGTCTGAGGCCGTCGAGCTTGCCAACAACACCCGCTTTGGTTTGGCCGCGACCATTTGGTCTGAGAATATCAACCTCGCGCTTGATATAGCGCCCAAACTGGTTGCCGGCGTTGTCTGGATCAACGGTACCAACATGATGGATGCCGCCGCCGGATTTGGCGGCATGCGCGAAAGCGGCTTTGGTCGCGAGGGCGGTTGGGAGGGGCTGACCGCCTATACCCGCCCGAAGACTATCCGCAGGCCCTTGAAGGAAATCGCGCCCTCTGTCAGCGGCGAATTACGTCCTCCTCCCGGGGGAATCGACCGCACGGCGAAGCTTTACATCGGCGGCAAGCAGGTACGCCCTGATGGCGGCTATTCGGGATCGGTTCAGGGGAAGTCAGGCATGCTGCTGGGCCACGTGTCGCTGGCCGGGCGCAAGGACGTACGCAACGCCGTCGAAGCGGCGCAGGGCGCAAAAACTTGGGGGAAAACCACCGGGCATCTTCGGGCGCAAATTCTGTATTATATCGCCGAAAACCTGTCGGCCCGCAGGGATGAGTTTGCGCAGAGGTTGAATGCTATGCTCGGCGGAAAAACCGGTGAAAAAGAGGTGGACGCGTCGGTTTATCGCTTGTTCACCTATGCTGCATGGGCGGACAAATACGATGGCCAGATCCATGGCGTTCCGCTTCGGGGCGCGGCTTTGGCGATGAAAGAACCCGTGGGTATCATCGGAGCGCTGTGCCCCGACGAGGCCCCGCTGTTGGGTTTGATTTCATGCATGGCCCCGGCCATAGCCATGGGGAATCGTGTGATCCTCGCCGCCAGCCCCACCTTCCCGTTGGCAGCAACCGATTTCATACAGGTACTGGAAACCTCGGACGTACCCGGTGGGGTGGTGAATATTCTAACCGGACCGCACCCGGCCATCGCCGAGACAATGGCGCGTCATATGGACATCGATGCGGTCTGGAGCTTTGGCGGCAAAGACCTGTGCAAGGTCATTGAATTTGGCAGCGCGCAGAATCTTAAGCGGACCTGGGTGAACAACGGGATGTCGCGGGACTGGATGAAAGCAGACGCAGAAGGGATCGAGTTTTTGCAGGCGTCCACAGAAGTTAAAAACGTCTGGATACCCTATGGTGAATGAGTTCCCGGAGGATAACCCGAACCGCGTGGGACAATTCAAAATTCACGCCGGACAACCCTGGCCCGGCGTGTCAGATTCTACAGCGCGTGCAGTGCGGTAAAGCCTCGGCTATTCAGCGGGCCTGGTAGCGAGACCTTCGGGTTGGCCGACCACCACGAATGATAATTGGTCGGGCGACAACAGCTCTGCTGCGACACGTTTAACATCCTCCAACGTCACGGCTTCGACTTTGTCGTTGCGGGTGGCGATGTAGTCGATCGGCAGATCCAGCATTTGCATACCCACAAGAATGCCTGCGATCGTCTGGTTGCCGTCGAAACGCAGCGGATATGAACCGGTGATATAGGTCTTGGCATCATCGAGCTCTTGCTGCGTCACCCCTTCTGTAGCCATTTTAGACCATTCGTCTTGAATGACGCTTAGTGCTTCGCCAATACGGTCGTTCGCGGAACTGACCGACCCCTGGTAGGTTTCAGCCAGGTCCATCGGTACCAGATAGGAATAGACGCCATAGGTCAGACCGCGTTTTTCGCGCACCTCGTCCATAAGCCGACTTTCAAACGATCCACCTCCAAGGACCTGGTTCATAACCGTTGCCGCAAAGAAATCGTCGTCTTTTTGCGCGATGCCTTTTTGTGCAAATAAAGCCACCGATTGCGGAGTCGGAAAATCAACAATCGTCATGTCCCCCGACAGGGTGACGTTGGCACGAGGCGGCATCTGGGCCCCGGTGGCAGGGAGATCGCCGAGCAGATTGTCCATCAGTTTGCCCAACGCTTCGGGGGTAATGTCGCCCACGGCACCGATATAAATCCGGTCGCGCGCCATCACCGCGTCATGCGCCGCGATCAAATCATCGCGGGTCAGCGCGGTCACGCTTTCGACCGTGCCATCCAGCGATGACCCATAGGGGTGGTCGCCGTACAGCATTTCATCCATTTTCTTGCGTGCGATATCGTTAGGGTCTTTTTCACTCGATCGAATGCCCGACAGCACCTGACCGCGAACACGGTCAATCGCATCCTGATCAAAGCGCGGGTTTTGCAAGGCCTGCTTCAGCAAAGCCACCGACGCGTCTTGGTTTTCGGTCAGAAAACGCGCGGATACGGACAAGCTGTCGTCATCTACGCCGAACCGGAAACTGGATGCCAGCCCTTCGGCCTCGCGGGCAAAGCCACGCGCATCCAGCTCACCGGCACCTTCTTCCAGCAATCCGGTCATCAGATTGATGGCGCCCCGCTTACCCGGAGCATCCAGCGAAGCCCCGCCTCTGAATCTGACGTCCAGGGCGACAAAGGGGATGGAGTGTTCCTCCACCAGCCATGCTTTCAACCCACCGGGGGACGTAACTTCTTGGATCTTGACTTCGGCCTGTGCCGGAAAGGCGGCCAGCAGCGTCAGCGCGACAACGTAGATCAGTCTCATTCTGGTACCTCTTCGCGCATCAGCCAGCCGGTCACCGATGCCTCACGGTTAAATACATCCTTGGCCGCTTGCATGATCTCATCGGCTGTTACCGCCTCGAGAACATCGGGCCAATCCTGCACGTCCTGCACCGTCAACCCGATGGCCAGTGCACTGCCATAGCGGTTGGCAACGCTATCGGCGTCATCGCGTGCATATATCTGTTCTGCTCTGACCTGCTGTTTGATCCTATCGAGCTGCTCAGGATCAACGCCCTTCTTCATGAAACTGGCAATCGCCGCATCCATTGCATCTTCGGCCTCTTGCAAGGTGACCCCGGGCTGCGGAACCACAACAACGTTAAATGTCGTGTCGTCCAAAGCCAGGCCATTATAGAAAGCCGCCGAATAGGTCGCTATGGGGGCATCGAATTGCAGCTTCTCTGCAAAGTAAGACGTGGTCCCTCCGCCCAGTATTTCGGCCAGCATGGTTAGCGCGGCGGCGGTTTTCTGGTCGCCTGGGTCGCGTTCCTGGGCAAGATAGGACCGGCTTACATATTCCTGCGCGACCCGATCATCCCGAAACGTCATACGCCGCTCTGCCGTTTGTGGTGGTTCTTGGGTCCGCACACGGTCGGGCAGGTCGGGATTGGCCGGTATCACACCATAATATTGCTTAGCCAGCCGGAGCACTTCTTCAGGCTGCACATCACCTGACACGACCAGGATCGCATTGTTGGGCGAATAATACAGATCGTAGAAGTCAATCGCGTCCTTGAGATCAAGTTCGCGCATCTCGTGCATCCATCCGATCACCGGCGTTCCGTACCGGTGGTTAAGATATTGCGCCGCGTTCATCTGCTCGCGGAAAAGCGCACCGGGATCATTTTCGGTGCGTTGATTGCGTTCTTCGATGATCACATTGCGTTCAGTTTCGATGTTTTCGGGTGTCAGACGAATATTTTTCATCCGATCCGACTCCATCTGCATCATCAATTCCAAACGGTCAGATGCAACGCGCTGAAAATACGCCGTGTAATCGTAACTGGTAAACGCATTGTCCCGACCGCCATTTTTCGCAACTGTGGCAGAAAATTCGCCGGCTTCCATTTTGTCGGTCGCCTTGAACAACAGGTGCTCAAGGAAGTGGGCGACACCAGATGATCCTTTTGGTTCATCCGCAGACCCTGCCCGATACCAAACCATCTGTTGAACCGACGGGGCGCGGTGATCTTCGACGACGACGACCTCCATCCCGTTATCAAGCGTGTAGTGGGTGACGGCTTCGTTATCTCGTGCCAGCACCGCAGAGGCAGGCATCACAAGCGCAAAAATGACCCCGAGGGCCGGTAATATCTTCATGGTCGGGTCCTTTGAACAGGGTCCTATACCGCCTACTTACGCCACTGGGCGTGACGTTCAAGGGACCTAACAGATTTGTAATTCTGGCTGCGTCAGTTTGACGGTGGCGCGGACGGCGTACGTGCGCCTGCCTGGCGCCATCGGTTAGCTTCGTCGCGGGCATCAAGCGACTGGCGCTTGTACACCTGATTGTAGCGATCTGTCGGCACGACCTTCAGGCTGGTAAACCGGCCCCTGCGCTTGCGAAAGCTTTCGTCTGCCTCGCTGAGATCCTGGCGTATTCCCGGCGCCACCCCCAGACGGCCCGCTTGCTGCACTAATGCAGCATCCCGGGCCGGAACCGCACCACCTGCCGCTTCCGGTTTCCCACCGAAGGCGATGATACCCTCGGCCACGGCATCGCGGTCGGTTAAATTCGACTGACCTGGGGTCGGAACAGGCAAAGCACTGTAGTCAGAAGGCTGCGACAAAGGTTTGACCGGCAGTATCATGAATTCGTCAGGCCCCAAGGCAGGGGTTTGAATGTCGCGCAGGCCCGTGTTGGCGCATGCACCAAGAACAAGCGGAAACAAAAATAAAGCGGCGACAAAGCGCATGACTGCTCTCCTTAAGGAGTTGTTAAGGTGTTTACATCACTATCGCAGTCAGGCGGTAAATGTCACTGGCCTTTTTTGCGGGGCTTTTGGGCTGTCGGCTTCGCATTCGGAATGAAAAAGACCAATCCTAGCGCACCTGCAAAGATAAAAATGTCTGCGGTGTTGAAAACGAAAGGGTTATTGATGCCGCAGCAGGTAGTGTTCAGAAAATCGAGCACATAGCCATAGATCAGGCGATCGACCACATTGGCAAGGGCCCCACCGATCAGGACACCGGCACTGACCTTGGCCCAGAGGCCAAGAGGCTGACGCCCCGCCCAGATCAACAGACCGACACAGATTGCAATCGCGACCCCGATGAGTATCCAACGGCTTGATTCAGCCCCGTCGCCGAACAGGCCAAAGTTGATGCCCCGGTTTTCGCCGTAGCGAAAATTCAACAGCGGCGGAAAAACATCGATCGACCGTACCCGGCTCAGTTCCATCGCGTGAACGACGATATATTTAGTGAGTTGGTCGGTGATGAAAGCCGCGAACCCGGCCCAAAAAATAATACGCATTACGAGGGTCCCAATCCTTAGTGCCGGAAATGGCGCATGTTGGTGAACATCATGGCAAGCCCGGCTTCGTCAGCCGCCGCGATGACTTCATCATCGCGCATCGACCCACCGGGCTGGATCAACGCCGTAGCCCCAGCTTCTGCTGCGGTGATCAAACCGTCCGCAAAGGGAAAGAACGCGTCCGAAGCCACGACAGAACCTTGGGTCAACGGGGCAGGCAACCCCATTGCTTCGGCCATGTCGATTGCTTTGCGCGCAGCTATGCGCGTGCTGTCTACCCGGCTCATCTGGCCGGCACCGACTCCGACGGTGGCCCCGTCCTTGACGTAGATAATGGCGTTGGATTTGACGTGTTTGGCGACGGTCCAGGCAAACATCAGATCGGATAGTTCCTGATCGGTGGGCTGACGTTTCGTGACAACCTTCAGGTCGTCTGCGGTGATGCGCCCCACATCCTTGTCCTGAACAAGGTATCCGCCCGACACCTGCCGATACGTGAGCGATGCAGCCGACGGATCGGCCAGCCCATTGGTGGTCAACAAACGCAAGTTCTTCTTCTTGCTGAAGATCTCCATTGCCTCGGCGGTTGCACCCGGTGCGATGACAACTTCGGTAAAGATCGCGCTGATCGCGTCGGCTGTTTCCGCATCCAAGGTCTGGTTCAAGGCAATGATGCCCCCAAACGCGCTGGTCCGGTCGCAATCGAAGGCCCGGGTGTATGCCTCAACCATTGATGTGCCCCGCGCGACCCCACACGGGTTGGCGTGCTTGATAATCGCACAGGCCGGGCCTTGGGCCGGGTCAAACTCGCTGACCAGTTCAAAGGCGGCATCGGTATCGTTAATGTTGTTATAAGACAGTTCCTTGCCCTGATGCTGGGTCGCCGTGGCGACGCCCGGACGATCGGAACCATCGGTGTAGAACGCGGCCTGTTGGTGCGGGTTTTCACCATAGCGAAGGGTCTGCGCAAGAGTGCCACCAAAGGTCCGGCGGCGAGGGGTTTGGCCAACCTGCTCTGCCATCCAGGTACTGACGGCCGCGTCATATGCCGCAGTGCGGGCATAAGCGGTCTGCGCCAACCGTTGCCGCAGCGCATATCGAGTCTGGCCATTGTTTTCAGCGAGTTCGGTGATTACAGCGGCATAATCATCCACATCGACGATCACATTGACAAAGCCGTGGTTCTTGGCGGCAGAGCGGATCATCGCCGGTCCGCCAATATCGATATTCTCGATCACTTCGGCATAGCCTGCCCCCTTGGCGACGGTTTCCTCGAACGGGTAAAGGTTAACGACAACCAGATCGATTGCGCTGATATCGTGCTGATCCATCGCTGCGACGTGATCATCATTGTCACGCAGCGCCAGCAGACCACCATGTACCACCGGGTGCAGCGTCTTGACCCGACCGTCCATCATTTCGGGAAAGCCGGTCACGTCGGCGACATCCCTGACCTCAAGCCCGGCATCGCGCAGCGCCTTTGCTGTCCCTCCGGTGCTCAGCAACTCCACTCCGTGAGCGGCGAGCGCTTGTCCCAGTTCGACCAGACCGGTCTTGTCAGACACCGAAAGAAGCGCACGGGAAACGGGATACAGGTCGGGCATTGGAAGGTTCCTTTAGTCAGTCTTGGTCATCATATGGATCGTCTAGCGATAGATCTCGCACGCCAATCGCAGTTTCCTGCGCTTTCGACAAGGACCACCTGACCCGCGTTGCATGCCCCATGGCGCGGCCGCTCAGCAGGATTTGCAACGAAGCCCGTGGTTTTAAACGATTCCGCTCGAGGTAAACGCTTGGTTCCAAGGACAGCTTGTGAATGCCATCATGACGAAAAACCCATATTTCGCCGCTTTTCAATGCCATCGAAATAGCGGCCCCGCCCAGATCGACGGTGGCATCGACGTCGGGGTGCAGGTGAAACCGAATCTCGAACGGCACGCCCTTGAGCTTGGCGGCGTCCATCTCGCGGTCGAACCGACGCCGGTCCGCGTCGTCCATCGCCAGCAACATGTCTTCTCCGGCAACACCGCGTCCGTCATGGCTAAGCTCGATCAAGCGCGCGTGGGTTAATCCAAAGCCGGCGACATACCCGTTGTGCCCCCCCTGAAATCGGGTCCCGTCGCTGATCGCACCAATTTCCACCGGCACATAGGTGGGGGCCGCAATCAACGATTCGCCGCCGGTGTGCTTATCCGCAGGTGCCAGCCTTGCGCTAGAGAACCCGCCCAGCGAAAGCCCGGAATGCGAGGGGGTCGCGCGACCCGCCCGCCGCCATGCAGGCCCGAACGAGGCACCGGATCCGCAGTTGACCACCAAGGGTCGCCTGCCGCTGGTCAACTCGAAGGCAAGGGTCGATGCGTGCGCATTGTTTGACGCAATGCCGTCGGGCGGCGGGCTGGCGTCGATAATCAAACTGGTTCGCCCTGCGGACAAACGTGCGTACCCCATCGACAGCCCGTCAGGTTGTCTGGTTTTGACCTTGGCCGTCGCCAGCGCATGATCCAGCCAGCCTTCCGCCCCCCTTCCACCACCGTGAAAACGTGCCAGACCGCCGTCGGTATGACGCAAGGTGCGCAAGGTTGGTGCGATGCGTTCGATCGCGGCCATATGAGCTTTGGGGGCCCCACGCCCTGCGTCGCTCAGCGCGGCGGCGGCCCATGTCAACAGCGTGAATACCTGCAACAGCTCCTCTGGGTTCCGTGTCGGCAACCCGCCCTGTTCGTCGATCTGGGATTCGCATTCTCGTGCAAGTGCCCTGATCGCAGGGTCTGCGCGGGTCTCTTGTCCCTCCAGCGAAAGCCCGGCGTATATCAGCCCGGTCAGCGCTTCGAAACGCGGCAAGCCGGGCGCTGCAACATGCCAGCGCCGCGATAGGAAATCGGTTTGCTCTACCAACGAACGATAGAAGACGTCGCTTTTATCCTGCGAGGTACCGCGTAGCAGAAACAATGCGTGATTGATCCATCGAATCAGGCGGCGACCAGTCAGGTCGGGGGTCCAGCCGATGCCCCGTCCCTTGCCAAAGGCGTTGATCCATCCCCACAACCAGCGCTGTGCTGTTTCACGGGCGCGAATGTCGCCGACGGCGGCCAGGTCGTCCAACCATGCAAAACCATGCAGCTCCTGTGCAAACTCACGCGCGGGGGCCGCTACGTCCCACACGATCTGATCGGGGGCTGCCTCGATCAGACTTCCGGCAAACAAAAGGTTTCCGGCGATTAACTGACGTCCACGGGCGAATGACCCGATAGTGCGCGGTTCGGGTGAGGAAACGAATCCCTTGCCCTGCGCACGCGTTCTGGTCGCCGCACGCGCGTGCCAATGGTTCAAAAAGCGCGTCTTTCGCGCATGGAATCTTTTGTTTATCATGCGGCTGCCCTTGTACGCTCTGCTGGCGTTTGAGGGATGTTAGCCCTTGTTCGCACCCGAGTCACCGCATTTTGGCAATGGTAAGACCATGTGCGGGCATTTCACGTTTGTGCAGACACTCTTCTAAACGGATTTACGCAAGCTCGCGATGTAAAAGCCATCCATTCCTCCCAGGTCGGACCAGTAATCAGGCCGCAAGCGGAGGCCGCCTTCGGTCGTTGCCCAATTGGGCTCGACGCCGGCAACCAACACCGCGTCTTTGTCGACGTGCATGTCTGGGTGCCGCTCGAGCGCTTCATCAACCTGAACCTCTCCCTCGTCCGGCAAAAGCGAACAGGTACAGAAAATCAGACGCCCCCCGGGGCGAAGCGAACGCCACGCGTGGTCGATCAAATCTGCTTGAAGATCAATCAGATCGGCGAATTCCGATCCATCCTTTGCATAGGGCAGATCAGGGTGACGCCGGATTGTGCCCGTTGCGGAACAAGGCGCATCCAGCAAGATCGCATCGAATTCGCCCTCAATTTCACGGGCGTCTGAAACGATTGTTTTTGCGGGCAAATGAACCCGTGCCAAGTTCTCTTTCAGGCGCTGCATGCGTTGTCCGGAATTATCAACCGCCGTGACCTGAGCCCCTGCCGCCGCCAGTTGCATGGTCTTGCCACCAGGGGCGGCGCATAGGTCAAGCACCGCCTCGCCCTTTTGTGGTGCCAAAATTTTCACCGGCAGAGCGGCTGCGGCATCCTGAACCCACCAGTCGCCTTCGGCAAAGCCGGGCATCATGGTAACCTGCCCTGCATCAGCGACCCGGACCGACCCGGTGGGCAGCACCACTCCGCCGACCGCCGCCGCCAATGCCGCGGGGTCTTTCTTGGCGGTCAGGTCTAGGGGGGCTCCCGCAAAATGCGACGCTTCTATACCGGAAATCGCCTCTGGTCCCCACGCTTCGCTCAAAGGGCCGCGAAGCCATTTGGGCAGACGAGGGGACCGGAGAGCGGCCCATGCCTCGGGGCCATCAGCGGCGATTTTGCGAAGCACGGCGTTGGTCAAACCTTTCAGGTGACCCAGCTTCTTGTGCGTCGCGACCAGCTCGACCATCGCGTTGACCACGCCATGTGCAGCGCCGCCCTGAGCCAGCTCTATAGTGCCCACCCTCAACACGTTGCGCACGGTCAGGGGGGGGTACTTTGACAGGTGTTTCTGGAGCATACGGTCTGCACGCTCCATGCCGCGCAAGGTGTCCATTGCCAATCGCTGCGCCCGAGCCCGGTCATCCGGGGGCAGCTTATCCAGTACTCCAGCGGCCAATAGCTCGGACATCAAACGATCTTCGCCCAGGATCATATCCAGTAGATATACAGCACTTCTTCGGGCTTGAACGCCGGTGTCTGACATATGAAACGCTTTCTTACTGAGGGTGCCTGGGTTGTCGGGGCTTGTATCCGACGTATATCAAGGGGACCGTGGTCTCAAGAGGATGAGAAAATGAACCAAGCAGGTAAGCCCCCGATGCCAACCCCGCCACATGACCCAACACCGATCCCGGAACCCGGACCCGATCTGCCGCCGCAGCCGTCACCCGGACCGCTGCCATTGATCACGCCAGAGCTGGCACCGGCGGCGCAACGGGCGCTGGCAGAGGCAGCAGAACGCCGTGCCAAGGCGCGAACTGTCGAAAGGCCACGCGAATTGGGCGGGCGAGATGGCCCGGAACCCGTGCGGTATGGAGATTGGGAGAAAAAGGGAATCGCCGTCGATTTCTGAATCTCAGCGTCGGTTGGCCGAGAGCCCGTGATCGGGCACCGAGGTTGAGCAGTCAACTCAGATATTCCTGCGTCAACGCAAAGAAAAACTGGCCGATTTTCCGGTACCCTTATCCGATGTGAACCGGATTTTGGTACCGTTTACGGCGACCTCCTGGCAGTTGTAGCCCAGATCGTCATCGTCCCATTCGAGGCTTCGGCAAAAATAGCCTTCCTTCCAGACCCAGTTTCCGGAAACCTTCCAGGCTGCACCGGTTCCCCTTATGGTACCGGCAGGTGACACCTCAAGTTCGACCAGTGGGCGGGTAAGCTTCTTGCCATCTACGACCGAGATAAAATCTGCTTGGCTTTGGACCTTCTGATATTCAGCATGGGCTGCGGAGCTCATGGCGAAAACGGCCACGCATGCGGTGAAAAACAGATGTCGCATCGTATTCTCCCTAGCTGACTATGAAGTATATACGCCCCACCCGTTGAATTAGTTTCAACCCCGCCTCAGAAATCACCGCAAACGGGGTGTCAGTCTTGCAATCCCAAGACATCGAGCATGTCGTATTGGCCCGGCGATCTGCCCTGCCCCCAAATGGCCGCCTTGATGGCTCCGCGTGCAAAAACTGATCGGTCCGATGCTACGTGACGCAGAATGATGCGCTCGCCGGTGGCTGCGAAAAGAACGTCGTGCTCCCCGACAATGTCGCCTCCTCGAATGGCGGTAAATCCGATATCTCCGCGCTTTCGCGCCCCGGTTATTCCGTCCCGGCCCCTGTCAGACACGTCGTCAAGCGCTACGCCGCGCCCTTCGGCGGCGGCTTCGCCCAGCATGAGAGCCGTGCCCGAGGGTGCGTCCACTTTCTGATTATGGTGCGCCTCGATGATTTCGATGTCGAAATCATCGTCCAGTGCTGCGGCCACGCGTTTGGTCAACTGCGTCAGCAGGTTCACACCGAGGCTCATGTTACCTGCCCGTATGATCACCGCATCACGGGCAGCCGGAGCCAGCTTCGCGATCTGATCCGCAGACATGCCGGTTGTGCCGATCACATGGACCATTTTGTTGCGGGCGGCCAGATTTGCAAATTCGATCGTGGCTTCGGGAGCGGTGAAATCAATTACCGCTTGCGCCGGTGCGAGTCCCTCGTCCGGGTCATCGGTAACGATGACCCCCAAAGCAGCCCCCCCCATCGCAGTGCCGATGTCCTGGCCGACCCATTCATGGCCCGCCCGTTCAATCGCCCCGACTAGGCGCACCCGGTCGTCGGCGGAAACCAGCGTCACCAACATTTGGCCCATTCGACCCGAAGCGCCCGTAATTGTTATCCCAAGTTTATCGCTCATGATCGTCTCCTTGTTGCCTCCGGGTCTCGCGTACGGCGATCTGCTTGGCAAAACCACAACAACCCCTTAAATGAAGGATATGGCAAAGAACAAGTTTCATGAGGGCTCTGGCCCGTCACAACGGCAGCTTCGGGTAGCGGAAACGATCCGACGCGCGTTATCGGAAGTTTTGGCACGCGGGGATGTCCACGATCCTGAACTGAACCGTATGTCCATAACCGTCGGTGAAGTGCGCACCTCCCCCGACCTGAAGATCGCGACAGCTTACGTGCTGCCGCTGGGGGGGGATGGACGCCAAGACGCGTTGAAGTTGTTATCCCGCAACAAGGGCGAGTTGCGCCGGCTGATGTCGCGCAAACTTGCTTTGAAGTATTCGCCCGATCTGCGGTTCCAGTTGGACGAAACCTATGACCGTATGGACGACACACGCCGGATGCTGGCGCAGGATGTGGTTCGACGCGATGCCGATGCTCCGGATAGAGACATGGGTGAGTCGTGACGAAGCTGGCAGCGCTGATTTTGCTGATGGTTCTGGGGCCGGTGCCGGTGATGGCGGAAACCTGCGAGACCATGTCATTCAAGGAGAATAGTTTCGACATCTGCACTGTCGATCTGACCCAAGATACGCTGGAGCTGTTTTTATACGCGCCCGACGGCAGCCCCTACGGTTATTTCAACACGTTGAACGCCGCGCTGGAAACCAAAGGCAAGAAGTTGGGCTTTGCCATGAATGCGGGCATGTATCACGATGACCGCGCGCCGGTCGGGTATTACCTCGAGAACGGCAGCGAGCTACAACGCGTCATCAGCAGCGAAGGTCCGGGCAATTTCGGGCTGTTGCCGAATGGTATTCTGTGTTTACGTGGAAACCGTGCCGATGTGATCGAGACAACACGTTTCTTAAGTCAAAACCCGGACTGTAAAAGCGCGACGCAATCGGGGCCGATGCTGGTCATCGACGGCAAGCTACATCCTCGGTTTCTGAAGCACAGTACCTCGCGGTATGTGCGAAACGGCGTGGGGACCAGTGCGGACGGGACCCAGGCCATCTTTGCGATTTCCAACAATACGATAAATTTCTACGATTTCGCGTTATTTTTCCGCGATCATCTGAAGCTGCGCAACGCGCTTTATCTTGATGGCAACATCTCAAGGATGAGAGCCCCGTCGCTGAGCCGCAATGATCTGGGTTTTGGGGCGTTGGGGCCGATTATCGGCGTCGTTACCGAGAAATAGCCCCCACACAAAAACTTTTTGGCCTTCGGCGAGGATTTTTTTCCATTTGGAACAAAGCCTGTATGGGCATTGGGGTCTGGACATTGATAGGAGGCAGGCGAAATGGACAAAGGCAGAAAAGATGGCACGTAAACGTAAGGGACGCGACATTTCGGGCTGGTTGGTCGTAGATAAACCCGTTGGCCCGACTTCGACCACCGTGGTCAACAAGGTTCGCTGGGCGCTTAATGCCACAAAAGCCGGTCATGCCGGGACACTGGACCCTGACGCCACGGGAGTTCTGGCGATCGCCTTGGGCGAGGCGACCAAAACGGTGCCCTATATCACCGACGCTCTGAAAGCCTATGAATTTACTGTGCGCCTTGGCATAGCGACCAACACCGATGATGCGGCTGGCGAGATCCTTGCGACGACCGAGTTGCGACCGACTGACGAGATGATCAAGGAAGCGTTGGCACGTTTCATCGGCGATATCGAACAGGTTCCACCTCAATTTTCGGCGGTGAAAATTGACGGTCAACGAGCCTATAAGCGGGCCCGTGATGGCGAAACCATGGAGCTTGCGGCCCGGCCCCTATGGGTGGAGAGCCTGTTGCTGATCGACCGCCCCGATGCCGATCATGCCACGCTGGAGATGGTATGTGGAAAGGGCGGCTATGTCAGGTCCATTGCCCGAGACCTTGGGCAGGTCTTGGGTTGTCTGGCGCATGTACGCGATTTGCGGCGCGTCTGGTCCGGACCATTCGAGGTCGCAGACGCGTTGACGATGGAGCAGATTGAAGCCATGGCACGGACAGATGCTCTGGACACTCATTTACTGCCTCTTGAGCACGGGCTTCAGGATTTGCCCGAAGTCAAAGCGACTGCCCAGGGCGCTGCACGTCTGCGTAACGGCAACCCCGGCATGGTCTTGGCTGATGGCGTTGAATACGGCGATGAGGCATGGGCTTCTTTCGAGGGGCGAGCCGTTGCCGTCGGGAGGTATAAAGCCGGCGAATTGCACCCAACCCGAGTTTTCAACGTCTCGCAATAGCGATGATCATTCGCACCCATACCAAAGGCGATGCGCCTTCCACTGCAATCTATTCAGACTGCGAAAGATACCGCTACAGCCTGGCGCGCACCTGGGATCCGCAAAGACCCAAGGTGTTGTTTGTCATGCTTAATCCGTCGCGGGCGACGGAGATTGAAAACGACCCGACCGTAGAACGGTGCGAGAGGCGCGCGCGCACACTTGGCTATGGCGCGTTTCAGGTAACAAATATCTTTGCTTGGCGTGAGACCCACCCACGATTGATGCGCCAAGCAGCCGAGCCGATTGGCCCCGACAACGACCTTGCGCTAAGCGATGGCGTCACGTGGGCGGATTGTGTCATAGCTGCTTGGGGGGTTCACGGCACTCATCTGAGCCGAGAAACCGACGTCATCCGTTTGATGGTATCCCTGAAAGCACCCCTGTTTCACCTGGGGCTGACCAAAGCCGGTCACCCGAAACATCCGCTATACATCAGCTACTCTCAAGCGCCCATCGCCTGGCGACCTTAGGCTGGCATTAACTCGCCTGCGATAATGCTGTGCATGCCGCTGAGTCAGGGGCGTGTGTTTGTCAAAGACTGCACATTTATCACAATTTTTCTGGTGGTGGTACACATGCTGTTTTTAGCTGGCCTTATGGGGATTATTACAGTCGGTGCCGTCGCCTTTATCGATGTCGAGTCAGGCGAAGAAACCGAGCCCGACCCACCCGATCCGCTTTCGCCTGCACGCGGCGATATTATTTCGGGCACGTCCGAAGCCGACGAATTGATCGGCACGGTGAATGATGACCAAATTGCAGGTTATGATGGCCGGGACACCCTCTATGGCAACGCCGGTGAAGACACAGTCTGGGGTGACGCCGGGAACGATACCATCGGGGGGGGCATGGGTGATGACCTGGCGCACGGGGGGGATGGCTTTGACGTTGTGATGGGTCAAGCTGGAAACGATAGACTGTTCGGACACAACGACGACGACACGCTGTTTGGCGGCCCGGGCAATGATACTGTGAACGGGTCGACCGGAAACGATATGCTTTTTGGTAATCCAGGGGATGACATTCTCTTGGGAGGGTTGGGCAACGACGTTTTAACCGGGGGCCCCGGCGCGGATACCCTTTTTGGGGGATGGGACGACGATATCGTAGACGGTATCGCGGGCGAAGGCGCTGACACCGGGCAGGATTTTCTGAACGGAGGGGGAGGCAATGACACCATCATCGCTGGCCCGCGCGACATAGTTACCGCAGGCGAGGGCGCGGATGACATCATCTTTCGGGGGCTTGGGACGGAATCTTCCCGCAGCAGCATTCTGGATTTCGAAAATAGCAAAGACAGTCTGGTGTTGATTTGGGACGAAGAGCAATCTGAGGGCATCCAGCCGGTCATTGAGATTGCTCCTGATCCCTCAGATCCTCGGCAGAACCTGGTGTTCATGGACAGCTTTATAGTCGCCACAGTCAAATCGGACGGAATACTGCTCGCCTCGGATATATCCGTTGTACCGTTAAAAGACGCGATTAACGCCGGTCTCGTCACCCAGTGATTTCACATGCACCGCAACGGTTTGTCGTCTCACGTATCTGAATATGGTCAATGAACCTTTGCCAACCCCGTAAAAACTGCCTATACGCGCGAAATCGCGGTTGATTCCCCTCAACGGACGATACTCCATGGGCCTGTGCTGGACGACATCCCGGCCTGTGCCATCACTTTAACCTTTTGAAAAGGAGACCCCGATGTCGATTACGCCAGAAGAAAAAGCACGCGTCATGAAAGAATTCGGCACGAAAGAAGGTGATACCGGTTCGCCTGAAGTGCAGATTGCCGTTCTATCCTCGCGCATCGCGACGCTGACCGAGCATTTCAAAACCCACAAGAAAGACAACCACGGTCGTCGTGGGCTGTTGAAAATGGTTGCGACACGCCGGAAGCTGCTGGATTACGTTAAAGGAAAAGATGACGCACGTTATCAAGACCTGATCAAGCGTTTGGGCCTGCGCCGCTAATCAGCGCTGCACCGTCACAACGATTAGAACCGCGCCTTGGAAACAGGGTGCGGTTTTTTTAATTCGCCCATTGATGTTCACAAAAAAACGCCCATGCCCATTTGCCTACGCGACCTGACCCCCGAAGATACCGACGAAGCTGCCCTGGTTTTCTTTGCGGCAGTGCACCGGGGAACAGCAGATGTGTATTCTGCCGCACAACGAGTGGCCTGGGCCGGGGTAGCCCCCGCGCCAGAGGCATGGAAAAAAATATTTGATAGCATTTCAGGGGTCGTGGCCGAGATAGACAACCGCATGGCAGGTTTTATGACGATAGACGGCAAAGGGCTGATCGATCTTGCCTTTGTCCACCCCGATTACATGAAAAAGGGCGTGGGGCGCGCGCTCTATACCGTCATCGAAAATCGCGCCATTGCATCTGGTGTGTGCCTGCTGACCACCTTAGCGAGCGAGAAAGCAAAACCATTTTTTGAACGCATGGGCTGGTCCGTCGAGACACCAAATGCTGTGGTCAAAGGCGGGGTGACCTTGCAAAATTATAAAATGTTCAAGGCGTTACCCTACTGCCCTGCGTACCAGCGAATTTACCCCTGCACACTGGCTTTGCGCAGACATCATACCGCTTGCAAG
>TARA_R110000787_G_scaffold96415_6_pt1 | contig 23278 bp, 20 predicted proteins | sample TARA_R110000787 | Tara Oceans TARA_R110000787 (sample SAMEA4397920) | marine metagenome | biome: Polar Biome; feature: [DCM] deep chlorophyll maximum layer (ENVO:01000326); material: water (ENVO:00002006), including particulate matter (ENVO:01000060) such as... | depth 35 m | reverse complement strand
CGAAGTTAATTTTAACCATTCGGAAAAAGAATGTCCGTCTTCTTTTGTGAAATCTAAAGCCTGATTTTCTTCTAATTCAATTTCTAATGGTTCTTTAATTGAAGGATTTGCAGCAACTTTATTTACTTCCACTAATTCATTTATATAATCTTCTTTTCTATGAAATAAATCTGGATTTAATATGGCCTCTGCTTTTTTTAATTCTTCTTTAATATGATTGTCAATTTCGACACTTACTTGTTCCGAAATGTTTTCTGAAACAACTTCCATTTCAATAACAGCATCGTCATGTTGCTGAATGAGTTCCGATATTTCATTCTGGATAAAATGATCTGAGGTGATGTATTCAAAAAGAATATTTCTGTCTGTCGTATAAGCAGCAGTTAATTTTAATGAGTCGTTATATAAATAGTTGTTCGAATTTTTTAAACCTTTTAATTGCAATGCTCTTGCAGATTGAAAATAGGGGTGTTCTTCAATAACATCGGATAATTCACGTTGATGCTCTTGACTTATGTTTTGCGGATTTGCAAGAAGATATGTATATGTTTTTGTATTCATAGTTCCCTTTAAAAGGGGCTTAGTTATTAACTACCAATTTGCTAATGAAGCATTAAAAATATCTTGTGTAATTCTTTCAAAAATAACATCTATGGCTTCATCCTTTTGTGATCCTACTAATTGCGAACTTCCACTATAATCGTAATAAAATGAAAATCGCTGATCAAAATCTTTTAATTCTTCTTTTGTATTGTAAAAACGAACATTAACGCTAATTGTCAATCTGTTTTGTGCTGCGTTACTTTCTGATGTTGCAGTAATAGGTGCAATGTAATATTCTACAATTTCACCTTCAAAAATTAAATCACCACTACTGTTTACCAAATCTAAATTGGTTTGATTTAGTAGGATGTCTTGTAATTTTAAGGTAAAATCTCTATCGATTCCTGGCTCTACAATGGGAGCGTTGTTTTTAAAATAATTTACTTGAAAAGTTTTAGTGGTAGTATAATCTATATCGGCACCCGTAAAAGAATAGGTTCCACAACTATTAAAAGTAGTGGAGACTAGAATTAAAGCAATAAGTATTATTATTTTTTTCATTGGTTAAAACAAATATGAGATTAATTTACAAATTATATTGCTTAATCTTTCGATAAAGTGTTCTTTCTGAAATCCCTAATTCTTCTGCTGCATCCTTCCTTTTTCCTTGGTATTTTTCAAGTGATTTTTTAATCAATTCCAATTCTTTTTCTTGAATGGATAAATTTTCTTCTTCCTCAATATCTTCTGCATAAGAGTAGTTATTTGAAGTGTCTGATTTTTGATTGTATTTTTCTGATTTTTTTTCAGAAATACCAAGTATTTTTATGTTTTCTATGGGTGTTTCAAAGTCATTGTCAACTAAATCTGCTAAGCTATCTTCAGGGTTTTTAGTATCGCTATGCATCTTATTAATAATGTTAGAGTGCTCTTCTTGTACTTTAGTATTATTGCCAGTTTTCATTAACTCTAAAGTTAATTTTTTCACATCATTTAAATCACGTTGCATATCGAAAAGTACTTTATAAAGTAATTCTCTTTCATTACTAAAATCACTATCCTTCTTTTTCGTTTCAATAACAGCTGGAAGATTGCTTCCAACGTCTTTTAAGTAATTTCGTAACGTTTGATAGCTTATGGTTCTATCTTTTTCTAAAACCGATATTTGTTCAGCAACATTTCTTAACTGACGAATGTTTCCTCCCCAATGATATTTTAATAATAAATCTGTTGCTTGCTGGTCTAATCTAATCGTTGGCATCTTATATTTTTGAGCAAAATCTGATGCAAATTTCCTGAAAATTAAATGAATGTCTTCTGCCCGTTCACGCAATGGAGGTAAGTTAATTTCAATAGTGCTTAAACGGTAATAAAGATCTTCTCTAAATTTACCTTTGCTAATGTTTTCTGCCATATTAATATTAGTAGCAGCAACAATACGAACATCGGTTTTTTGATTTTTTGAAGAACCCACCTTTAAAAATTCTCCGGTTTCTAAAACACGCAACAAACGAACCTGAGTAGGAAGTGGAAGTTCTCCAACTTCATCTAGGAAAATAGTACCACCATCTGCAACTTCAAAATAACCATTTCTAGTTGAAGTTGCTCCAGTAAAAGCTCCTTTTTCATGACCAAACAATTCACTGTCGATGGTTCCTTCAGGGATTGCACCACAGTTAACTGCAATGTATTTACCATGCTTGCGATGCGATAAAGAATGTATGATTTTAGGAATACTTTCTTTACCAACTCCACTTTCACCTGTTACTAACACAGAGATATCTGTAGGAGCAACGCGTATTGCTTTTTCGATGACTCTATTTAAGGTTGGGTCATTTCCAATGATTCCGAAACGTTGTTTTGTTGCTTGTACTGATTCCATATTTTTTTTCCGCGAAGGCGGAAATCTTTTTAGTTGTACTTATAAGATCCTGAATCGAGTTCAGGATAACAATTAACTATTATCAGGATACCCAATACCTTCGCCAATAAGCGTGGCGCTAGTACAATCTGATATTTTTACCATTACAAATTCTCCAACTTTATAATCTTCCTTTGGAAAAACTGCCATCGTATTTTGTGATGTTCTTCCAGCCCAGTGTTGATCACTTTTTTTAGATTCTTTTTCGATTAATACTTCGAAAGTATGACCCACAAAAGCTTCTGTTCTATAAGCACAATGCGCTCTTTGTAATGCAACAATTTCTGCTAATCTTCTTTTTTTAACTTCTTCTGGAACATCGTCTTTAATTTTTCTGGCTGCTAAAGTTCCGGGTCTTTCAGAATATGCAAACATATATCCGTAATCGTATTTTACATATTCCATTAAACTCAAAGTATCTTGGTGGTCTTCTTCGGTTTCTGTTGGAAAGCCAGTAATTATATCTTGCGATATTGTACAGTTTGGTAAAATTTCACGAACGTTATCAATCAATTCCATATACTCTTCACGAGTATGTTGTCGATTCATTTCTTTTAATATTCTTGTACTACCACTTTGAACAGGTAAGTGAATATAATCACAAATATTATCATGTTTTGCCATGGTATGTAATACGTTAATTTCCATATCCTGTGGATTGGAGGTAGAAAAACGTAATCGCATTTTAGGTTCTGCTGTTGCAACTAAGTCGAGTAGTTGAGCAAAACCGGTTGCAGTAGCTTTTTGCATTTCTGAAGCTTTTTTGAAATCCTTTTTAAGACCACCGCCATACCATAAATAACTATCTACATTTTGACCTAATAACGTGATTTCTTTATATCCCTTTTGTGCAAGGTCGTGTACTTCTTCTATGATACTTTGAGGATCTCTACTTCGTTCTCTTCCTCTGGTAAAAGGCACTACGCAAAAAGTACACATATTGTCGCAGCCTCTTGTAATACTTACAAATGCAGTAACTCCATTTCCTCCTAATCGTACTGGAGAAATGTCTCCATAAGTTTCATCTTTAGATAGAATTACATTAACAGCATCTCTACCATCGTCTACTTCTTTTATTAAATTTGGAAGGTCTTTATAAGCATCTGGACCTACCACTAAGTCTACTATTTTTTCTTCTTCTAGAAATTTTTCTTTTAAACGCTCTGCCATACATCCCAATACGCCCACTTTCATTCCTGGGTTTATCTTTTTTACAGCATTGTATTTTTGTAAACGTTTTCTAATGGTTTGTTCTGCCTTATCTCTAATAGAGCATGTGTTAACAAGAACTAAATCAGCGTCTTCAAGATTTTGAGTAGTATTAAATCCTTCGTTAGCTAGAATAGAAGCGACAATTTCACTATCGCTAAAATTCATTGCACAACCATAACTTTCTATAAAGAGGTTACGGGTATTTTTTTTATTAGAATCTAGAACTAAAGCTTCGCCTTGTTTCTCTTCGTCAATAATTTTTTCCATAGGTTTCTTCGCTAAGCGGAGATCATTATAAGGTTATTCTTTGTCTATTATTTACACGGATAATTGATTGTCAATTAATATGCCTGCTTTTATTAAGACTTAGCAAAGATACAATTTAATTGACATTTGTGACATAATGGCAGTATTCTTTTTCATAACTTCGCTTCAAAACAAATACTCATCATTTTATGAAACAGCAACTATTACAAAAAATAGAATCTGCAAGAACTCCAGATTTCGGAAACTTATTATCTAAAAGTTTTGATCTTTTTAAAAAGGTTTGGATGGATTCATTTATGCACGTATTGGTGACATTTTTAGTGGCAATACCTTTAATGGTTTTGATGTATATCCCATTTATACCTGCAATAATTGAAGCTGCACGAGATGGGGAAACTGTTCAAATGGAGCCAAATTTTGATTTCCCAATACTATCGATGGTTGCTTATGGATTAATGATGTTTGTTTTATTTGTAGTGATACAAATGATTACAATTGCAATTACCGCTCATTTTTATAAAGTTTGTAGGATAAAAGATATGGATACCCAAGAAGATACCGGAAGTTATTTTTCCTATTTAAAAGAGGTGAGCTTTGGAAAAGTTTTTAAACTATCCTTAGCAAATTTCGGAATAGCAATAGCAGCAATTTCATTATGTTATTTACCTATTTTTTATGTGATGGTTCCATTGCAGTTAATGGTGGTAATATTTGCATTTAATAAAGAATTATCTGTATCAGATATTATTTCTATAAGTTTTAAACTAGGTAATAAATTCTGGTTATTAGTATTTGGATTGATGATTGTTTCATCATTATTAGCTCAATTAGGAATTATCCTTTGTTTTGTAGGATTATTTTTTACAGCGTATTTTGTGTACATTCCTATTTACTATTTTTACAAAGAAACCATAGGCTTTGATGGAGGTACCGAAGAATTGCCAGGAGACTTTTCAACACGATACAACAATTAGTATAATAGGAGGAATTTACTTTTTTTGGTTTTTAAAAATTGAATTTTAAAAAATTCATATACTTTTGTAGACCAAATAAAACTATATATGGCAAAGAATTTAGTGATTGTTGAGTCCCCGGCGAAAGCAAAAACAATAGAAAAATTTTTAGGAAAAGATTTTAAAGTAACTTCAAGTTTTGGCCATATTGCCGACCTTCCTTCTAAGGAATTAGGTGTAGATGTAGACGGAGATTTTACGCCTAAGTATATAGTGCCTAGCGATAAAAAAAGTCTGGTTAGAGAATTAAAATCTGAAGCCAAAAAAGCTGAAATGGTTTGGCTAGCAAGTGATGAGGATCGAGAAGGAGAGGCGATTGCTTGGCATCTTTCAGAAAATTTAAATTTAACAGATAGCAATACCAAACGTATTGTTTTTCATGAGATTACAAAGACTGCTATCTTAAAGGCGATTGAAAATCCAAGAAAAATAAATTACAATCTTGTAAATGCGCAGCAAGCAAGAAGGGTATTAGATAGATTAGTTGGTTACGAATTATCTCCTGTTTTATGGAGAAAAGTTAAAGGAGGGCTTTCGGCAGGAAGGGTTCAATCGGTAGCAGTTCGATTAATTGTTGAACGCGAACGACAAATTGAAGTTTTTAAACCCGTTGCTTCTTTTAGAATTGTAGCCGAATTTACAAATAGTACGGGTAGTAAGTTTAAAGCAAAACTTCCTAAGAATTTTAAAACCGAAAAGGAAGCACGTGACTTTTTAACTAAAAATATAGGAGCTAATTATAATGTTTCAGATTTAGTAAAAAAACCAGCAAAAAAATCACCAGCACCACCTTTTACAACTTCAACACTTCAGCAAGAAGCTTCTAGAAAATTATATTTTTCAGTAGGAAAAACAATGACCATCGCTCAACGATTATATGAAGCCGGTCATATCACTTATATGAGAACGGATAGTGTTAATCTTTCTAATGACGCAAAACAAGCTGCCGAAGAAGAAATATCAAATTCATTTGGTAAAGAATACAGCACGCCTAGAAATTTTAAAAGTAAAACAAAAGGAGCGCAGGAAGCTCACGAAGCGATTCGTCCAACAGATATGTCGAGGCATACCATAAGCGGAGATTACGATCAAGAAAGGTTGTACTCTTTAATATGGAAACGTACTATTGCTTCACAAATGAGTGATGCTCAATTAGAGCGTACTAATGTGAAAATCGATAGTAGTGCTTCTGTTTCGGAGCAATTTGTTGCTAATGGAGAAATGATCAAATTTGATGGTTTCCTAAAAGTTTATTTAGAAGGAACCGATTTAGAAGATGAAGAGCAAGAGGGTATGTTACCGAAATTAACAGTTGGTGACACCTTGTTGAAAAATTATATTACAGCTACACAACGATTTACAAGACCACCTTATCGTTATACGGAGGCATCTTTAGTTAAGCAAATGGAGGAATTAGGAATAGGAAGACCATCTACCTATGCACCAACAATCTCGACCATTATCAATCGTAATTATGTAGAAAAAGGAACTATAGAAGGAGTAGAGCGCAGCTATTTGCAATTAACCCTAACGGATAATGTTGCAGATAATATGCTTACTGAAGTGATTGGTTCTGATAAAGGAAAGTTAGTGCCAACCGATATTGGAATGATTGTAAATGATTTTCTTGTAGAACACTTCGAATATATATTAGATTATAATTTTACAGCCAAAGTTGAAGAAGATTTTGATAATATAGCTGAAGGAAACGAAGAGTGGACGCATATGATGAAGGAGTTTTATAAGAAATTCCATCCGCAAATTGAAGATGTAACCGAAAATGCTGATAGAGAAAGTGGAGAGCGTGTTTTAGGTAAAGATCCGGAATCTGGAAAAACAGTGCTAGTGCGTTTAGGAAAATTTGGTCCTATGGCTCAAATAGGGGCTCCAGATGATGAGGAAAAGAAATTTGCAAGCCTTCGTCCAGATCAGCAATTACACCAAGTGACGTTTGAGGAGGTAATGGATTTATTTAAACTTCCAAAAGATCTTGGATTGTATGATGGCTTTGAGGTTCAAATAAATAATGGTCGTTTTGGACCCTATATTAAGTTTGACGCTAAGTTTATTTCACTGCCAAAAGGAATGGATCCCTTAGATGTAGATATGGATACGGCAAAAGAGCTTATCGAAGAAAAAAGAAAAGCAGATGCTCCTATCTATGAATATGAAGAATTACCAGTACAAAAAGGAACTGGAAGATTTGGACCATTTATAAAATGGAATAATATGTTTATCAATGTCAATAAAAAATATGATTTTGATAATCTTACTGATACAGATATAGTTGAATTAATTGAAGCTAAAAAGCAAAAGGAAATCGATAAATTGATTCATGATTGGACCGATGAAGGAATTCGATTAGAAAAAGCACGTTGGGGACGTTTCAACCTCATAAAAGGAAAAACTAAAATCGAACTTCCTAAAACAACAAATGCTGAAAAAATGACTTTAGAGCAGGCTTTGGATATATTTGAAAAAAAGAAACCAAAGAGAAAGGTTGCGGCAAAGAAAAAGCCAGCAGCAAAGAAAAAACCAGCAGCTAAAAAAAAACCAGCAGCTAAGAAAAAATAATGATAGAATTTCTTACTCCAGTTTCTAAAACTGTTCTTGCACATAGAGAAGTATTACCAAATGGTGTTCTTGGAAAAAACATTGCAGTTTATGGTAATACTGGAGAATTACCAACGCTAGAGAATGTCAAATTTGCAATTCTTGGAGTTAAGGAAAATAGAAATGATATTGATTTTATTGGAGAAGAAATATGCTTTGATGAAATAAGAAAATCGTTGTATTCATTGTATCCAGGTAATTGGTCTTATAATATCATAGATATGGGTGATATTGAAAAAGGAGAATCTGTACAAGACACTCATTTTGCAATGAAGGCCGTAATGGAGGAGCTTCTAAAAAAGGAAATCACACCACTTTTACTGTGTGGAAGTCAAGATTTAGCCTATTCTCAATATAGATCCTATGACTTTTTAGGGAATATGGTAAATGTTACCAATATTGACAGTAAGTTTGATTTAGGTGATGCAGATCAACCAATGACCAATAAATCATTTGTTGGAAAAATAATTATAGATAAGCCTTATAGCTTGTTTAACTATAGTAATATTGGGTATCAATCTTATTTTAATTCTCCTGAGGAAATCCAACTCATGGAAAAATTATATTTTGATGGTTATCGTTTGGGAGAAGTTACTGCAGACATTACTTTGGTAGAGCCTATTTTAAGAAATTCAGATATGGTTTTTTTAGATATAGGGACAATAAAAAGCGCAGATTTAAGTTATAAAAACAGTAGAAGCCCAAATGGATTTGACGGAAGAGAGATTTGTGCTATTTCTAGGTATGCAGGAATAAGCAATAAAGTAACCTCTTTCGGAATATATGAATTAAAAGATTTTAAAAATTCAAAAAGTGCTGCAATGTTAATTGCGCAAATTTTTTGGTACTTTATTGAAGGGTTTAATTTTAGAGTTTCTGATGATGATTTTAGTAACGAAACACAGTATATTACTTATAAAGTGCCGATTGAAGATGAAGTGTTAATATTTAAAAAAAGTAATAAAACTGGACGATGGTGGATAGAATTACCTTTTTTTTCAAATGTTAATAATAAATTAAAAAGAGAAACGTTATTACCTTGCACTTATGGCGATTATTTGAGTGCATGTAATCAGGAAATACCTGAAAGGTGGATGAAAGCCCGCCGAAAAAATGAATTATAATACTAAGCAAACTAATTTAATATCGAGTAATTGAAGGGTTTTTTAAGAAATATGTTGTTTTTTAAATATTTTATAAATAGGTTTACGCTCTTAAATCTCGATAATTTAACCTAAATACCTATGAAAAAGCTTATTGCATTTACTGCGATTATCCTTACATTATATAGTTGTAATACCAGTGATCGTGGAGAGTTGGTAGGAACTGAAGGGAAAAAATGGCATCCAGAGAAGCCATTTGGAATGACACTTGTGCCAGGAGGGTCGTTTATTATGGGTAAAGCAGATGATGATTTTGTTTCTGTAAACGATGCCCCAACTAAGACAGTTACTGTTCGTTCTTTCTACATGGACGAAACTGAAATTACCAATGCAGAATATCGCCAATTCGTTTATTGGGTTCGTGACTCAACGGTAAGATTAAAATTAGCCATTTTAGCGGATGAAGTTGGTGCTACACCAGGTGATGAAGGTATTGGAGAATTTGCTTTTGTTGATCAAGAAAATGAGGAAATGACTCCATATGATCAATATATGTATGATAATTATTTCGGAATGGGAGATGATTTCTATGCAGGTAGAAAAATTAATAATAAAGTAGATATTCAATGGGATACTGCTAATTATCCAGACGAATACTATAGTGAGGTAATGGATACGATGTACATTCCTTCTGAAGAAGCGTATAATGGACAACGTACTATTGATGTTACCAAATTAAATTTCCAGTATACCTATATGGATATGCAAGCTGCTGCAAGAGATGAGAGTAAGCGTAGAAAAGACTTTATCATTAAAGAAGAAGTTAATATTTACCCAGACACTACTGTTTGGATAAAGGATTTTAACTATTCTTATAACGAACCAATGCACAATGACTATTTTTGGCACCAAGCCTATGGTGATTATCCTGTAGTGGGTGTTAATTGGAGGCAAGCTAAAGCATTTACTGCTTGGAGAACTCTATATAAAAACTCGTATCAAAAATCTAGAAGACGTCAACACATAAATTCATTTAGATTACCTAGTGAAGCTGAATGGGAATATGCTGCTCGTGGTGGTCTAGAATCTGCTTCATATCCTTGGGGTGGTCCTTATACGAAAAATGATCGTGGATGTTTTAGAGCTAATTTTAAGCCATTACGTGGAGATTATGCAGCCGACCAAGCGTTATATACGGTTGAAGCTAAATCGTACGAACCTAACGATTATAACCTTTATAATATGGCAGGGAATGTATCTGAATGGGTAGATTCTTCTTATGACCCATCTTCTTATGACTTTTCATCTAATATGAATCCTAATGTAAACGACTCAAAAAACTTGAGGAAAGTTGTACGTGGAGGATCTTGGAAAGATATCGCTTACTTCTTACAGGTAAGTTCTAGAGATTACGAATATGCTGATTCTGCTAGAAGTTATATTGGCTTCAGAACAGTTCAAGATTATATGGGTACTGACGTTGTATTAAACGAAAAATTAGGAGACGCTCGATAACCCTCAAAAAAAATTAAAACCAAAACTTAACTTAACTTATAAAACAAACATTATTATGGCACAATCAAGATCTACAAAGAAATTATTTAATATGGCTTACGGTTTAGGAGCCTCTATTGTAATTATTGGAGCATTATTTAAAATTCTTCACTGGGAAATTAACCTAGGATTTATGAGTTTGAATGGAGCTTTTTTATTAGCAGTAGGATTAATTACGGAAGCATTAATTTTTGCAATTTCTGCTTTTGAGCCAGTAGATGATGATTTAGATTGGTCTTTAGTATATCCAGAATTAATGGGTGGTATGGGAAAAGATAAAAAGAAAGCTGCCGCTGCTCAGGATGCAGATGGTGTTTTGTCTAAAAAATTAGATGAAATGCTTAAAGATGCTCGTATTGATTCAGAGTTAATGGGAAGTCTTACTGATAGTATTCGTTCTTTTGAAGGAGCTGCTAAAGGTATGGCGCCAACTGCAGAAGCTATGAGTTCTACTAAAAAATATAGTGAAGAAATGGCATTAGCTGCCGCACAAATGGAATCTTTAAATAGTTTATATAAAGTTCAAGTTGAATCTACTAGTCGTCAAGCTGAAGTAAATAATCAAGTTGCTGATAATGCAGAACAACTAAAAAATCAAATGGAAAATTTAACTACCAACCTTTCTTCATTAAATGGAGTATATGGAGGTATGTTATCTGCAATGGGTGGTAAAAACTAAGATGGTTTTTAACTGTAATCAAATTTATAAATTCTTAAAAAGAAATTAAAATGGCAGGAGGAAAACTATCCCCAAGACAAAAGATGATTAACCTAATGTATTTGGTTTTCATTGCAATGTTAGCTCTTAATATGTCAAAAGAAGTATTATCTGCTTTTGGACTATTAGAAGAGAAAATAACTGAAGCTAACGTAGCTACAGACAAGCGTAATGATGCATTTATGGCAAATTTGGTAACGAAAGCTACTGATGAACCTCAGAAATATGCAGATTTAAAAGAAAAGGCAACAGCAATAAAAACCTTATCTGATGATTTAGATGATTATATCGAAAGTATCAAAACTGGTATGATGGGTACGGTTGGAGCTGACGATCAAGATAATTACGAAGTACAAGATAAGCCTGACTATTTAGATACTAAGTTTTTTAAGGGTGATGTGCTTTCAGAAGATGGTTTAGTGTTTCAGTCTAATATGTTAGCATATAGAGATGGTATTGTAGCTGAATTAGCTGATAATGAAAATTATTCAAACATTAAAGAGGCTGTTAACAAACAATTTAGTTTAAATCCTGTAACTCCTAGAGGTAAGAAAAAAGAAAAGGATGCAATAATGTATCATTTTGAAGGTTTTCCTATGGTAGCTTCAAAAACAAAATTGACTCAAATACAGGCAAATGTAAAGACGATTCAGAATGAGATTCTTTCAACAATGTTGAGAGGTGAACAAGCTGCTTCTCTTAAAATGGATAACTATTCAACCTTATTAGAATCTCCTAAATCTGCGTATTATGCAGGAGAAAAATTTGATGGTTCTATTGTACTAGGTAGAGTTGATAGTGAAACTAAACCAAGTAGAGCTGAATTAACATTAGATGGTAGAACACTAGTTGAAGGTACAGATTATACATTTGAAGGTGGTAGAGTAGCATTAAATATTAGTGCAGGAAACCCTGGAGAACATAAGCTTGAAGGTCAACTTATATTTAAGGAGGATGGTGAAGAAACACCTGTAGAAGTAAATAGATCTTTCTCTACTATATCTCCTCCAAACTCTGCAACTATTTCAGCAGATAAAATGAATGTGGTGTATAGAGGGGTTAAAAATCCTTTAACAATTTCTATGGATGGTGTTCCTAATAATAATGTAAACGCTAATGCTCCTGGATTATCTAGAGGCTCTGGAAGTGCATATATTATGGATGTTACAACTGTTCAAGGAAGAGAAGTGAAAATTAATGTTACCGGTACTATTGATGGTAAATCTTTCCCTTCTAGTAAAACATTTAGAATTAAAGATATTCCAAGACCAACTGGAACCATTCGTGGTGAAGATGGTAATGGAGGACCAGTTCGTATGCAACGTCAAGGATTAGAAATTTCAACCGTAGGCGCAATGTTATTAGATTTTGATTTTGATCTAAAACTTAATGTGGCAGGATTTAGCTTTAAAGTAGCTGGACAGCCAACAGTAAAGGTTTCAGGAAACAAATTAAATGACCAAGCAAAAAGTGCTTTAAAAAGAGCAAAAAGAGGAGAAACAGTTCAGATATTTGATATCAATGCAAAAATATCAGGAAATTCAAGTTATAAATTACCTAGAATTACTCCAGTTTTTGTTGAATTAGCAAACTAGAAAATAAATATTATTTTATGAATATTAAAAATGTTGTTTTAATTGTTTTTTGTTTATTAATTACATCTAGTAGTGTATTTGCACAATTAAATGTACTTAATGCAAAAACACCTGAGGAGATTGGTGTGAAAACCGAAGATCAATTGGCTTATGACAATGACAACCCATTGCCATATGGTTATATTGATGATCGTGATGTTTTATGGTCTAAATCTACTTGGGAAATTATTGATCTTGATGAGAGAATAAACTTTCCATTGTATTATCCAATAGACACCAACAACATTGGTGTGGAAAGACGTTCTTTATACGATGTTTTGGTTAAAAATATTAAAAACCAAACGATTGAGCATGTATATGCAGATTCTTATTTTACTGAAAAAAGAACATTAAATGATATAGAAGCATCGTTAGTGTATTCAGATACTACAGATTTAGGTATCTCTCAGTTTAATGCAGGTGAAGCTATAGATCCTCAGTACATTCGTAAATTTACGTTGGATGCTGCAGATATTGAAGAGTGGAGAATACGTGGTACTTGGTTCTTGGATAAGCGTTCTGGTGATCTTAAATATAGATTATTAGGAATTGCTCCAGTTGCTAATGAAGCACGTACAAAAGCATTCCCAGATGATGCATCAGATACTAAAGTTGAGTTGTTCTGGATTTGGTTCCCTTCAACTAGAGATGTACTGCATAAAGCAAAAGCTTTTAATAGAAAGAATACTTCAAGACCTATTTCGTATGATCATTTGTTAAATTCAAGAAGATTTAACGCTGTGATTTATAAAGAAGACAATGACTTAGGAGATAGAGAGATTAATGATTATATCAACGATAATGCATTGATGCAATTATTGGAGTCTGATAGAATTAAAGAAGTTATTAGAAATATTGAAATTGATATGTGGAATTACTAATAAAGTAATTTTATAAATAAATAAAAAGCCCTGAAACTAAAGTTTCAGGGCTTTTTTTATGAGGAACAAAGTATATTTGTACCATGAAAGAAATTGACTATATCGTTGTAGGATTAGGAATAGCTGGAATCACATTTTGTGAAGAGCTTGAAAAAAACAACAAAACATTTATAGTATATGATACTGGAAATGTTTCGTCAACCAAAGTTTCTGCAGGAGTTATAAACCCTGTAGTATTAAAAAGATTTACTCCAGTTTGGAATGCTCAAGAACATATAGAAACTTCAATTAATTTCTATGATCAATTAGCGATAAAAATAGGAATTCCATTATTTGAGAAAATGCCAATGCTTAGAATTTTTAAAAGTATTGAAGAACAAAATAATTGGATGGTTGCAAGTGATAAAATGGAATTAGAAACTTTTTTAAAGCCTACAATAATTAAAAATGAAAATCCAAATATCAATGCGCCATTTGGTTTTGGGGAAGTAAACAATACTGGTAAAGTGAATCCAGTTGTATTGATTGAAAGCTATAAGAACTACCTTCTTAAAAACAATCTACTAAAGAATGAAGATTTTGAGTATCATAATCTTCAGGTAAATACCGAGGAAGTATTATATAAAGATATCATTGCAAAAAAAATAGTTTTTTGTGAAGGGGCATCTGCCAAAAACAATCCATTTTTTCCCAAGCAAACAAAAATTAGTAAGGAGCCTTTAGTTATTCCAAATAAAGGAGAATATATAATTATTCATTCACCAGAATTAAAGCTTCATTCCATGATAAAGACAGCTCTTTTTATAATTCCCTTGGGTGCCGATTTGTATAAAGTTGGTGCAACCTATGATCGAGAAGATCATACTGTTAAAATAACGCAAAATGCGAAAGAGGAAATGGTAAATAAGCTAAAAACCATTATAAACTGTAACTTTAAAGTTGTAGATCAAGTTGCTGGAATTAGACCCACAACAAGAGATCGACGGCCTTTTTTAGGAACCTTGTTGGATTGTGAAAATAAAGTGTTTTTTAATGGTTTAGGAACCCGAGGTATTACATCAGCCCCATCCTTAGCTACAAGCCTTTATAATTATATTGAAAACGGATTAGAGCTGCCTAAAGAGATGAATATAAAAAGGTACTACAAATGGTAATTGGTGCTTTTTATTGAGAAAAAAATAAGCATCTTTGCAAAAATATTTTTTAGATGCTCAATATTCATAATCTTACCGTTTCATTTCAAGGAGACGATTTATTTTCAGGAATTACTTTTCAATTGCGTTCGGGTGATCGAGTAGGATTGGTTGGTAAAAATGGTGCTGGAAAATCTACCTTATTAAAAATATTATCGGGCGAGCAAGAATATGATAAAGGGCAAATTGCTTCCGATAAACAAATTTCTATTGGCTTTTTAAAGCAAGATATAGATTTTATAAAAGGAAGAACCGTACTTCAAGAAGCTTATGAAGCTTTCAAATTAATTAAAGAATTAGAAAATCAGTTAGAAAAGATTAATCATCAACTAGCTGAACGTACCGATTATGAAAGTGATAGCTACCATCAATTAATGGTAGATTTAAATGATGTTCAACATCAATATGAAATTCACGGAGGTTATAATTACCAAGGAGACACAGAACGTGTATTGCTAGGTTTAGGATTCCAGCGTGAAGATTTTAATATGGCTACAGACACTTTCTCTGGAGGTTGGAGAATGCGAATTGAGTTAGCAAAGTTATTATTACAAAACAATGATATTTTATTATTAGATGAGCCAACAAACCATTTAGATATTGAATCTATTTTATGGTTGGAAGATTTTCTAAAAAATTATGCAGGCGCAATAGTTATTGTTTCTCACGATAGAATGTTTTTAGATAACATTACCAATCGTACTATTGAAATTTCACTTGGTAGGATTTACGATTATAATAAACCTTATACTGAGTATTTAGTGTTGAGAAAAGAATTGAGAGAGCAACAATTAGCAACTCAAAAAAATCAACAAAAGCAAATAGAGCAAACGGAGAAATTAATTGAAAAATTTAGAGCAAAAGCCTCAAAGGCAACAATGGCTCAGTCTTTAATTAAAAAACTGGATAAGATTGATAGAATCGAAGTAGATGAAGATGATAATAGTGTAATGAGCTTAAATTTTCCAGTTTCTGTTTCACCAGGTAAAGTTGTTATCGAAGCAGAAAATGTATCTAAAAATTATGGAGATAAAAAGGTGCTTCATGATATTAGTTTATTGTTAGAAAGAAATAGTAAAATAGCATTTGTTGGTCAGAATGGACAAGGTAAATCAACACTTGCAAAGTGTATTGTGGGTGACGAATCTTATACGGGGAAATTAAATTTAGGGCATAATGTGCAGATTGGCTATTTTGCTCAAAATCAGGCTGATTATTTAGATGGTACTAAGACTGTTTTAGATACCATGATTGATGCTGCAAATGAGAAAAATAGAGTTAAAGTTCGAGATATATTAGGTGCTTTTTTGTTTAGGGGAGACGATGTAGATAAATATGTTAGAGTGCTTTCGGGTGGAGAGCGTAATCGTTTGGCATTAGCAAAATTATTATTACAGCCTTTTAATGTATTGGTGATGGATGAGCCAACCAATCATTTAGATATTAAATCTAAAAATGTTTTAAAAGATGCATTGATAAAATTTGAAGGAACACTACTATTAGTTTCTCACGATCGAGATTTCTTACAAGGACTAACTACTAGGATTTACGAATTTAAAGATCAGCATATCAAGGAGTATTTGGGTGATATAGATTATTATTTAGATCAACGGAATATTGAAAATATGCGTGAAGCAGAGAAGCGTACTAAATCGGTTGCTGTTGAAAAACAGAATAAAACATCCAGTAAGGAAGTATACGCCAATCAAAAGAAAATGAAGTCTTTAAATAATAGACTTAGTAAAACAGAAGCAGCTATCACCAAATTGGAAAAAGAAATTAAAGATATAGATTTCGAACTTTCAATTAATTATGATCAAACTATCTCTAAACCCAATTTTTTTGAAACCTATCAACAAAAGAAAAAAGATTTAGAAAAATTAATGAAGGATTGGGAATTAATTACCGAACAAATTGACACCCTTAGCTAATTACGTTTTTTCTTCTTTTTTGTCACCGTATTATTTTTATGCGTAAAATTAACCAAAAGCCCATTTTTTAAATTTTTAGCTAAATAATTAAAAAACGATTTTGTTTTATCGCGGGTAGCATCTGTGGTTACATTATGAAACAATTCATTTTTATCGCCACTTTCACTATTTATAAATACATTGGCAACAGCAGATAAAAATTTGTTTCTAGTTTTCCTTTTGTTTAAAATAATCAAATCGATACTATTATAATCTTGGCTTAAATTAATCTTAGATTGGTTATAATTACCATTAATTATAAAGTTTGTTTCTTTTACTTCTCCTCTTACCCTGGCGTTTAATAAAGGGGTGAGAAAAACATTCATATCTGAAAGTTCCAAACTCCCAGCATAACCTACAAATCTAAATAGATCACTAGTATCGTTAACGTCAAAAGACCAATTTACATGGATAGGCGTGTTTTTCATAAAAGTACCATCAACAATAATTGCCGTTTTTTCTGGTGAGGAATACGTATTGCTAATGTTTGTAATGCCTGCATTAATATCTTTAATGGTAAGTACTCCAGCAGGGTTTTCAAGATGTACTTTTTCTGAATATTCAACTTGACTATTCTTTATAGAAATAGAATCGATGGTTAATTTTAAGGGTAATTCTCTAATGGCTCTGCTGTAAAGTTTTTTAATTTTTAAATCATCAGCAATTAATTTATCTCTGTAAAAAGCTGCAGTTGCATTATCGACTTCAATTAAATGGGTTTTAAAAAATAAAGAATCATTTTGAAGGTATCCAACAGCAAACTCATTAATTATTAAATCTGCAATTTCAATATCATAATAATCTCTTTCAATTGTTAATAACCTGGAATAGTCCTTTTTTGTGTATTTGGTTTTATAATGAAATCCATTAAGGGTAAGAGTTTCGTCTTCTAATAAAAGTTGATTTAACTGAATGTTTTCATACTTACCAGCTTTATAAAAAACAGAATCTGCTTCCATTTTTAATTTTTTATAGCTAAACGGAATTAGACCTGTACTTGTAGTTTCGTCTATTAATATATCTTTTATTAAAAGCGAAGTGTTTGTTAGGGATAATAAAAGTGAATCTTTTCTGCCGTCATATATGATTGCTGAAGCATTTTCTAAATTAATTTTATCAATTTGTATTGAATTAAGGAATTTACTTTCCTCTTTAGTGTTTGATGAATCTGCAGCTTTGGTAGTGCGATTTTTATAGTGTATGGTATTTAATTCTTTAAATTCTAGCTTCCCAATATGTATTTTATCATTTATAAAATAATCCCAATAACTAATGTTTCCAATCACCAAAGAACTCATTTTTAATTGAGTATGGATAATGGAGCTGTCTTTAACTTTAATTAATAACGAAGGCTCTTTTACAGTAACAGAACCAGTAAGTACATTTATATTTAGATCCTTATAAGTGCTTTCTATGTGAGCAGGCATTTTATCTTTTATCAATGCTTCAATTTTTGTTTTTGCTATAGCATTGGCATAAATGCTTAGTATTAATAATATTATTACTATAATGCTAGTGATAATCAGTAAAATACGTTTTCGTTTGGTCATAGGTTTTTATCAATTGATTGTATAAATATATTAATTAAAAATGATGTTATAAAATTATAAAATAAAACTTGCCAGCTTGTAAATTGATTGTATCTTTGCAGTCCGAAATGATTTGGTCGGCATTATGAACCGAAAGTTAAAAGCTAAGTAAATCGTTTTTTAGAGTATATCGCGGGATAGAGCAGTAGGTAGCTCGTCGGGCTCATAACCCGAAGGTCACTGGTTCGAGTCCAGTTCCCGCTACTAAGCAAGACGCATCACTAGAAATAGTTGATGCGTTTTTTATTTCACCCTTCTTATCGCTTGATATTAATCGTATTGTTTTAAAAATAGAATTTATTTTAAGGTTCGATATCGTCTTTTTGTCGGGTCGTTGACTATACCTTTCGGAAACATCAATTTTTGAATTTTAACTTTGTTGTCAATTGTTCCTAACCCCCAGCACTTACTATTGTCTTTAGTTATTTCTACGCAAGCAGATATTTTTTTATCCAGGCTCGATATGTCTTTTACATTTTTTTTTCTGCCATTATTTCGCTTATATCGGTGTTAACTCCATTGGAAACTCACTGATATTTAGACCAACTAAAACACCTGTAATTGGTGTCATATATTTTTTAAAACAAACCAATTCGTTAACTTCAACAATCTCTTTTTTTTCCATAATTAAAGGTTGTCAATTTTTTCCAATGATGTAATAATGGCAGCCTAAACGATATATAATTTATTGCTAGTTCTATCCGTTTTTGTTTTATAGGCGTATTGTTTAATTAAAATAACAATTATTTAAACAAAAACATTGAAAATGTGAAATATATTTGATACATTCACAAATAATTAAAAATAATTAAAAATGTTTAAAAAATTTACATTCACTGACAAACTACTATTTGTTGCTGCTATATTATCATTGATATTTTCCGAAATACTCTATTTTCAAGGAAACAAAGCAGACGGAAATTTTATTGGACTATGGGTTCCTTCAATATTAGCATTTGGAATATACTTAAAACTAATTAATAACAAAAAAAATGATTGATTTAATACCATATTTTGCGGGTCTAATAACTTTGCTTTTTGGCTTCGGTTTTGCCTTAGCAATTAAAGAAGCAAACAAAAGGAAATAGATAATATTATTTATCTGCTACCAAAAACAGTTTACATTAAATAAGTAAGCTTGTAGTTTGATTAGTAACGATTTGTGATTTAATTGTGTTGTAGACTTCATGATTTTAGTTTTAGACACGAACTGTTAACAGTACTTAAAAGAAGTTGACGATTTCTAAGTACAAAAATTTCCGCCATCACACAACTTGATACTATTAAGAAATATTAAATAAAATAAAATGGAAGAATTAACAAAATTAGTACAAATGGCTTTGGCAATTTCTGTTGCTTATGTATGGGTTTTTAGATTTCATAATGTTGTTAAAGAATTTAAAAAATTTGGATTAAGTGATTTAACCCGAAATTTTGTAGGAGCAACTAAAATCTCTTTAGCTACTTTGATAGTTGTGGGTATTTGGTATCCATCATTAGTTTTTATCCCATCTGTTCTTATGGGACTATTTATGTTAGCCGCACAATATTTTCACTTCAATACGAAGACCCCTTTTATTAAACATCTACCCTCTCTAATTCTTTTGATTTTATGTGTTTTTTTAGCATTAGAATCATTACAATAATCAGATATGGACATAAATAAAATATGCGTTCTAATATCAAGTTTTTCTTTTTTTGCTTATACCGCATACTATTTTAAATCATCTAAAATGAAAACGGAATTCAAACGGTTTGGTTTAGAGAAATTTGGTCTGATTATAATAGCATTACAATTTTTGGGAGCAATAGGATTAATAGTGGGGCTTAAATTTAATCCAATTTTAACGATTTCATCTTTCGGTCTTACATTACTTATGTTATCTGGATTTTTAGTAAGACTAAATTTAAAAGATAGCATTTTGATTTCTTTGCCAGCATTATTTTATATGGGTTTGAATACTTTTATTTTTTTGGTATCAATAAATTAACCGACCATTAACAGTTGAAGTTGGTTATACAATATATATATATATATTCTTTATATGTCTTTAGTAGCTATAAGGTGCAATAAGGCAGATATTAACCTAAATAATATCTTTATATAATCATTCCAAAAAAAACCAGGGGACTGGAATTATGAACACAAGACCTTTTAGGAGTATTCATTATACCATTTCAGATGATATTATGAGATGTGGTTGTTAAACTCCACCACTTTTAAAAAATCATTCACAAACTCATTTAGGTTCGATATTTTGATGCTATCCGCTACTAAGAATTCTTTTGAGAAATCAAAAGGCTTTTTTTTTAATTTCACGTCAAATATTATTTTTCAGCCTTTTAATGAGTTTAAGTAAAAGAAACCGAATAGACAGGTGTCTATTCGGTTTCCATGTTTTCGTTAAAAGATTTTAAGCAGGAACTTCTTCTTTAGTAGTCCTCTTGTTGTAAATCTTTTCGATCAAGTCTGGTACTTTTTCAAAAGCTGCAGATAAACCGTGTGATTTTCCAGTTTCTATGAAAGATATTTCTTCTCCCTTAGTTACCAAAAACCCTATGGGTTCAATACCTACACCTGCTCCAGCACCCATTCCTTCAGTGGTATGTTTTTCTTTTTGTCCGCCTTCAGCAGATCCAAATCCCATACCTGTTTTGATTACAGGAACACATTTAAATTCTCCCAACTCAAATTGTGCCCCAATCACAGTCTCAGTCTTTGTTTCAGACTTAAGAAAATCAGTGATTTTTTCCATTAATTCTTCATGATGTAATTCCATAATGCATGTTTAAAAGTTAATAAATGATTTTATAATATAGACTGGCCTGTTTTGAATGTGCAGCACCAATTTATTTCTTCCGTTAAAATTGATATTAAAATTCCCCCTCTTATAGTTTAGTAATAAAAAAACAGGGTATAACTTTGCATTTGTAATGCAATCTCCCGTGTCTAAATCTAAATAAAAACGTTTTATCTTAAACGATTTAATTAAACGGTATGCCTGCTTAAAAGTTAAAGAGAATCTAGATCTTTTATTCTTTTTTTTTGGCTTTATTGTTTTCTTTTTATCGGGACGAAATGGATAAAAGTTGAAATTAAAAAAGAAAATATTCAACCGCAATTTTAAGATTTCAGCTTCATCTCTTTCTGCATTAATACTACAAATACCTTGCAGTTTAATAAAATAACGATTTACCGAAGTGTCTATAAAAAGTGATATTCTAGCGAATAATAAGTAAATTACTATCGATAAAAAGAGCAGTATTAAAAACACCCATAACATGATTTTATATTTTTATAAAAAATACAAATTTTGACTGGAAAATTATATGATATATGTCATATAATTTAACAATTTCAGTAAATAAATACCTACTTAAAAACTTGTGATGTTATAAAGAAATAGTTAATTAAAAAGTAAACTCCAACACCTCCAAAAAATCACTTATAAAAGCATTTAGGGTCGATATTTCAATATCACCCGCTACTACAAAGCCTTTTGAGAAATCAAGAGACTTTTTTTGTGCTTTTAAATCACGTCAATTAAATTTCACTATATTTAGAAAAACTAATTAAAACCACATCTTTCCATGATTGGTTTTTTTAGAAAAATCGAATTTAGTTCGCAAGGAGTTATTCTTAGAGGAAGGTTATATTTACCAGAGAGCAAATTGAAGAAACCTCCAATTATTGTTATGCCACATGGGTTTACAACAACAATAAGTGGAATGACTGCTGATAAATATGCTGAGAAGTTTCAAGAATCAGGAATAGCCGTTATATTGTATGACCACCCAAATTTTGGAATAAGTGATGGAGAACCACGCCAAGAAATATTTTTGGACCCAAGCCAGGGGTTATATTGATTGTATCGAATTTGTATCTACAACGGACATCGATTCAACAAAAATTGCTGTTTGGGGAGCAAGTATGAGTGCACGAGAGGTTTTTATTGTCGGCTCTATTGATGAAAGAGTAAAAGCTATAATTACCATGATGCTCGGTTTTGGTGATAATTCTCCTAAAGAAGATCATGATAGCGAATTATTTTCATTTGCAAGAAAGACTGTTCTAAGTAAACGAATAAAGGATTTACCTCACACATATAGTGAACAAATACCTATTGTTTCTCACGACCAACTTGGCACACCTTCGGCTCTTTCAGAAATAACTGCATATCGATGGTTTATAGAATATGGTGGACGTTACGGCACAAATTGGAAGAATGTTGTTTCATTTTCTAATACTGAAGTACCAGACCTTTTTCATGTCGGACAATGTGCTTCTCATTTAAATGCACCCATACTTATGATAGTTGCTGAAGATGACGAAATGGAAGATGCTAATTCACAAGTATCATACGAAATATTTGAAACGATTCAACAACCAAAAGAACTGGTATTAATTGACGGTGGACATTTTGGATTATTACATTATCCAAGCACACTATTTAACAAATCAAGTAAAGCTCAAATCAAATTTCTTAAGAATTACTTATAATTTAAAAAATTAGCAACCTCCAAAAAGTCACTTACAAACTCATTTAGGTTCGATATTTTGATGCTATCCGCTACTAAGCAAAACGTATCACTTTAAAGTGATGCGTTTTTTGTTTCAATCCTTTTCTCCTTATTTACTTGACGTTTTTGAAAGTGCTTAATTGATTTTGGAGTTACCATGTTTCTTGTTTTTAGCTCAATGATAATTCAATTAAGTAGATTAATTTTTTAAACCTAGTTTTAATTAAGTAGTCACCCCAATCTTTTTTATACTCCCATTTTTGATTGCTTATAAGCAAAATTCACAATTTAAGTGTTCTTTTCTTTAGCAAGTTTTAACATTTTCGATCCATGGGATTTACGCAAACCCTCCTTTTGCTTTGCAAAATCATTAAATAGATCCTTTTCCTCTAGCTACTTTATTATAAATCTATTTCCTTATTCTCATTTGCAATTTCAAGCTTCATTTGCAATCTAAAAACACTCTCTACAAAAAGTCACAATTTAAATTGCACTAATTATATTCTCAAATTGGAGGTTTAATTAAATTACTGTCAATTAATAGGA
>TARA_R110000787_G_scaffold20580_2_pt1 | contig 23312 bp, 16 predicted proteins | sample TARA_R110000787 | Tara Oceans TARA_R110000787 (sample SAMEA4397920) | marine metagenome | biome: Polar Biome; feature: [DCM] deep chlorophyll maximum layer (ENVO:01000326); material: water (ENVO:00002006), including particulate matter (ENVO:01000060) such as... | depth 35 m | reverse complement strand
CCTGCCGATCGCGGCGCTGGCGGTCTATTTCATGACGCCGGAGGAACGGGCGGACATTCAGCAGCGGTCGCAGGACCATTTCGCCCTGGTGGACATTCCCCGCTGCGCCGCCGAACAATATCCCCGGCTGGTGCTGGGGCAGAATGACGTGTCGGTGTTCGCGCGCACCTTGCCCTGGGACCATGCGGCCGGCACCTTGTTCCTGAACGAGGCGGGCGGTTGCTGCCAGCGGCTCGACGGGTCACCCTACCAGGTCGGCGATACGCGCCGGGGGCTGCTGGGCGCGTCCTCGCCGCGCTTGTGGGACAGGGCAGCGGATATATTGTTCCGCTAACCCTGCCCCGCCTACACCAATCTTACAGGACGCTTTCGAGCCAGCTCTTGAGCGCGCTCTTGGGCGCGGCGCCGACCTTGGTCGCGGCGGCTTCGCCATTTTTGAACAGGATCATCGTCGGGATGCCGCGCACGCCATATTTGCCCGGCGCGTCGGGATTTTCGTCGATATTGACCTTGGCGATGGTCACCTTGTCGCCAAGTTCCTCGGAGATTTCCTCCAGAGCCGGGCCGATCATCTTACAGGGACCGCACCATTCGGCCCAGAAATCGACAAGCACGGGCTTGTCGGCGTCGATCACGTCCTGCTGAAAGCTGGCGTCGGTTACTGCCTTGGTGGCCATGTCACTATTCTCCTTGCGTTGCTTGGCTATCTAGGACGCCTGCCCGCCCGGCTCAACGGGCGGAAGCGGCAAATTCTCCTGCGCGGGCACAAAGCCGGGCTTGTGTGCGTCGAGCAGTTCGGACGGCAAGGTGATGAGACGCGGGGCGCTGGTGTAGAGCAGCCCGGCCTCGATCCGCCGATCCGGAAAGATGACCTGCAGCGCCGCGACATAGGCCGCCATCTGGCGGACATGCGCCATCGGCACCTCGGCCAGCGTCAGCGGCGCAACCCGCCCGGTCTTGAAATCGACGATCTGGACGCGATCCGCGCCGACGCACAGCCGGTCCACCGTGCCAGCAATCACGGCTTCGCCCACCACCGCCGCGATCGGCGCTTCGGCCAACGCATCGGGACTGAACAGTCCGGCGAAATCGGGCGCTTCGATCACGCGCAAAGCCTGGTCGATCACCTCCTGGCGCAGCGCGGTGTCCTCTGCCCCCTGCTGGGCCAGCCAACGGTCGGCCGCGTCCCGGCGGCGATCGACCGGCACGGCGGGCAGCCGTTCGAACAGCGCATGAAGCCAGCGGCCCCGATCAGCGGCCGCGCGCATCGCCGGGGTGGGCGGCGGATAGGGCTGGTCATCCTCCACCGCCGCCGATGGCGCGAGCGGACGTGGCGGGCGCGCTTCGACCGGCGCGGGCTGGCGCAGCCATGATGGCTCCGCGACGCTATTGCGCGCCTCGGCCACGTCCATATCGGCCTTCGCGGTCGGGAGGTTCTCGGTCCCCCGCCAACGACGCATCTGTCCCCAGATCGGTGCCTCTTCCCAAGGCGCGCCAAGCGACTCCATCGCCGCCTCGACCGCGCCATACCAGCTTTCAGGCTTCACCTGCCCCTTGGCCGCCGGACCCAGCGATCCCGCAACGACCAGCCGCTCCTCTGCCCGCGTCAGCGCGACATAGAGCAGCCGCCAATGCTCCTGCCGCTCGACCCGCGCCGCCTCTTCGGCGAGGTCACCGATCGGCCCCTGCCGTTCGGGCTTGCGCGGTGGCAGGATTGGCAGGCCGCTCCATTCCAGCCCGTCCATCCGGTTGCCCGCATCAGGATCAAGGCAGGCGTCGGCGAGAATGACGATGGGGGCCTGCAAGCCCTTGGCCCCATGTACGGTCAGCAACCGCAACATGTCGCCCTGTCCTGCCGCATCACGCACAATCTCCACCTCGCCCCGATCGAACCAGTCGATGAAGCGCTGCAACGAAGGATGATCGTCATTTTCGAACGCCAGCGCGGCGTTCAGCAATTCCTCGATCGGATCGGCCGCTTCGGTGCCCAGTCGCCCGATCAGACGGCGACGGCCATCCATCGGCCCCGACAGGATCGCTTCGAGATAGCGATAGGGCGTCGAAAAATCCGCCACCGCCAACAGGTCACGCAAGGGCTGGAGCAGGCCATCGTCCAGAGAACGGGTCAGGTGCCGCCACAAACCGCCGCGTCGCCCGATCAGCCGGGTCATGAGATCGTCCTGGCTCCAGCCGATCAAGGGCGACACCAGCAGCGCGGCGAGGTTGAGATCATCCTCCGGCTGCACCGCAAAGCGCAATGCAGCAAGCAGATCGCGCACGGCGAGCGGCGCATTGAGCCGCAACCGGTCGATCCCCGCAACCGCGACCTTTTCCTCATAGAGGCGCGCGACGATCAGCCGCGCCAGTTCATTGCGGCGACGCACCAGGATCATGATGTCACCCGCGCGCACCGGACGCCCTCGGCTCTCCAGCATCAACCCATCGTCGATCCAGCTCTTGATCTGCCGCGCGATATTCTCGGCCAACTTGCGTTCCTGATCGGCGGCCCAATTTTCCTCGCCCTCGGCATCCTCGGTCAGACCCGCGATTACCGGCTTCCACAATTGCACTTCGCCGGGGTGGAGATTGGCGCTGATGTGCCGCACATCGCCCGGTGCCAGCCCCAGCCGCCCCGCGTCGAGGGTCGCGATGGTGCGGTCCACCACGTCCAGCACCGCAGGGGTAGAGCGGAAACTATGGTCCAGCGACAGATCATGGAGCCGGTGGCCCGACTGGTCGGCATCCCGCTGGAACAGAATTTGCGCGGCAGCGAAATTAGCGGGGCTGGTCCCCTGAAAGCCAAAGATCGCCTGTTTGAAATCGCCAACCGTGAAGATGGTGCGGATTTTTTCGCCGACTTCCCATTCACTTGCGAAAAACTCTTCGGCCAATGTGCGAACAATACGCCATTGGGCGGCGTTGGTGTCCTGCGCCTCATCCACCAAAATATGGTCGATCCGCTGGTCGAGTTTGTAGCGGATCCATTCGGCAATACCGTCCTGCTCCAGCAGGCGGGCGGCGCGGGCGATTAGATCCTCGAAATCCACGGCTCCCGCCAGCCGCTTACCTTCGGCATAGGCCATGGCATAGGCGCGCCCGGCATGAAGTCCTTGCGCCAGCAGCGCAGAGTAATCGGCGCGGGCCTTGGTTGCGAGCAGGTCGGCGCACCGCGCGTGCAGCCTTGCCGACAAGGCACCATAGCCATCGTCCGGCGGCACCCACCCCTTGGCCTCGATCAGATCGCCATCGGTCTTGGCCCAGGCGCGATGCAGATCGGCCAGAGTGGCCGCGCGCGTGGCGGGATCGGCAGCGCGCCAGACAGCGATCCGGTCACAACGTTCCAGCCCCCGCCCCTTGCCCCAGGCGACATTGGCGGCGACCAGCGCGGACAAGGTCCGCAGATCGAAGATATCGTCGGAACATTGGACAGTAAGCCATTGATCAATATCACCTTCCGGCAAATCAAATTGACCCGCAAGCCAGGGCGCGATGGGATCGGGCAGTGCCGCCAGCGCATCGCCCCGCGCGGCGCAGCGCAGCAGGAAATGCTCCGCCCCGCCCTCGCCCAGCCGCAGGCTGATCGCCTGTAGCGCGCCGATCAGGGCGCCATCGCCCTGCTCCTGCGCCCGCACCGCCATGTCGGCCAAGGTTTGCCGCGCCAATGCGCTCTGTTCGCGCTGGTCGAGCGGGCGGAAGCCGGGCACCAGATCCGCCTCCAATGGAAAGGCTGTCAATAATTGCTGGCAGAAGCCATGGATGGTCTGGATGCGCAGGCCGCCGCCGATCGATTCCAGCACTTCGGCAAACAGACGGCGGGCATTATCCTGCGCTTCAGGCGTATGATCCTCGCCTAATGCGATAAGATCTTTTGCCAGCGACGGCCCATCCATCTGCACCCAGGCGGCGAGCCGGTCATGGATGCGGTCGGCCATTTCCGCCGCGCCTGCCTTGGTGAAGGTCAGGCACAGGATATTTTCCGGGCGCACGCCTTGCAGCAGCAAGCGAAACACGCGCGCGGTCAGCACATGGGTCTTGCCCGTTCCCGCCGATGCGGACAGCCAAACATGGGCGTCGGGCGCAGCGGCCTGCGCCTGATTGCCGAGCAGCTTCTGGAGCGGGCGCGCCTTAGCCATCGTCGCGGCCATACCATTCCTCCAGCCGCATCAGCTGGTCATAATCACCATAATTGGCGACTTCGGGGTTAAGCTGCGCGGTAAAGGGCGCGGAGCCAAGCAGATAGGCCTCGACCAATCCACTGAATTGCTCATGGGCATGAGCGGTGAAGCTCGACGTGACGATCTTGCCACGGCTGCCTGTCGGATCGACCGGGCTTTCGCGATAGCCAAATTGATCGCCCTTCTTGGCGAGTGACCAATATTCGAAGTCGGCCGCGCGCGGCTGATCGCCCAGCCCCGCAAACCCACCCATTTCGGCGATGACGCCTAGCAGACCGAGTTGCAACGAATAGCCCGCCTTCACCATCTTGGCGCTGGGCGGCTTGCCGGTCTTATAGTCGATGACGCCCAGCGTACCGTCGGACAAGCGATCGATCCGGTCGGCCTTCCCCATCAACGTGACGTCGGCGACCTCCGCCCGGCCCTCGCGCTCCACCGCCAATATGGTGCGTCCCGCCGCCTTGTCCTTGGCGACCTCCGCCGCGATCCAGCGGATCGCTTCCATCAGGCGCGGTTGCCACAGGGCCTTGAGCAAGGGATGGACTTCGGGCCGGTCGAACATCGCCTGCGCGCGGGCTTCAAGGTCAGCGGGGTCTAGCGTGCCCGCCTCCGCCCAATGCTGCAGGATTTCATGCACCGCCGTCCCGCGCCAGGCCGGTCCGGCATCGGCATCGACCGGATCGAGCCGGGCGAGGCGCAAGATGCGCCGCGCGTAAAAAGCATAGGGGTCGGCTTTAAGCCGATCGACGTCCGTGACCGGGATCAGCCTTGGCCGCACCGACAAGGGCGGGACAGGCGCGGGCCGTGAAGCCGGGTGATGGCCATCGGGCCGGTCGATCGCCTGCGCCAGCGCGGCATAGCGATCAGCGCTTTTCCATTGCGGGCCGGACATGGCCTTCAACCGCAGCCAGAAGCGCGAAGCGACCGCCGGGCCGCTACCGCCGCGCCGGGCGCGAGTAATCAGGACATGGGGCGCACCCAAAGCACTGGCGAAATCATGCGCCGCAAGGCCAATGCGGGTTTCCAGCCCCGGCAGACCGAGTTCGCGGCGGATGCGCGGCGCGAGCCAAGGGTCGGGCGCGGGCAAGCCCGGCCAGGTGCCTTCATTGAGGCCGCCCAGCACCATGAGGTCCGCTTGCTGTAACTGCGCCTCGATCAAGCCCAATATCGATATCCGCGGATGGCCTCCTTGTGGCGGACGCACAGGCACGCCGCCCAGCATATGATCGAGCAAGACCGGCAGCGCGCGCATGTCGGCCTGACGCGGCCCTTCCGGTGCGGCGGCCTCCATTTCGGCGAAGAGGTCGGCAGCCGCCTGCCCCTGATGCCCGGTCCAGACAGCATCGGCGGTAAGCGCGCCTGCCTGCTCGCGAATAGCCGCAAGTTGCCCCGACAGATCAGGCGCGGCAAGGAAGGCGCGCTCCAGCGGTTCCAGCAAGGCGCGCGCCTGGGGCCACCAGTCGCGCACCTGTTCACGCAAGGCACCTTGTCGATCCTCATCCTTGCGTGGGCGCAGCAACTGATCGATGCCGATCAGCCCGGCCTGCGGACGCGGCCCGCGCAGCAGCAGGTCAAGCCCGCGCGCGCCCTCCAGCCAGGCGAGACGCCCTGACCCGCGCATTACCAATGGATGTTTGATCAGCGTGAGCAGCGCAACCGGCGCAAAGCGCTCCGCCACGGCCTGCGCCATGGCGATCAGCAGCGTGCCGGGCGGCAGGCGGGAGAGCGGCAGGCCCGCCGAATCGTCCGCCTCTATGCCCCAGCGGCGCAGATGCGCGGACACGCGCGTCGCCAATTGCCGATCAGGCGTTACCAAAGCCGCCGTGCGGCCCGGCGTCTCCAATGCCTCGCGCAGGGCAATGGCGATGGCCTGCGCCTCTTCGCCCGGCGTCGCGACATCCAGCGCCTCGACCCCGGCGAGCGAACGGTCAGCGGTCTTGAGATCGCGCCAGCCGCTGGTCAGGCGTGGCGGCAGCATCGCGTTGGAAATATTGCGCCCGCGCACCGCCCGCGCATCATGTTCGCTGCCCCAGCGCCACTGCGCCACATCGTCGCGGGTCGCGCTCATGGCGTGAAGCAGGCGCTTGAGCGCATATTGGGGATGGCTCTCATGCCCCGCAGGCGCGCGGCCCGTCACAGGGTCAGGATCGAACGGGCCGATCGCCTGCCAGGCGGCATCGTCCATATGCTGGTCCAGCCCGGCGAACACCACCATGCCGCCCGGCATCTCGCCGATCCGGCGCAACAGTCCTGCCACGGCAGGGGCGGTGGTCGAAATACCCGCCGCCACGACAAAACCAGTAGGTGGCGCAGCCCAGCGTTTGGCCAGCCGATCGAACAGGCGATTGCGCCGATCGACCAGATCGATACAGCCAAGTCGTGCCAGTTCGATCGGCCATCGTGCGATGATGATCTCAAACAAGGTCAAAGACTTCTGCCAATGACCTGATAGTTCGTCCGAAAGGCTGAGCTTGCGCAGCGCGTCGGGTGCGAGCCGCTCGACCTGCATCTGGTCCAGCACCTGCCCCAATGCCTGTCCGAGTTTCAGCGCCTGTCCGGCATCGACGCCGGGTTGGGCCTCTTGGACCAGACGGGCCAGGATCATCTGCCGCTGCATCGGCGCGATCGCGGGTGCAAGGGGATCATCCTCGCCCAGCGGATCGAGCGCCCCGCCGACCTGCTCACCTATGTCCGGGTCGCCGACCGGAATAAGCCGGGGGAGCAGCAATCCACCGCCCGATGCGCGCACGAAAGCGTCGGCTACCGCCCGCACGCCACGATTGCTCGGCAACAGGATCATGCCGCGCGACAGTGCCAGCGGATCGCGCCCCTCTCGCGCCATGATGCCCGCCACCAGCGCGTCGGCGAAGGCGCGATGCGCAGGAATTGTGAAAAGTGCGGGTTGTCCGCGATCACCCATGGGCGAGCATGGCTTCAACCACTGGAATGGCTTGCGGTGTGCCGACGTCGAACCAAAGCCCCTGGTGCGACACGCCATAGAGCCGCCCAGCCGCGATCGCGCGAGACCAGAAGATGTTGGTGGAGAAGACGTCCGAGGGCGGATCGACCAGCAGCGACGGGGATAGGATCTGTACGCCGGTAAAGACGAAGGGCGCGACATGCGCGCTCTTGCGCCGGGTCAGCCGTCCATTGGCGTCCATATGGAAATCGCCCGGTCCGCTATGGCAGTTGGCCCGCGCCAGCGGCACCAGCAGCAGCAGCGCGTCCATCCGCTCGGCATCCCAATGGCGCTGCATCAGCGCCAACGTATCCTGCGGCCCGTCGATCCACAGATTGTCGCTATTGGCGCAAACGAAAGGCTTGTCGCCCAGCAGCGGCTTGGCGTGGACCAGGCCACCGCCGGTTTCCAGCAATTTGGCGCGCTCGTCCGAGATGAGGAACTCGGCCCCGCCCTTGCGCGCACGCAGATGCGCCTCCACCGTGTCGGCGAGATAATGGACGTTCACCACCACCTTACGGATGCCGCCCGCTTCCAGCCGGTCGAGCGCATGGTCCATCAACGGCTGACCCGCAACCTTCACCAGCGGCTTGGGCCGGGTTGCGGTGAGCGGGCGCATCCGCTTGCCAAGGCCCGCTGCCATCAGCATCGCCGTGTCGATCATGCCGCCGCAAACTCCGTGAGCGCCTCATGGCGCTTGTCGGCGGGAATGTTGGCGGCGAACCAGTCCGCCACCGGAGCCAGCGCGGGATGGGCAAGGTCGCGCTCCAACAGCCCCCACATGCGCGGCAGATAGGAGAGATAGCGCGGCTTTCCATCGCGCTGCCACAGGCGGGTGAAGATGCCGATGATCTTGGCATTGCGTTGCGCGCCGAGCACGGCATAGGCCGCATCGAAATCGGCGGGCGGCGCCGCCGCGGCTTTGTAGCGCGCCAGCATCGCAGCCTCGACAGCAGGCGGCACATCGCGCCGTGCATCCTGCAGCAGCGACACGAGATCATAGGCAGGATGGCCGGCGAGCGCATCCTGAAAATCGAGCAGGCCAAGGCCATGCGATGCCGCCCGGTCGATCAGCATGATATTTTCGGCATGATAGTCGCGCAGCACCGTAACGGTTGGGCTGGCCGATTGCTCGACCAGCGGCAGCACGGCATCCCAGGCCTTTGTATAGGCAATGCCATCGACCGACTGGCCGATGGCAGGACAATACCATTCCGTCAGCAATCCGGCTTCGCGCTGATAGACCGCACGGTCATAGGCAGGCAAAGATGCGGCGGGCAGCCGGTGCAGGTCGGCAAGCAAATCGATCGCGCGGGCATAGACGGCCATTTCCTCATCGGGCCGGGCATCGAGATGCTCCTTGACGCGTAGGTCGCCAAAATCCTCGATCAGCACGAGTCCGTCGTCCAAGTCGCGCGCCAATATCCGTGGCGCGGCAAAGCCGTCGGTCAACAAATGCTCGGCGATGGCGATGAAGGGGCGCGGATCTTCGTGCGGCGGCGGTGCATCCATCAACACCGCGCGACGGCCACGATCGATGACGCGGAAATAGCGGCGGAAGGACGCGTCGCCTGCGAGCGGAAGGATGGTGGCGTCGCCCCAACCCGCGCGGGCAAGGAAAGCGGGCGCGGCGGCGGGCGGGATCATAGCTGTGACCATCGCGCCGTCCAAGCGTCCGGCACGTCCGCTGTCAAGCACCGTCCGCCATCCGGGTCGAACGCAAGGGTCAATCGCAGCGCATGCGGCCACAGCGCATCGCCCAACCGATCTGGCCATTCGATGATCAACAGGCTGTCCATCAGATAATCGCCCAGCGCCAGTTCGTCGGCCTCGCGTGCGTCGTCCAGCCGATAGAGATCGACATGGGCGACCGGCAGGCGGACTTCGGGCAGATCATAGGGTTGGACGATCGCGAAGCTCGGACTGGGCGCCTCACCTTCCAGCCCCAGCGCTTCGAGGATGCCGCGCGCCAGCGTCGTCTTGCCTGCACCCAACCCGCCATACAGCGCGATCACATCGCCGATGCGCGCCTGCCCAGCGAGGCGCTGGCCAAGGTCGAGCATCGCCGCTTCGTCGGCCAGATGGACCACGCGGTCAGCCACGCGGCAATTCGATCACGATCATGGTGCCTTGCCCTGCTTCGGATACCAGTTGCAACGTTCCGCCGTGCGCTTGCGCCAGTTGCCGGGCGAGCGGCAGGCCGATGCCCGCGCGTCCCCCGGCCCGCGCCTGCCCCGCGCGCGCGGTCGGATCGAAAATCGCATCCTGTTGCGCCGTCGGGATGCCGGGGCCGTTGTCGGAAATCACGATCCGCGCCTTGTCCGCCCCGCCATCGCCGTGGAGCAGTACCCGTGCGCCCTTGCCGCAATGGGTCAGCGCATTGTCGAGCAGATGGTCGATCGCCTGGCCGATGCGCCGCGCGTCGCCCTGCACCACGCCCAGGCTGTTTTCCAGCGAGACGGCGAGGTCAATGCCCTTGGCTTTAGCATCGGCGCTCAGCCGTGCGGCGCTTTCCCGCGCCACGGTGGCGAGATCGACGGGCGCACGGTCGATCGGCAAGGTGCCTGCTTCACCTTGGGTCAAGTCCAGCACATTGTCGATCAGCATCGCCAGGCGGCCCGTGCTCTGGAGGATGCCATCGACATAGTCCTTGGCCGATGGGCTGAGTTCGCCAGCATAACCCGCGCTCATCATTTCGGCAAAGCCCGCGATGGTGGTCAGCGGGGTCCGCAGTTCATAGCTCATATTGGTAACGAAAGCGGTCTTGACCTGGTCCGCCTGCTCCAGCGCTTCATTACGGTCGCGCAACACCTGTTCGACCCGGCGGCTGTCGGTCACGTCGAGCATGGTGAAGAGCGCATTGCCGTCGGGCAGCGGGATGGCGGCAAACTCGAAGATGCGCCCATCGGCAAAACCGACATGCCCTGCGCGCTGCTTGCGCTCGATCGTTGCGGCACGGACCAATTCGCGTACCAGAGTGGCCTGCTGCGGCTTGGCGAGCCGGGACTGCACGTCGCGCATCAGATCATCGATGCGCGGATGGGTCGCCAACATCTCTTCGGTCGCGCCCCAAATGGCACGAAACCGGCTGTTCCACATCTGAAGGCGCCCGTCGGACGAAAATACCCCGATCGATTCGAACAGATTGTCGAAGGTCGCTGTCCGCACCCGCAGCAGCGTATCGCGCGCGCTCGACAATTGCACCTGCTCGGTCCGATCCTCGAAGATCAGCAGCAGGCCGCCATCGGGCAAAGGCTGCGCATAGACGCGCAAATGGGTGCCGTCCTGCAACAGCCAATTTTCCTCGCGCGGGTCGGGCGACAGGAACCAATCGCGCCGTTCCGCGCGCCATGCGGGAAAGTCGCGATGTTCAGGAATGCGCCGTGCATCGCGCATCTGGTCCAGCACCCGTTCGAACAGTGGTGCATCGGTCAGCCGGTCCTGATGCAGGGCGAATAGGCTGATGAAAGGCTGGTTCCAGAAACGCAACGCCCGATCAGGTCCGAAGCGCGCCACGCCCGCTGACAGGCGATCGAGCAAGTCGCGCTGCGCCGCTTCCAGCCGTCGATGTTCGACCCTAGCCTGTTCCAGTTCATGCTGATCGACTGCGTAGCCTGCAACCCCTGCTACACCGAGCGGCACATCGACAACGTGCATCGTGCGCCGTTCGCCATCAATCGTCGCGGGCACCATGCGCGCGACCGGCTCGTCCTGCGCAATGGCATCCGCAGCGGCGGCTTGTGCCGAATGGCCGCCCACCGGTTCGACCAGTTCGATGCCTTGGGCGATCACATCATGCGCGCTGCCGCCATCCACGGCGCGGACATAGGCGCTGTTGACGAGGCTAAGGCGCAGGTCAGGTGTGCGATGCCACATTGGGAAGGGCGCGGCCTCGACCAGACCGGCCAGCGCTTCGAGCGCATCGCTCAGTTGTTCGACCTTGCTCTGGAGCGAGCGGATTTCCGCCTGGCTGTCGGTTGCGTCGAATATCCACAGCACGACGCCGCCATTGGACGCCAGTTCCGGTCCGGCAGGGGCGCCGCGCACCAGCAGCAACCGCGACGACCCCACACCCCGCACCGGCAAAGCAAAGCTCTTGCCCGCGCGCTGCGCCGATGCAATCTCGCCCGCGAGCGCGGCCGCATCCTCGCGCTCAAGCCCGCCGTCTGCGGCGGTGAGTTCGGACGCAAAGGTCGGGACGCGCGGCTTGCCCAACCATTTGGCCAGGCGATCGGCGGCTTCCAGCCGTCCGTCGGGATGGATTATGACCGGTGCGGCGGGCGCCGAGGCAAGGAGCGTGGCGAGCCGGTCGAACTTGCCCTGCGCCTGCATACCCTCGCGGCGCATGCGTTGCCCGCTGGCGAGTGCCCAGACAGCCGCAGCCAACCATCCGGCCAGCACGACTCCCAAAATGATGGCACCAAGGGGGCCGAGCGTCATCATAACGCCGTCTCCCCATTTCGCCGAACTCGCTTGTCCTTGTTCATAACTGCGCCCCGACTATCGCAAGTCGGGCGCAGCGGGAAGCGGGGATGCAAAGAATTGCACGGTTAGGGCAGAGCGGAGCGAATATGATGCTGCACGTCAAAGAAATCCTCCCTCCGGCAGGAGAGGATCAACGAGAAAAGGGGGAAGGCATTGCCCTCCCCCTTTGTTGCATCAGTAGCGGTAGTGGTCGGGCTTGAAGGGGCCTTCGACCGGTACGCCGATATAGTCGGCCTGGCGCTGGCTTAGCTTGGTGAGCTTAACGCCCAGCTTTTCCAGATGCAGTTCGGCGACCTTCTCGTCCAGATGCTTGGGCAGAACATAGACGTCATTGCCATATTGCTCGCTCTTGGTCCAAAGCTCGATCTGCGCCAGCGTCTGGTTGGTGAAGCTGGCCGACATGACGAAACTGGGATGGCCGGTGGCATTGCCCAGGTTAACGAGGCGGCCCTTCGACAGGACGATGATCTTCTTGCCATCGGGGAATTCGACCTCATCGACCTGCGGCTTGATCTCGGTCCACTTCATGTTGGCGAGGCCGGCAATCTCGATCTCGCTGTCGAAATGGCCGATGTTGGACACGATCGCCATATTCTTCATGGCGCGCATATGATCGACGGTCAGGACGGCTTCGTTTCCGGTCGCGGTGACGAAGATGTCGGCGCGGGGCGCGGCTTCTTCCATCGTCACGACTTCATAGCCTTCCATCGCCGCCTGCAACGCGCAGATCGGATCGACTTCCGTCACCAGCACGCGCGCGCCGCCATTGCGGAGGGAGGCGGCCGACCCCTTGCCGACGTCGCCGAAGCCCGCAACGCAAGCAACCTTGCCGGCCAGCATGACGTCGGTGCCGCGACGGATCGCGTCGACCAGCGATTCCTTGCAGCCATAGAGATTGTCGAACTTCGACTTGGTGACGCTGTCGTTCACGTTGATCGCGGGGAAGGGCAGCTTGCCCTTCTTGGCCAGCTCATACAGGCGATGAACGCCGGTGGTGGTCTCTTCCGACACGCCCTTGATGCTGGCGACGGTCTTGGTCAGCCAGCCCGGACGCTCGGCCAGGACGCGCTTGAGCACCGCGCAGAAGATTTCTTCTTCCTCGTTCGACGGCGTGAACAATTCTTCACCGGCTTCGACCCGTGCGCCCCACAGCGCGAACATGGTGGCATCGCCGCCATCGTCCAGGATCATGTTGCAGACGCCGGACTCATGATTGCGCCAGTCGAAGATGCGCTCGACATAGTCCCAATATTCCTGCAGCGTTTCGCCCTTGATGGCGAAGACGGGCACGCCCGACGCGGCGATCGCGGCGGCGGCATGGTCCTGCGTCGAATAGATGTTGCAGGTCGCCCAGCGCACTTCCGCGCCCAGCGCGGTCAACGTTTCGATCAGCACGGCGGTCTGGATCGTCATGTGCAGCGATCCGGTGATGCGCGCGCCCTTGAGCGGCTGCGACGCGCCGAATTCGTCGCGCAGCGCCATTAGGCCCGGCATTTCGGTTTCGGCAATATCCATTTCCTTGCGGCCAAAGGTCGCGAGGCCGATATCGGCAATCACATAATCCTGCGCCTGGGCGGCGGGTACGGTGGCCACGAGCATATCTCCGTCAGTCAAATAAAGGCTGGCACCGCTGACAAGAGCCGGGCGGCGACGATGGGCCGGGCTTTACCAAGCGGCGGGCCTGATGGCAATGCAATATAAAGATGTCTTTATGTGCCTATCGCCGATGGCTCTCAGGCGGACCCGGCTCCGCTCACCAGATGCGACGAATCGATGCCCATCGCCGCGAAGATGGCCGACCATTTGCGGCGCGCAGGCGTTTCGAACAACAGATGCTTGTCGCCTGGTGCCAGGCACCAGCTTTCACCGGTCATCTCCTGTTCCAACTGCCCAGCACCCCATCCGGCGTAGCCCAGCGCGACGAGATAGCGGCTCGGTCCCCGCCCCTCCCCGATCGCCTTCAAGATATCGAGCGAGCCCGACAGGCCCCAGCGGTCATCGACCTGCACCATGTCCTGTCCTGCCCAGTCGAGCGAATGCAACACAAAGCCCCGGCGCGGCTCGACAGGGCCACCGCGCAGCACGGGCATTTCCGGCACACCGCTGCCGTCGATATCGAAACTTTCGAGCAGGTCGCGCAGCCGCACCTCCTCCATTTCCTCGCCCACGGCTATGCCCAGAGCGCCATGTTCGTCATGAACGCACAGCGCGATCACGGAATGATCGAAGCGGATGTCATCCATGCCGGGGAGCGCGAGCAGGAAATGCCCACCATAGAAACGCGACTGGTCCATAGGCGGACTATAGCCGGACGCACGGCATTGCCAAGGACGGCTTGCATGACACCCTCGCCCCTTGACAGCCGGACTGCCAAGCCCGACCTCCCGCCCGACACAAGGCCAGGAGAAATAATCATGACCATTGCCAAAGGCGACAGCCTGCCCAGCACGACTTTTACCAAGATGACGCAGAATGGTCCCGAACCCGTTGGCTCGGACGAATATTTCGCCGGGCGCACCGTTGCCATCTTCTCGGTCCCGGGCGCGTTTACCCCGACCTGTTCGGCCAAGCATTTGCCCGGCTTCGTTGAAAAGGCAGATGCGCTTAAGGCCAAGGGTGTTGACGAGATCGCCTGCACCGCCGTCAACGATGTGTTCGTCATGGGTGCCTGGGGCAAGTCAGCCGGTGCCGATGACAAGGTAACGATGCTGGCCGATGGCAATGGCGATTTCGCCAAGGCGGTGGGTTTGACCATGGACGGCAACAAGTTCGGCCTCGGCACGCGCGGCCAGCGTTTCTCGATGATCGTCAAGGACGGCGTCGTCGCCGAACTCAATGTCGAGGAACCGGGCGACTATAAGGTTTCGTCCGCCGATCATATGTTGGGCCAACTCTGATCGCTGCGAAGGCGCGCTGAACAACCAGCGCGCCTTTGTTGCAGCAAGCGTCTTCCTTCCGTCACGCAAAGGCGGTAACAGGGGGTGATGACACAGAGCATCGGCAAAGCGACGGTCGCGCAACTCGACCATATCTATCAGACATCCATCGAAAATCTGCGCGAGGCGATGCGCGCCTACGCCCGGGATGGCCGCGTGCCTGCGGCTACCGCACGGAGCGAACGGCTTTTCTGCTATCCCGAACTGCGGATCGTCTATCATGGCGAAAGCGACATGCCGCCGCCCGGCCGCTCGTTCGCGCGGCTGTCCAAGCCCGGCCGCTATGTAACAACCGTTACCCGCCCGGCCATGTTCGCCGATTATCTGGCCGAACAGATCGACCTGCTGGTCCGCGACTATGGCGTCGAGGTGGAGACGGGCCTTAGCGCCCAGCAGATCCCCTTCCCCTATGTGCTGGACGGACTGGACATGAGCGCGCTCGACGGCACGCCGCCAACCGAGCTGGCACGGCATTTTCCGGCGACCGAACTGGCCGAGATTGGTGACGAGATCGCCGATGGTCTCTTCATCCCCAATGCCGATGGTGACCGGCCCCTGGCGCTGTTCGACGGGTTGCGCACCGATTTCTCGCTGGCGCGGCTTAAACATTATACCGGTACGCCCGCCGAAGATGTTCAGCGCTACATATTGTTCACCAACTATCATCGCTATGTCGATGAATTTGTGGCCTGGGCCTGCGCGGAGCTACAGCGGGAAGGCAGCCGTTTCACCGCCCTGTCGGGCGCTGGCGGCGTCTATGTCACGTCCGAAACCGCCGATCCCGCGCGGATGATCGCCGACAGCGCCTGGCGCAGGCATCAGATGCCCGCCTATCATCTGATCGCCCCCGACCGCAGCGGCATCACCCTCGTTAACATCGGCGTCGGCCCGGCCAATGCCAAGACGATCTGTGACCATCTGGCGGTGGTGCGCCCCGAAGCCTGGCTGATGATCGGCCATTGCGGCGGCCTGCGCCCCAGCCAGCGGATTGGCGACTATGTTTTGGCTCACGCTTATCTGCGCGACGACAAGGTATTGGACGCCATGCTGCCGCCCGAAATCCCCGTCCCTGCCATCGCCGAAGTGCAGGTCGCGATGGCCAGTGCCGCCGAGGCTGTGCTGGGTGGCGGTGATAAAGAGGATTTTCGCCGTCGCCTGCGCACCGGCACTGTCGTCACCACCGACGATCGTAATTGGGAATTGCGCTATTCCAGTTCGGCGCTGCGTTTCAGCCTGTCGCGAGCGGTCGGGATAGACATGGAATCCGCGACTATCGCTGCCCAAGGCTATCGTTTCCGCGTTCCCTACGGCACGCTGCTATGCGTATCCGATAAGCCGATCCATGGCGAACTCAAGCTGCCGGGCCAGGCCAACCGATTTTATGAGGAAGCGATCGCCGGCCATTTACGCGTGGGATTGATGACCTGCGAACTGTTGCGCAAGGAGGGCGCTAAGCTACACAGCCGCAAGCTGCGTGCCTTCAACGAACCACCCTTCCGCTGATGGGCTAGCCGCGCGCCAGATGGCGACGCGGTTCTTGCCGTCTTTCTTGGCTTGGTAGAGCGCTGTGTCGGCGCGCGCGACCATATCCTCCAGGGTCGCATCGGATGCAATCAATTCGGCAACCCCAAAGCTGGCTTGCAAAGCGGCCTCTTGTGCGTTCGGCACGATGAGACAGCTAATTTCCACGCGCACACGCTCCATGACATCGGCCGCAGCGGCGGCATCGGTGTCAATGAGCAGTAACCCGAACTCGTCCCCACCCATGCGAGCCACAATATCTCCGCGGCGCACCGCGCTGGTGAGTAACCGGGCGAAGCCGCGCAGCGCCTCGTCTCCGGCAATATGGCCGTGGCCATCGTTCAGCGCCTTGAACCCATCAAGATCGCATATTACCAATGCCAAAGGCCGTTGGGTTCGGTTGGCATGGCCTATGGCCCGGATCGCGGCTTCATCAAGCCCGCGCCGATTGAGAACATTTGTCAACGGATCGTGCCGCATCTGCTTGCGTAACTGGTAGGCGAGATCGCCAGCCACGACCATGATCGCCGCGACACCCAGCCCGACATAGATGGAAGGCAACCCCAGCCCCAGCAAAACGCGATAGAATGCCAACCCCTCGCCTGGCACTCGCCCGAAATCCATAGCGGCACTGGCAACCAGTCCGACTTCGAATAGCGCCAGCGTAATACTCATACTGAAAAAGGCCAGCTCCGGCGCGTTCAGCCGCCGATTGCGCGGCCACAAGGCCACCGCCGACCAAATCATCAGCACACCAACATAGAACGGGACGATCATGCCCTGAAGCGACCTGTCGCCGATCACGGCCGCGTAAATGCCACCACCACCAGCCAGCGCGCCAAGGACGATCAAGGTAAGCCGGGGCAGTGGCCGGCCCGATCGCTGCCTAACCCCGACTAGCATTAACGTCCCGCTGACAACGATGCAGCAGGCAGTCACCGCCATCAACACGCCGCTCTGCAGCGCGACGCCACCTGCATTTGCCAGCCACTGTACTGCCGCGATGCCATACGACAGAGCCCAACTCAGCACATGCCGCTGGCGACCAAAATGGAGCCACGCCACGCCCATCGCCAGCGCCATGATGACGCTGGTGAAGAACAACAAAGCAATGATGATAATCGTAGGGTCCATAGCGGGCAGCCTTTAAAGACTTTACGCCAAATTTACCAGCCGCATGACTTGCCCTTATTCTGCGTTATCAACCATTTCTGCAATGGTGCGAAGTAGGCCGTCATGGCTTTGCCGGAAATTTCGCGGCTTCCCGTGAAGGTTTGCAATGCATCGGGCCAAGGTTTGGACGCGCCCATTTCCAACATGGCATTAAGCTTTGCCCCGACGTCCTTGTTTCCGTAGAAAGAACAGCGGTGCAATGGCCCCTTCCAGCCGGCTTGCTTACAGGCTGCTTCATAGAACTGGAATTGCAGGATCCGAGCGAGGAAGTAACGCGTATAGGGCGTGTTGCCGGGGATATGATATTTGCCGCCTGCGTCGAACTTCGTTTCATCTCGGGGTGCAGGCGGGACGATGCCCTGATATTCCAGCCGCAGGTCGGTCCAGCCCTTCTGCATCTGGTCCTGCGGGATCGATCCGTCGAACACGCCCCAGCGCCATTTGTCGATCAGCAGGCCGAAGGGCAGGAACGCCACCTTGTCCATCGCCTGCCGCAGCAACAACCCCAGATCCTTGTCCGCGCCTGGCACCTTTGCGGCATCGAGCAGGCCGATCTTCACCAAATAATCGGGCGTGATCGAAAGGGCTACGAAATCCCCGATGGCTTCGTGGAAGCCATCATTGGCCCCGTCCAGATAGAGATAGGGATGCGCGTTATAGGCGCGCTGATAATAATTATGCCCTAGCTCGTGATGAATGGTCACGAAATCGTCGCTGTTGACCTTGGTGCACATCTTGACCCGCAGGTCGTCCTTATTGTCCAGATCCCAGGCCGACGCATGGCATACGACTTCGCGGTCGAGCGGCTTGATGAACTGGGTGCGGTCCCAGAAGGTCGCGGGCAATGGCGCAAGGCCGAGCGAGGAATAAAAGCCCTCGCCGATCTTGAACATCTGCTTTTCCCAATAGCCGCGCCGCTGCTGTTCCGGTGTGTCGGGGCCGTTCACCTGATCGGGCCGGGTTTCGACAAAGCCCTTGGCCTTGAGCAGATCGCCGACGTCAAAGCCCAAGTCGCCAGCGCCTGCGGGTGCTACCACATCATAGATATTACCCCATTCCTGCGCCCACATATTGCCGAGCAGGTCGGCGCGGATCGGGCCGGTCGCGGGCTGCACCTGCGCCCCATATTTTTCATTCAGCTTGCCGCGGGTGTAGCAATGCAATTCGTCATAAAGTGGTTTCACCTCGGCCCAGATCTTGTCGGTCAGCGCGGCAAAATCGTCGGCGGGCATGTCATATTTAGACCGCCACATTGCGCCGGTGTCGGCAAAGCCCAGTTCCTTGGCTCCGGCATTGGCGATGTCGACCAGTTGGGCATAATCGCCACGCATCGGCGCGCCGACATTGTCGTGCCAGCTTACCCACATTTCCTTGAGTTCCTGCGGGTTACGGCTTGAACCCATTTTCTCTTCGATGTCGCTGCCATTGATCGGCTGACCGTTGAGCGTGCCCTTCCCCCGGCCATAGGTGGACTGGAGCTTGGTGGAGAGATCATTCAGTTGTTGCGCAGCGCCCGGCGTGGTCGGCGCAGGCAGGGTCAAGGCGGTGCGGAGCAGGTCTAGCCGCCGCTTGGTTTCGACCGACAGACCCGGCGCCGTCGCATATTTCGCCGCCTCCAGCGCGTAATCGACAGTCATGCGGGTACCAATCGCACCGAAATGAGCAGCCACTGCATCGCTATCATCGCTGATATAGGTGGCATTGATCCAGGCGGCACGGCTCGAAATGAGCGAGTGGTCGAACATTGCCTTTTCCGCCTTGGCGAGGAAGGCGTCGGCCTCGGCCGCCGTCGGTGCGGGCACCTGCTGCGCCAGAACGGGTGAAACAACAAGAGCGGCCGCAAGCGCGGCGATCGAGACGGCGATTTTCATGGGATTCCCCTTTTAGGCGTATGCGGGGAAAGTGACCTGACCGTGCGATCCCGTCAAGCCGTCAGAAAATCCACCATTGCCTGCCCCATCTCCTTGCGCGTGACCGCATTCATATGATTGCCAGGAACTTCGATGAAATCACCGTGCGGGAGCAGGTCCGCCAGTTCCTGCGCCACGCCATTATCCTGGTCGTCCGCGCCACAAATGATCCTGGTCGGTTGCATGATCCCGGCGATGACCGGCTCGGGTGTGTCGACGAACGTGTTCAGGATATGGAGCAGCGCCACCGGATCGCCCTTGGTGGTCTTGAGGAAGGCTTCGGTCATCCATTGCGACGTGCCCCGTTCGAACGTGCCGAGATTGGTCAGCACATTCTTGTAATAGCCGCCATTATCGAGCGACTGCACCAGCCCGCGCAGCCCCATGCCCGCCAGGATCACTCGGCGCGGCGTCGCACCCCGCGCCAGCATCCGCACCGTGGTCCGCGCGCCCAGCGAATAGCCACCCAGATCATAATCGGTCAGCCCCATCTGTTCGATCAGCGCCAGACCGTCATCGGTCAGCGCATCGGGCGGATAGGCGGCGGGATCATGCGGCTTGCCGCTTTCCCCGTGCCCGCGCAGGTCCGGCATGATCACCCGAAACCCCGCCGCCACCAGTTTGGCGGCATGGCCATAGCGGATCCAGTTGGTGTAGGCGTTGGAGAAATAGCCGTGGATCAGCACCAGATCCCGCCCTTCCCCCGCAACATGCACAGCGATCGGCAGACCGTCATAGCCCTTTACGTCAAGGCGTTCGATGGGGAGGTCGGTCATGGCATGGTCCTTTGGCTGGGGCGGTTTGCCGATATGGCGTCAGTCGGGGCGACGCAAGAGCGCGGTCCATGCGAGGGCGCTGCCGACCTGTGCTGCCGCCATATCCTTCTGCGCATCCCACACGTCGCCTTGCTGGCCATTATAATAGTCCGCCGTCTCGCCCGCCGCGATGAGGGTGAGCAGCCACTCGAAAATCTCGTAGAGCGCGCTGCCCAGCGCGATGAAGGCGAAGGCGAAGGCAAGGCTCCATCCGCCGCGAAGGCCTCCGAATTTGCGGGATGTCTCCACCATAGGCAGGGTCAGCAAAGCCCCAAAAGCGAAATGAACCAGCCGGTCATATCCGTTGCGGGTCGTTCCGAAGAGAGAGGAGATGTCATGTCCAACCACCGCTCGTGCCCAGTCGTCATAAGGCACATAGGAATATATCCAGCGCGCGCCCAGCGTATGAAGCAAGAGGAAGGCGAAGATACAGCCAATCGCTGCGGTAGACAGTGGCCAGCGTCGCAACAGCCACGGCGCGGCGAAAAGCAGCGCAACAGTCGGCCCATGCTGAAGCGGCGCAAGGTCGGGATAGGGTTGCGCAATATTGGCCAGGCAAACCGCCACGGCCATAGCAATGATCATCCGGCGCTGCGCGACTGGAACGGCGTTCCAGGCAGCAGCAGCGCCGGCAATCATCAGGTTATCAGCCCTTTTTAAGGTGGCGACGGCCAAGCAGTTCGGCGATCTGCACTGCGTTCAGCGCCGCGCCCTTGCGTAGATTGTCGCTGACGCACCACAGGTTGATGCCATTGTCGACGGTCGAATCCTCCCGCACGCGGCTGATGAAGGTCGCGAAATCACCGACGCATTCGACCGGCGTGATGTAGCCGCCATCTTCGCGCTTATCGACGAGCATGATACCGGGTGCCTCGCGCAAGATGTCCTGCGCTTCCTTGGCCGAAATCTCGTTCTCAAACTCGATGTTGATCGCCTCGCTATGGCCGACGAACACCGGCACACGCACGCAGGTCGCGGTCAGCTTGATCTTGGGATCGAGGATCTTCTTGGTTTCCGCAACCATCTTCCATTCTTCCTTGGTCGAACCATCGTCCAGGAAAACGTCGATATGCGGGATCACGTTGAAGGCGATCTGCTTGGTGAACTTCTTGGGCTCGGCCGGATCGCCGACGAAGATGTTGCGGCTCTGTTCGAACAGCTCGTCCATGCCCGCCTTGCCCGCACCCGATACCGATTGATAGGTCGAAACGACGACGCGCGTGATCTTGGCGGCGTCATGCAGCGGCTTCAACGCTACGACCATCTGCGCGGTCGAGCAATTGGGGTTGGCGATGATGTTCTTCTTCTTATAGCCATCAATCGCATCGGGGTTCACTTCCGGCACGATCAAGGGAACGTCTGGGTCCATGCGATAGAGCGAGCTGTTGTCGATCACGACGCAACCGGCCGCCGCTGCCTTGGGCGCATATTCCGCTGTCGGGCCGCTGCCGACCGCGAACAAGGCGATATCCCAACCGGCAAAGTCGAAATGCTCGATGCTCTGGCATTTGATGGTCTTGCCACTATCGCCGAAATCCACGGTCAGCCCCTGCGATCGCGAGGAAGCGACGGCCGCGATCTCGTCAATCGGGAACTCGCGCTCGGCGAGAATGGTCAGCATTTCGCGGCCCACATTGCCAGTGGCACCTACGACGACGACCCTGTAACCCATGACTAGACTCTCCACTCCAAAGCAAAACTTTCAGAGTGCGCTCCCTAGCGATCTTGGCCCTTTTGTCCAGAAAGAAGGGCTTGGCCAGCCGATAGCGGGCGCGATATCCGTCGCGGCGGAGCGGCCGGGTGGGCCATGCGCCGCGTCTTGCACAGTAAAAACCGTTACCGCCGGGCGATTGTCCACGCCTGGCGATAACGACAGCGCTCACTCGGCAGGCGCAATCCCGCGACGAGCCAGAAAGCCCTCGATCGTCCGCCACAGATGTACGCTGACGCCTGGCCCACCGACGCGATGGGTCTGCCCCGGATAGGCCATCATCTCGAACGGCACCGCCGCGCCCTGCATTTTGGCCATCAGCGCGGTGGCATTGTCGAACACGACATTATCGTCGGACATGCCGTGGATCAGCAGCATCGGATCGACGATCTTCACCGACTCCTCGACCGCGCCCGACGCAGGATAGGCACTAGGCGTGTCCTGCGGCTGGCCCATATAGCGTTCGGTATAATGGGTGTCGTACAGTTCCCATTTCGTCACCGGCGCACCGGCGATCGCTGCGGCAAACACGCCCGGTGCCTTTTCCAGCAGTTTCAGGGACATATAGCCACCATAGGACCAGCCATAAGTCGCAATCCGCGTTGGATCGACGAAGGGCTGGGCCTTGAGCCAGTCGACGCCCACTAGCTGGTCCTCGACCTCCACCGTGCCCATCGCCCGATAGAGATGGTCCTCGAACGCCTTGCCGCGATCAGGCGTGCCGCGATTGTCGATCGCAAAGACGATCCAGCCCTGATCGACCAGATATTGGTTGAGCGCCCCGCTCCAGACATTCGTCGCCTGCCGTCCGCCGCCAGGGCCGCCATAATGGATCATGAACACCGGATAGCGTTTGCCCGGTTCGATCGGCGGGGTCATGATCTTGGTGTAGAGCGTCGTGCCGTCCGCCGCCTTCACCGTGCCGAATGTCGTCTTCACATGGCTGGCGACATAGGGCGCATAGGGGTGGCTGCCGGTCAGCGCATTTTCCGACAACCATTGCAGCTGCTTGCCCTTATTGTCGGCCAGATAGACCTGCTTTGGCTGGTCGCTATTCTGGCGGCTGACGACGATCCGGCTGGCCTTACCGTCCATCACGGCATCGTTCCACCAGCCACTGCGCGTCAACGCCTGCGCTTCCCCGGCCTTTTTCAGCGGCGCGGTATAGAGTTGCTGTTCCAGCGGCGTTTCGCGATTGCCAGTGAAATAAACGAGGCTCTTACCCTCATCCACGCCCACCACGTCGCGCACGTCCCAATTGCCGCTGGTCAGCGCCGTCCATTTGTCACCACGCAGATGGTAGAGATGCCCATGCCCGGTCTTTTCCGACCACCACAGCAAACTCCCATCCGCCAGGGGTCTGAAATTATTGGACAGATTGACCCAGCTCTTCGCCGTTTCTGTGAGGATCACCCGGCCCTTGCCCGTGGCGGGGTCAACCGCCAGCAGGTCGAGCCGTTTCTGATCGCGGCTTTCCCGCTGGACATAGAGGGTCCGACCATCCTTAGACCAGTTGACCCGCGCCAGATAAATGTCCGAATCCGGGCCGAGATCGACCTTCACCTGGCCCGATCCATCCGGTTTCATCACATACAGATCGACTAGCGCATTGGGCGTGCCTGCCGCC